>Ga0302140_10006178_pt1 | contig 15051 bp, 13 predicted proteins | sample I_Bog_E1_1_FD_202095 | JGI IMG/M metagenome (GOLD analysis project Ga0302140, IMG submission 202095) | Peat permafrost microbial communities from Stordalen Mire near Abisko, Sweden - I_Bog_E1_1 | ecosystem: Environmental > Terrestrial > Soil > Wetlands > Peat | place: Sweden: Abisko, Stordalen...
GCGTGGGATGGACTTCATATTGAACCGCCAGTTCTGCTACTGTATGCTGTTCTTTTAATGCTGCTATAGCTACTTTTGCCTTAAATTCTGCACTGAATTTCTTTCTGCTCACCTTTTTCATCGTCAATTAAATATACGGTTTTTTATACCTTAATTCTTTGACCTAATTTTGGGGAGTATTATATTATTCCGGTTTAATGGCCTTACTTAGAGGAGAACGGGGCCTTTTAATGGGAAATTGCGGCGGTGATGATAAAACTGTCTTCGTTTCACCACTGGATATTGCCGACGCGGCGGCGGAAGAACTTTTGACGGTTACAGAAAAAACAAATGTACGGTATGTGGGAAGCGAAGAAATGACCTGTAATGAAGCAGCCAGAATTATTGGCTCCGCTATCGGTAAGCCTTATTTAAAATGGGTGCTGCTATCGGACAAGCAAATGCTGCAGGGGCTAAAAATGGCAAAAGTACCGCTGAAAGTCGCAGAAACGCTCGTGGAAATGCAGGCGGTTACACATACCGGCGCTCCGCTCCAAAATTTTCATAAAAACGAGCCGAAAATGGGCAAAGTTAAGTTAAAAGATTTTGCAAAAGAATTTGCGGCTGTTTATGCCTCACCCCGGCCCTCTCCAAAGGAGAGGGGGTAAAAAGAGCGAAGTTAAAGTCCTCTCTCCATTGGAGAGGATTTAGGTGAGCGGTAAATTTGCTGTTGTTTATAACCAAAAGTAAGTATATTGTGCTATGTCAAATGTCCAACTACACCGGATTAAAACGATCACGGAATATCACCGCCTGGCGGGGCTGCCCAAGCCCCAGCATCCCTTAGTGAGTGTGATCAATTTGGAATCCGTTCAGCGTCCGCAGGCCGATGGACCGTTCCGTTTAATTTTTGATTTTTATTCCATCTCTATGAAAAGGGTTTGTGATAATACCAGTTACAAGTACGGTCAGCAAACTTATGATTTTGATGAAGGGGTGATGTTTTTCATGTCGCCAGGCCAGGTTTTTGGTTTCGATTCAGATAAAGTTTCAACGCACAAAATGTCAGGATGGATGATACTCATTCACCCCGATTTTTTGTGGAACACGGCTTTGGCAAAAGCCATTAAGCAATATGAATATTTCGATTATTCCGTTCATGAAGCCCTGTACCTATCGGACAAGGAAGAAAACATGATTAACGGCATTGTACAACACATGGAACAGGAGTATCATTCCAATATCGACAAATTCAGCCAAAGTGTAATTATAGCCCAACTGGAGTTGTTGCTCACGTACTCCGAAAGGTTTTACCAGCGCCAGTTTATCACCCGCAAAATTGCCAATCATCAAATCCTGGCCCGTTTGGAAGACGCGCTTTCAGTATATTTCAATAGCGGCGCCCTGGCTAAAGAAGGATTGCCGTCGGTAGGCTACTTTGCCGAAACCTTAAACGTATCGCCGGGTTATTTGAGCGGATTGCTGAAGACTTTGACCGGCCAAAGCACCCAGCAACACCTCCATAATAAACTAATTGGACTAGCTAAGGAAAAATTATCCACTACAAGTTTAACGGTAAGCGAAATCGCTTATGAATTGGGGTTTGAACATCTGCAATCGTTCAGCAAGTTATTCAAAACAAAAACCAACCTTTCACCTTTGGAGTTCCGGGCTTCTTTTAATTGATAAAACCTTCATTCTGGAATTCAATTTCCAATATTATGATAATTTTGGATTCCAGGCCCAAAATATCATGATATTTTGGGATTTAGAAATAAAATGCTTAGCGAGAATTAATTCACATTCTTAATAATAGCCGGTAAATAATATATTTACCACTTTAAACCAGTTATATGAAACCAATTTTCTTTTTATTGTTTGGCCTCGCCTTTCTTTGTTCCTGCAACATTCAGCCGGATAAAGCCCCCATTAACCTTACCGGAACCTGGCAATTAATATCCGGCACCACCATTACCAAAGGGGTAAGCGCAGTTACGGATTACACCAAAAACCAGCGAATGATCAAGATTATCAACGGTACGCACTTTGCGTTTTTAAAACATAGCACACAAAAAGATTCAGCACTCAATTTTGACGCCGGAGGCGGTCGCTATACTTTGATCGGAAATAACTATACCGAACATCTTGACTTTTACAACGACCGAAACTGGGAGGATAAAGCATTTAATTTTACAGTTACTGTTAAAAATGACACCCTTATTCAACGTGGAGTGGAGAAAGTTGAAAAGGCGGGCATTGACCGAATAATTATTGAAAAATACGTTAAGGTAAGAAATTGACCCAAATGCCTTTTATCGTCCGATAAATCATTCAAAAAGATGTAGCATTTTCTAATTATTATACGTTACAGATGGTATATTTGATTATTAATCCGTACTATGAAAATTTATAGAAAAAGATCAGGAAGTTTTTTGGCATGCGTTTGCGTACTTGGTGTTTTAACTTTATTATGGTGTTCTTGTGCAAAAACACCTATTGAAATTAACACTTCACCGCCTGCCACAAGCATAAAGTTTATCCAGGCTTCTCCTGACGAACCGCCTGTTGATCTACTTTTAAACAGTGTTAGGTTTGGTTCTTCATCATTTACTTATGGACAAAATTCCGGTTATGTAAATATAAACACGGGGATTGACGCGGCTTCCTTTAATAATGACATCAATGGCAAAGCAATCCTTGCTGATACGCTTAATTTCAAGGCATCAGCTATTTATTCATTGTTCCTTGCAAATAAGCCAAGCCAGCCGGAAGTAGTTTTACTTACCGACACTTTAAATCCACCCGCCGCCGGTAACTCTTCCATCCGTTTTATAAACCTAAGCCCCGATGCCCCGGCCGTTGACCTGGTAATAAAAGGCGGCGCTGTGCTGGTTGCTAATAGATCATACAAGGGGTATTCCTCTTTTGCTCCGATCCAGGGGGGTGTTTATACGCTTGAAGTGCACCAGGCTGGCAAAGCAACGGTACTCGCAAGCACATATGCTTTTAAACTGCAAACAGGCTCCATATACACGGTTTGGTTTCACGGCCTGGTTGCCAATACCTCAACCGCAGATCAGTTAGCTGTTGACGTTATTGATAATGGGTCTTTTTCATATTTATAAAACAGGACCTGGTATGAACGCAAGCGATCTTTTATAGTTTCGCGAAAGTTCCGGCCATATCGTTAAGTGCTACAGTACTTATGGTTTCAGTACCGCTTGTAATTACAATCCTGTATTTGAAAGTTACTGATTCACCTTTTTTAAGACTCAAATTCTTTTCCGATTTTCCGTTGGTGAATATTTTCTCACCCAGCGGGTTAGCTGCAAATAAGCCGTACCCGCGGGCATGCCAAAATGTAGGATAATTGGGGTTTTGAGGATGGTCGATAATGGCTATGCTTACAGAATCGGCGCCCATTTTACCAAATACCTTACACCATACCCCCCGGGTACTCCAGGCATCGTTCCCGGTTTTACCGGCGCTGGTTATGTAATTGCCGTTGGCAACCTTGTCGGTACCGGCTTTAACTATGGTTATATTTCCTTTATTATCGGTAAATTTTTGGTCTTCTGTGGCTGGTATCTGTAGTTCATGGGCAAGGCGCAAACCGAGCATGCCGTCCTTTGCATCGTTAAAAACAGCCGCGGTATCCGCTTTTAAAGTGGTGATCCTGTCGATGATGCGCTGGTTTTGGGTCCCGCTAAATTCGAACCTTGTAGTTTCTTCTAAAAGTACTTGTTTTTGCTGGTTTACCCAGTTGGCATGGTATACCAAAATCCCTGTTTTTCCGCTCTTTACTGCTTCAATTTTGTCAGTACGTATCCAGCCGTATAAATATTTTTTTTCTTTCGGGATGGCATAGGAATTATTCCAGAAATCGAGCCCGTTTAAATTTTCGAAATTCAACCAAAGGCCGACGTGGTGCGGGTGATCGTTTGGTTCGCCCGGTCTTGGATCCAAAGGAAAACCGCGGGTAACTATTGCGCCGTTTGCAGCGTGGATCGGGAACAATACCGGCTTTTCGAGTGTGTCTGGATACAGGAAACTGGTAAATGGTTTATCGCCTACAAAAATATCAACCTTTTGTTCGCCCGAAGACTTTACTAACTTCACAGGCTCACTTTTTTGAGCGGATACCCGTGTACCCAGGGTCATAATCAGGACAATACCTGCCATTTTTAACTTATGGTTCTTCACAATTACGAATATTTAAACACCCTGCCATTCACCATCACTTCCTGATTTTTTTCATCAAAATAAGCTTTGTAACCCGTGTGGACAGCGGCGTTGGTCATAATGTTAGCTATGGCGTGGCTGTAGCCTGCTTCTACCGGCGCGTTGGGCTGTTGGCGGCTGCGTACACATTCCATCCAGTTGCGTATATGATTGGAAGTAAGTACATCGCCACCCGTATTTGCCGAGGTCACCACCTTTTCGGTATTTGCCAGGCTTACTTCGGGCAACAGGTTGGCTTTCATACCCATAGCGGCAGCCATTTTTTCTGTTAAGCCGCCTGTTGGGGAAACTGTATTGGTGATCAGGTTAAGTTCGCCGCCGTTTGAGTAATATATTTCCGCAGGGTTTTCATCACCATTGTGCATACGCGAGGCAAAAGTAACCTGGAAACCTGTTGAAGGGTCGTCAAGCGGGCCGTAGTCAAAGGCCGCTGTTATGGTGTCCCAGTTTTTTCGGCCATCTTTCCACATATAAATACCGCCATTAGCAACTACGCTGCGCGGATGTTTAAGGCCGCTAAACCAATGTACCGTGTCAATCTGGTGGCTCATCCACTGACCCGGTAAACCGGAGGAATAGGGCCAGAACAAACGAAATTCAAGGTATTTACGCGGGTCAAATTCCTCGTACGGGCGGTTCATGATCCAGCGTTTCCAGTCAGTATCTTCTTCTTTTAACACCCCTAAAAGCTCCGGCCTGCGCCAGCGGCCCGGCTGGTTAACGTTCCAGGTCAGCTCGACCATGGTAATGGGGCCGAACTTGCCTGAACGGATAAATTCATTGGCTGCATGGTAGTTTGCCCCGCTCCTGCGCTGCGACCCTATCTGCACAATTTTCCCGGATTCTTTGATGGCCTTTAGAGCCGCGCGGTTATCTTCCATGGTTTCGGCAAATGGTTTTTCCACGTAGGCATCTACGCCGGCATGTACCGCTTCAATGGCATGGCGGGCATGCTGAAAATCTGCGGTACTTATAAATACAGCGTCAACAGATTTACTGTCGTATAATTCTTCATTATTGCGGAATGCCTTTACATCGTTCTGCATCTTTTCCTTCCAGATAGCCGATCCTTCTTCCCTGCGCCGCTTCCAGATATCAGATACCGCAACAACTTCAAAGTTAAGTTCCTTGTAATGGTTCATAAAAGAGGGGATATGCGAGCTTCTGTGCCTGTCGGAAAAGCCGACGACACCTACCCTTACACGGTCATTGGCGCCGATAATGCGTTTATAGCTTTTTGCACTCCAGGCAGTTTTCGAGAGCAATATCCCTGTCCCGGCGATAGAGGCCTGTTTTATAAAAGTACGGCGTGATTTTTCCATAAAAATTATTTTTCCTGGTTAAGAATTGGCTAAATGGTTTAAAAAAACAGTTCGGTTTACTGACAGAACCAAATATCGAAGAAATTAAAGGAAAGTTTGAACTATTTTTTAATAAACTGATAGATACCCGTTTTACTTTGGAAATTTAAGGCCAAAAATTTGCTAAACACCTTTCGCAAACCTACATTTACAATCGATTGCCAAGTAAATATTGCCCAATTATTTTTGATAAACCAACAGCACCTCCGGATAAACCATGCAACAAACCAAAATTGGTAACTACAGGTGGGTAATCGCTACCCTGCTCCTTTTTTCTACCACCATCAATTACATGGACAGGCAGGTAATCAGCTATGTAAAGGATTATTTTTGCACACCAATATTAAAAGGCGGTTTCGGGTGGACGGATAACCAATACTCTTATGTCACCTCATTTTTCACCGCGTTTTATGCTGGGGTTACCATCATCGCTGGTCTGGTTATCGATAAGATCGGTACAAAATTGGGATTAGCGCTTTCATTGATCACCTGGTCGGTATTTGGGATGGCCAATGCATTTGCCGGCAGCTCCGTAGTGGTGCACACCATTATCAGAAGTTTGTTTGGAATTGGTGAGGCGGGCAATTTTCCTGCGTCTATAAAAACAATCGCCGAGTGGTTCCCTAAAAAAGAACGGGCTTTAGCAACGGGTGTTTTCAACAGCGGCGCCAACTTAGGGGCGATGGCCGCTGCTTTATTTGTGCCATGGTGCCTCATCCACTGGGGCGAGGCGACCGGCTGGAAAATGGCCTATATCCTCACCGGCGCGGGCGGCTTTGTATGGCTTATCTTCTGGTTTGCCTTTTACAACCATCCAAAAAAATCAAAGCGTGTTTCAAGAGAAGAATTCGATTATATACATGAAGATGACCTGGTTGTTCACGCCGCAAGTTCCGAAGACGTAGCTGTGCGCGAAAAGGTATCCTGGTGGAAACTGTTCCGGTACCCCCAAACCTGGGCTTTTTTTTGGGGCAAGTTCCTTACCGACGGTATCTGGTGGTTTATGCTGTTCTGGCTGCCCGATTATCTGAAAAAGCAGTTCGGCATGGATGTACACCATATTATCTGGCCCACATTTACTGTTTATGCCATATCGATACTCGGAAGTACTTTTGGCGGCAACCTGCCCCGCATAATGATCAATCACGGCATGCCGGTCTACAAAGCACGTATGAGCGCAATGTTTATTATAGCCCTTTTCCCATTGTTTTTATTACTTACCCAATATTTTGGAAATAAGGAGATATTCGGCGACTACGCTTCTATTTTGGCTATAGGCGTAATTTGTATCGGCGCTGCCGCGCACCAGGCATGGTCGGCAAATTTGTATACGACGGTTTCTGATATGTTCCCCAAAAAGGCGATTGGTTCGGTAATCGGTATAGGAGGTATGGCGGGCGGCATCGGCGGGGTTTTGGTGCAAAGGCTTTCAGGAATATTGAATACCCATTACGTTTCAACGCCAAAAACAGCTTATCTTATAATGTTTACTATTTGCGCGCTTGCGTATATAACCGCGTGGTGTGTTATCAAATTGTTGACAATAAAACCGCCGGTGATAGAGGTGTAAAAAAGGTTCCTATGACTGTTAATATGTGTAATGATGTTTTAAACAGCGTTATTATGATATTGGGGTGACCATTTTTTAAGTTTGAAACATAAGGCGTCGCGCGATATTTTTGGCTAAAGCCCTTACTTCTTTTATATAACCACCGTCAGCTAAAGCTGACGGCAATGAACTGAAAAATAGCTTGTTGTATTTCATTGCCGTCGGCTTCAGCCGACGGATAATCAGCAATTGATAAAAGGGCTTTAGCCAAAATTCTGTAAGCGGTTTATACAAATTCTATTCGTCAAAAGCCTAAAAAAGATGACATTTGGTTTTCACCCCAACCTTTTCGTAGACGACCGCACAATAAGCTTTGGCTTAATACTGATTATTTTAGGCACAACTTCCGTCTCTTCCTTATTCTCCATTTCCTGGAAATACAGGTTTGCAACCGTTTTCCCCATATAAATGCTGAACTGATCTATCGTAGTAATGGATGGGCTGGTAATTTCAGTAAAGGCCTCATTCGAATACCCGCAAATTCCCAGTTCTGAAGGAACTTTGATCCCCATTGCCGAGGCGACTTCCAGCACACCCAGGGCGGAAAAATCCGAAGTGGATGCAAATATGGCGTCAGGCGGTTCCGGCAGGTTAAGGAGTTTTCGTGTAGCGTTGGCGCCCAGTTCTTTTGTCCACGCGTTTTCAATAATCAACTCGTCCAGCACCGGTAATTTGTTTTTTTCCAAAGCGCTTAAATAGCCCGCTTTTCGTTGCCTGAAAATTTGCAGGGTCTGGGGGCCTTCCAATAAGGCTATACGTTTATACCCTTGTTCTATAATATGGCATACTGCTTCAAATGAAGCCTGCTCATTGTCATTAATCACTTTCAAAGTCTCCAGTTCATCGGCAACCCGGTCAAACTGTATAAGCTGTATGCCGTTGTCTATCACATTTTGCAAATGCTTGTGGTCGGTGCTATCCACGGCTATCGATATTACAATGCAATCAACATGCTGGTTGATCAGGGTATTTATGCATTTAATCTCTTTGTTGTACAATTCATTTGACTGGCAAATAATAAGGTTGTAGCCTTTTTGATATGAAGCTTCCTCTATGCCGGCAATGACATTCGAGAAAAAATTTTGATTAATAAAAGGCACCACTACGCCAATGGTTTTTGACTTACCTTTCCGCAGGTTTGATGCGAGGTTATTTCGTTTATAGTTTAATTCGGCAGCTGTCTTTAAAATTAATTTTTTAGTCGCGTCATTTACATGATTGCTGTTATTCAATGCCCTCGAAACCGAAGAAGCGGCAATATTCAGCTTTTGAGCAATATCATAAATGGTTGTCCTCTTTTTCGCTTTCATATTTACAAAAATGATAAAATAAATGTCCGCAATCGATTGCGAATAAAAAAAATAATTTAATTTCGTTGCGTATTAGCTTTAACCATTATAAACCATTATTAAAAATAATACCACCTATATCAACTATGTTACTATTAGGAATTGACATCGGCACCTCTTCAGTTAAAGCTTCTATTGTTGATGCATTATCCCAAAAGGTAGTGGCATCGGCCCAATACCCGGATACAGAAAGCCCGATCATCGCATTGAAGCCCGGCTGGGCCGAACAATCACCAGAAATGTGGTGGGAAAATGTACAGCATGCCATAAATTTATGCCACAAAACCGGCAACTATAAGCCAAAAGACATCGCTGCGATAGGAATTGCCTACCAGATGCATGGCCTGGTACTGGTAAATAAAGATCAACAGGTTTTAAGGAATAGCATCATCTGGTGCGACAGCAGGGCGGTTGAGATTGGCGAAAAAGCTTTTAAAAGCATTGGCGAAACGGAATGTTTAACCCATCTGCTCAATTCGCCGGGCAATTTTACAGCCTCCAAACTGGCCTGGGTTAAAGAAAATGAGCCGGATATCTATGAAGCTATTGATAAAGTTATGCTTCCGGGCGATTTTATCGCAATGAAATTTACCGGTGAGATAACCACTTCTGTTTCGGCGCTTTCGGAAGGTATATTTTTTGATTTTATAAACAATCGATTGTCAAGCGAGGTGCTTGAATATTTTGGTTTTGATAAATCTTTTTTTCCGCTAATCCAGCCGGTATTTTCTGCCCATGGCAATCTTCTTCCCGCCATAGCGGAAAAATTGAAGTTAAGGGCAAACATACCGGTTGCCTATAAAGCCGGCGACCAGCCAAATAACGCATTATCCTTAAATGTTTTAAATCCCGGCGAAGTTGCAGCAACGGCTGGTACATCGGGGGTAATTTACGGGGTGAGTGATCAACTGGCTTATGATCTGCAATCGCGCGTAAATACTTTCGCCCACGTAAATTATGCACAGGAACAAAAACGCCTTGGCGTATTGCTATGCATTAACGGTACCGGAAGCCTGAACCGCTGGGTAAAAAGTCTATTCGGTTCCTCCATCAGTTATTTACAAATGAACGATGAAGGCGCACAAGCGCCCGCAGGCAGTGCAGGGCTCCGTATACTTCCTTTTGGCAATGGCGCAGAACGGATGCTCAATAATAAGCTGGTAGGCGTACATATGCAGCATATAGACCTGAATTTGCATACGCGGGCCCATTTATTCCGGGCGGTGCAGGAAGGCATTGCATTTGCCTTCCGGTATGGGCTGGATATTATGCGTAGCAACGGCATGTCCCCTTCGGTGATCAGGGCTGGCAAGGCAAACTTGTTTTTGAGCCAGCTTTTTGCAGAAACATTTGTAAATGTTACCGGGGTACCGGTACAGCTTTATAAAAATGACGGCAGCGTTGGGGCGGCACTCGGGGCTGGAATAGGCGCCGGTATATTTTCATCACCAGGCGAAGCATTCATGCATATGCACCCTGTGGAACGGATAGAACCGGCCAGCCAGGCGCTGGAAACCGCTTACCTTGAATGGAAAGATCTACTCGAAAAACAATTAACAATTCAATAATTAATAATACAAATCAAAAACATATGTCAAACATTACAACAGGAGAAAAGGAATTTTTTACAGGAATAGGGCAAATCACTTATGAAGGGCCCGAATCGGATAACCCGCTTGCATTCCGGTGGTATGACGCTGAAAAAGTCGTTGCCGGAAAAACGATGAAAGACCACCTTCGGTTTGCCTGCGCTTACTGGCATTCGTTCTGCAACGTTGGCGCAGACCCGTTTGGGGAAGGTACCCATTTATTCCCCTGGAACGAAAAAGCTGATGCTGTTGAACGTGCAAAAGACAAAATGGACGCCGCGTTTGAGTTTATAACTAAAATGAACCTGCCGTTTTATTGTTTCCATGATGTTGATGTGGTTGATTATACCAATGATGTTAATGATAACGAAAAACGCCTGCAGGCGCTGGTTGCTTATGCAAAACAAAAACAATCGGAAAGCGGTGTAAAACTATTATGGGGCACAGCGAACCTCTTTTCCAACCGCCGTTATATGAACGGCGCTTCAACCAACCCCGATTTTCATGTGTTAACGCATGCGGCCGCGCAGGTTAAGTTTGCACTTGACGCGACAATCGAACTTGGGGGCGCCAATTATGTGTTCTGGGGCGGCCGTGAAGGTTACATGACCCTGCTAAACACTGATATGAAAAGGGAGCAGGAGCACTTTGCTAAATTTTTGCATACAGCAAAAGATTACGCGCGCAAACAGGGGTTTAAAGGCACCTTCTTCATTGAGCCTAAACCCTGCGAACCCACCAAGCACCAGTATGATTATGATGCGGCAACAGTGCTGGGTTTCTTACAGAAATATGATTTGATTAACGATTTTAAACTTAACATTGAAGTTAACCACGCCACTTTGGCCGGGCATACCTTTCAGCATGAATTGCAGGTAGCCGCAGATGCAGGCCTGCTGGGCTCCATAGACGCGAACCGTGGCGATGACCAGAACGGCTGGGACACCGACCAGTTTCCAAATGATATTAATGAGATTACCGAATCGATGTTGATTATTTTGGAAGCCGGCGGGTTCCAGGGGGGCGGCATAAACTTTGACGCTAAAATTCGCCGTAACTCAACGGATCCCGCTGATCTGTTCTATGCGCACATCGGCGGAATGGATGTTTTTGCAAGGGCGTTGATTACCGCGGATAATATCCTGCAAAAATCAGAATACAGGAAATTCAGGAAAGACCGGTACGCGTCCTATGACACCGGAAAAGGCAAAGCATTTGAAGAAGGAAAAATGACCCTGGAAGACCTCCGGAATTATGCCGTTGAAAATGGCGAGCCAAAAACAATAAGCGGAAAACAGGAATATATAGAAAACCTCGTGAATAGGTACATATAATTCAAAATATGCTGTCGACAGGGGGAATTAATGTCGAATATCGTCCGCCAACTGGCGGATGATATTCGAATAATGAAGTTGAAATGCACTCTTTTTTTCTCACTTCGGCGTTCGAAATTCGATATTCAATATTCGATATTATTTTTTCTTTAAAACCCTATGGAGTTCCCTCCGTCAACAGGAAGAATTACGCCGGTTACAAATTTTGCCGCATCAGAAGCCAGGTAGTATATGGCTTCCGCAACATCTTCCGGATCGCCTAATTTACCCATAGGTGTGCGGGACAATACTTTCTGCTTTCTTTCGGGGTCATTATCAAGCGCCTTTGCCGACATATTTGTGGCGATAAAACCCGGTGCAACACAATTTACGCGTATGCCCTTAGGGGATAACTCAACAGCCATCGCCCTTGTCATACCCTCAATGCCGGTTTTAGCAGCGGTATAAGCAATTACATAAGGAATACCATATTGCGCTGCCATTGAGCTGATATTGATGATGGAGCCCGCGCCCGTTTGCAGCATCACTTTAACCACTTCCCTGCTCAACGCGAATACCGAAGTTAAGTTAGTTTGTATTATTTCCTGGAATTCTTCATCGGTAACTTCAGTAAACGGTTTTTTTAGGTTAATCCCCGCGTTGTTTACCAGTACATCTATTTGTCCGTATTCGTCATTTATTTCTGCCACTAATTGCGGGATACCCTTAAGATTTCCCAAATCAAAAACAATGTAATTACAAAGCAACCCCAGAGCATCGGAAACCTCGGCTAAATTCGTTTCATTCCGGCCGATGATAATAGTTCTGATATTATTTTCAATTAGTTTTTTTGTAGCAGCAAGCCCTAAACCCGAAGCACCACCTGTTACTATGGCAAGTTTTAATTTTGTATCCATTTATATTATTAACAATAAATCTAGGTGTTCACGCCCTTTTTTAACGATGAGCCGCGTATTATTAATTCAGAACGTAAAATAAGGCTATGCGTGATTTGCAAGTCATCATTGTTTACGAGGTGGCTAATCATGATCCTCGCCGCAACTTCGCCCATTTCATACCCCCTGTAGTCAATTGTAGTGAGGTTAGGTTCAATCACACACGACGTCGGATCGTTGTTAAAACCAGCAAAAGCAATATCAGCCGGTATTTTGATCCCTGCTTTTTTCAACGCCTGCATGCAGCTTATCGCGCACAGGTCGTTAGCGGCAAATACGCCATCCGGCGGTTTATCCATTTTGAGAATTAAAGCCGCCGCTTCGGTGCCGGCCTTTGCACTCAGGTCGCTTATAATCAACAGGTCATCTTCAACCAATAAATTATGGTCTTTCAGCGCTTGTTTGTATCCTTTAAACCGGTCGGCGTATACATTGCGTAACTGGTTTCCCGTAATATGCAATATCCGTTTACATCCCTGCTCAATCAAATGGCTGGTTATTTCAAAGGCCGCTTTGAAGTTATCGATGAAAATATTAGGGCATTTATTGTGCTCCACAACACGGTCAAAGAAAACAACAGGGATGTCTTTACTGATAAAAGGATCAAAATGGGAAATGTCTGTAGTGTCATACGCAAGTGAAACCAATAGTCCGTCCACGCGGTTATTAAACATAGCTTTGGCATTGCTTGCTTCTTTTTTCATTGACTCGAGCGACTGGCTGATAAACAAGTTATAACTGGCTTCATTAACCACTTTTTCAATCCCTGCAATAACGTCAGACATGAAGTTGCTATTGAGCCGCGGAACTATAACGCCAATAATGTTACTGCTTTTTTTGCGAAGGTTACTGGCAAATGAATTGGAGCGGTAGCCCATTTCGTTGGCTGCGTTTATGATCTTCTTTTTTGTATTCTTATTAATACCGGGATGGTCTTTTAAGCCCCGGCTTACGGTGGCTGCTGAAATATTTAATTTGTTAGCTATATCGTAAATAGTCACTTCTTTTCCCGGCTCACTCATTTTGAAACTTAAAAATTGAGGTTAATTACACAATCGGTTACAACACAAAAATGATTAAATTTTAACAAAAATTAAGTATAAATTATTGTTTTTTGTTTGAAAATTATTAAAAACATTTGATTCTAAATAAAAATAAAAAATAAACTAGCAATCGGTTGCAAAATATTTATATTTAGCTAATTGACATTGGATTTTTAAAACAATTGCAGAAATCTTTTTTAAAGATACTATATTTTTATAAAACATAATTCCGCAGTTAAACCATTTCAGAATCATGGATAAAATTAAATTACTTTTTTTGTCAATCCATTTACACCTCATAAATGTTGCTTTTTCACAAAGCATTTGCCTCGACTCTACAAAACCGCTGGATGCCCGGGTAAATGATCCGGATATTATTGGCAGATATGTTGAATCAGCGGGCACATACCAAATTTATATCGGCGGCTCGGTACCTTCAAAAAGAAGTGTAGATTTGGGCATGCCTGTAAGTGCCGAAGCGGCGCTTACTGTGCAATAAAACCATTTAGTATGAACTGCATAAAAGTGAATTTTTTGTTTTTATTGTTATCTGTTTACTGTTTCAGTGCTTTTGCCCAGCCTGACAAAAACAGATTGATTGAACTTGACGTTAACAACATTAAAGGGGAACTGAACAAAAGCTATAACTTTTGCGTAGGCGCCGGACGTGCAAACGAAGGCCTAAGGGCCGACTGGCAGCGTCAATTGCGTATGGCCAAAAAGGATTGCGGCTTCAGGTATATACGCTTTCATGGCTTATTGACTGATGACATGGGCGTTTATCGTGAGGATCAAGCGGGCAACCCAATGTATAACTGGCAGTACATTGATGAACTATACGATTTTTTGCTAAGTATAGATGTAAAACCATTTGTTGAACTTTCTTTTATGCCGAATGACCTTGCAAGCGGTAAAAGCACTGTATTTTGGTGGAAAGGAAACAGCACCCCACCCAAAGACTATAAAAAATGGGGCGACCTGATCAAAAACCTTGTTGCCCACTGGAAAGAGCGTTACGGAGAAAAAGAAGTAAGCACCTGGTATTTTGAAGTTTGGAACGAACCTAACCTGAATTACTTTTTTACTGGCAGTATGCAGGATTACTTTAAACTATACGCGGTAACCGCCGGCGCTATTAAATCTGTTTCGGAAAACTTTAAAGTAGGCGGCCCCGCCACGGCGGGGAACGCCTGGATACCGGATATGATCAATTTCTGCTCAACTAATAAAACGCCAATTGATTTTATCAGTACACACGATTATGGTGTAAAACAGGGCTTTGTAGATGCCACAGGTAATGCTGGTACCATATTAAGCCAGGATAAAGGGTCAATATTTAACAACATGATAAACTCGCGGAAGCAAATAAAAAAATCGGCCCTGCCGGATTTAGAGTTGCATTATACAGAATGGAGCGCGTCATACACCCCAACCGACCCTATACACGACAGTTACCATGAGGCAGCGTACATTCTGGATAAAATTAGCCACGCTTATAATTATGTAAACTCCATGTCGTATTGGACGTTCACAGATATTTTTGAAGAAAACGGGCCGCGGTTTACTCCTTTTCATGGTGGGTTTGGATTGCTTAACTACCAGGATATAAA
>Ga0302140_10006180_pt1 | contig 15049 bp, 14 predicted proteins | sample I_Bog_E1_1_FD_202095 | JGI IMG/M metagenome (GOLD analysis project Ga0302140, IMG submission 202095) | Peat permafrost microbial communities from Stordalen Mire near Abisko, Sweden - I_Bog_E1_1 | ecosystem: Environmental > Terrestrial > Soil > Wetlands > Peat | place: Sweden: Abisko, Stordalen...
ACCGCAGACGCTCAATCTCTTCTGACTGTTCAGAGCTTTGTTCCTTCTGCGCTTGCTCGAGGTTTCTAAGATGCTCTTTTCTTCTGCGGCCTACACATCTCGTTAGTGATCTTGGCTCGATAGTGCGCCGTGGGAAACCGTACGGAACTCTCGTTGAGCAAGTCGATTGTACTATGATAGATCAGTGATTTGTGCTGCTGATGGTCGTCGAAGTTGACCTACCTCGCGCTTCCGCTCCTCTTTGTCTGCTGTTGAGTCCATGCTGCTCTTGAGCGAGTACTGTCTCGACGATCGTGTAGTAGTAGTGGACATCTTGAGGAGGAGGAGAAGTGAAGAATGTTAAGTAAGTGTTGAAGATTATCCGGGGGACTTATAGGTAGGATCCTTTGAGCAGGGTAAGAGTGAGATCATATACCCTGCCCTGTCCTGCCCGCATCTGAATGGGCGCAACGAATTACTGCATAGAGAATGGCCAGCGGGGGCCTCAGCCTAGTGAGCCGAGTCGCTCTCAGCCTTGAGGAACTAAGACTACCTGGTATTCCAGCAAAGACGAGGACCAGGAACTCTAGTCCGAACCATCGAGCATAGCGTGAGCTTGATCGTTTCGAGACGTCTTCTCCACGTTGATGGGAAGTTGAGCATCTACTGGTCGTACTGATACCATGGATCCATCGTTCCAGCAGCGGGGCCTGGCGAGTGGTTAATTAGCGGGCTGCTATGTTCTTGCTGGCCTGGTTTGGTGGGCTGAGTGCTCAGGAAGCAGCTCGGGGCTCTCTGCTAGGTTAGTAGCCGGTTGATCATGGCATCTGAGGCTTCAGCCTTGGTCGTAGCCTGTCGAATAGGGCCGGTACTGAAACCTAAAATCATCAGGCACGGCGAAATGGGCGAGTGGAGGCGACCACGCTGCTAGCTACTATAAGAGATAGCGAGCAGAAAGGTGGCCTTGCTTCCCGAGTGGTCCGTGAAGCTTGATCTGAAATAGAGTCAGATTTTAGACGGGCATGCTTAGAACGGGAACGGCGCCATGCTCTGAGGCACTCTTTGTGGGGAGTGGATCGAGCATGGCGCCTGTTTTGCTCCCTCAGTCGTGGAAATAAGCGGTGAACCGAATTCCTCCCATTAACATCCTTATTCCAAGTTGTCATGGACCATCTTAGAGCTGCTATGTGAAGGATATCGTCGGCTATCTGATATAGCGTTATTGATAGTTGCTATGGTTGTGGTGTCAGATTCCCATAACCGTACTCTGCTATTTTGGCAATAATAGACTCGGTTGAGGGACTCTGGAGCAGGCAACGAGCGCTGCACGCCATCGCTTGCGTATGAGGCATGGCAATCGCAGATAGAAGGCAGCAAAAGCCACAGCAGCTGGCTCTCAATGAGCTCTTGAAACACGTCCGGCGAAGGCGCAGTAGCTTTCAGCCTCGCGGCCATGACAGCATACACCACGACGTGACATGGGAGCCCGACAGGAAGCTCCATGATCGCCATGGCTGGGGAGGGGGAACGATCCAGTGGGCTGGGTTGGATGACTGGTGATGTGCAGGGGATCCAGTTTCATGGAGGGAAGGAAGGAGAGTCGGGAGAGGAAGGTGCGCTGCAATACCATTGGCTGCGTCGTAACTTTGCTGGCCAAGCCGGATCGAGAGGAGCAGGAGCTGATACTCCAGAAGAATTGAGGAATAGTTCTAGGTGGAAAAAGGCACAAATTTCTGGACTCAGGCCAACTTGGGCCGTCGGTGCAGCCGGCCTCTGCAGATCGTGGATGTGGAGAAATGCAGGTCCGCGACGGCGGGGCCTGATGGACCTGAGCAGCCTCGTGTGAGCAGCGATATGGCAGACGAGTGGAGGGACCCCTTCCCAGGCCTCTCCTTGGGCTACTCAGTGGGGGCCGCTGCAGGGAGCGGAGCGTCAGCGATCCAAAAATCCCACCGGGCCAAGTACGGCTCCAGTGACCCGTAGAAGACCCCCAGCGCCGACCGCCCCAGTCAGTCACCCGGTGCCGCCAACGATCATTTCTATCAACGCTCAAGTACCGTCGGCGAGTTGCCGATAGTGCAAACGCTATGTCAGGATCCCTAGTCCTCTAAGTGATGGGGTAGCTGGCTCAAAGAAGTAATCCGCGAAGTCTGTTTTGTGCGGACAGTAGGGCCTAAGACCGTAGTAGCTCTCTTCTGGATGGAAAGATTACTCGGAGGATGGAATCATCCCAGGCTCAGATCATGCTGGCCCTCGCTCAACAAACCAATCTGACTTCAGATTCTGGAGATTCCCCGTCTCGCAGAGCGAGCGAGCGACCGAGCGCACAACTTGTGCTGTCGCCTGGTTGCAGTGCTCTTCCATTGTTCACGAGTGCCCTGTGCCACCTGTGGCCGTGCATTAAGTTGTCGGCGGTGTTGTGGCGCTAAATCTTCGAATGTGCTCAGCCTTGAGGAGTGACGATGTCGACTCCCGCAGCATGAACTGTGCTGTAGATCTTCTCGGCCTGCCCGAAATACTCGTACAGATGTTTCTGCTAGACACGACCCTCTACAAAGAGCATCACAAAGCGCACTTGCGTCTTTTTTGCCTATACTTCGGCGGAGACGAGAACCGAGAGGAGCTCGCTCCATCACGCGAGCGTCGTCATTGCCGCATTTGCTGGCATAATTTGCCAAGAAGTGCTTGAAGCCAGGAATAAATCGGTGGCGGTGGGAGATCATCTCACTCTCACAGCCCCCTCTGCTGATGCTTCCTGTTGCTCCCTGTTGCTCCCTGTTGCTCCTAGAACTAAATGACTCAGCAAGGCAACCGCAAAGTTCGCAACTAAGATTAGCTTCTCACCGGTACGATCCACAGAGGGCGGTCCCTGCTCTGTCCCGTCAAAGTATGAGGGGTCAGATGCTACGAGTGTGGAATCATCAGGGAAGATTCGAGGGGCAAAAGACATTATCACGTGGGCAAACGCCGACGTCCGGCCCGGGAATGAGGGGTTGCCGGACACTTATCCGTCAAATGCCGATTGAAGGTGGGGTCCTGCCGAAGTGCGGAGTGGGCAACAACAATTGAAGTCTTTGCAACATATTCCCCCTTTGTTGAGAATATAATTTTGCTTGAGAAAAGCCTTAGCTGAACGTTTCCGCTGTATAAGCTACGAGAAAGATACTTTACTGCAATCATGTCTTCTGGAGCCGAGAAACTCAAGAACAATAAGAGTATAGCTCTACTCGATGCTGCTGAACGAGGAGGCTATGGCATCGTTTCTGTTGTCTGTGTATGTTCACTTTTTCGTTCCCGTCGATCGCGTAGCAGTTTGCTACTCTTTCCTCTTGAGTGAGAATCTTGAGGCCTAATAGGACAAGGGGAAGCCTCCTTTGAAGCATATTCCCGCCATTTCCATCTTGAACCTCCCACCTAAATACCCCTCTAATGTCACGTGGAACAACGATCCAGGATCTTTCAGACAATTGCTAAACCCGACAGTACAACCTCGAAGAAATCATCGCTACGGCACGGGCAGCAGAGGCAAAAAAGTCCCCCGCCATGATTCTTCTCTTCCCCTGGGCTCTCACCCAATTCAAGTCCCACCTCGTCAACCTAGCGGCCGATGTCTGCAGATCAGCAAAAGTCCCCATGTCCCTACACCTCGATCACTGCCTCGAGTACGACCTCGTGAAGTATGCTGCCTCGCTTCCGTTCGATAGCATTATGGTCGATATGAGCCATTACGAGAAAGACGAGAACTTGAAACTGACGAAGGAGTTGACGGAGTATTGTCACGAGCGGGGGATTGCTACGGAAGCTGAGCCGGGCAGAATTGAGGGTGGGGAAGATGGGTTGAAAGATACGGCTGATCTGGAGGGAGTGCTGACCACGCCTGAACAGGCTCTGGAGTTTGTGGCGACTGGTATTGACTTCTTGGCGCCAGCTTTTGGGAATATTCATGGAGAGTACGGAGTCAAAGGACCTAGAGGTTGGCTGGAGTTTGATCGATTGGAGAAAGTGAGGAAGGCGGTGGAGGGGAAGGTGAAGATTGTGCTGCATGGCACGAATGCGTTTGATCAGGAACTGTTTCAGCAGTGTGTTGGTCATGGGGTGAGCAAGATTAACGTCAATAAGCAGTTGATTGATCCGTGGAAGAAGATGATGAATGAGAGGCATGAGAAGGGGTTCTTGCCGATCACGAAGTTGATGGAGGATAGCATTGATATTTTCCAGAAGGAGGTTGAGAGATTGATGGACGAGTGTGGAAGTTCTGGAAAAGTGTGAACGTGAGATGAGAAGTCATGACTGTATTTTCATCTGATGGTATCACGATCAATATACCAACCTTTATCACTTGAAAAGAAAGGGGTACGGAGACTTTCGGACGACAAGATATGTCCGCTAACTTTATTTTCGTCAAGTGCAGATCCTCTTCTTGTTGATTTTATCTTTACTTAATGCCTCTTTTCAGATCAAAAGACGTCTATTAATATCTAGTAAGTTGATTTTCTCCTACTTTTTAAGACTTCGATAAGGGGGTTTGTTGACTTCAGCTTCAGCAACCGAGACTTCTTGCTTAAGCTCGGCTCTCTTTCAGATGTCTGATCTCTAATTTCAAGTCCATGTCACCACAATCAAGATTTGGAGACACGAATCTTACATTCTCTTCTCTGCAATCCACATTCCAAGTTCCTTCACTGAGACGCGACTCTTGGCTTGTTCGAGTCATGGGATAAGCATAAAATCGTAGAATGGTAGTGGCCACAATATGTAGGATGGAATTACTTCGTAGAGGTGTGGAATAGTGCACGCTGTTCATATTTTGAATACATAAGATCCTTGACTCTCCACACTATGGCTCGACTCTCTACTATTGAAGAGCACTGAATGGTACCACCAGTATAAAAATAAAAAACTCCTCAAGGTGAAGCAGCTTCTCAGAACGCACGTTCGCGGACTCGAAAATCTCTCAAGGAGAACTCTCCCCTGCTGACTGCGTTCGAAAACAGGACTTGTAAACGGCGAGCAACACATGACTCGGATGTTCACGAACTGGTTGGAACTGGGGGAGAAGCAATTATTACATTACAAGCCATTCGAACCCTTCCTATACATCGCTCATAAATCGTAAGTCATCCTCCCTAGAACCATAAACAACAAGTCATCAAAAATACGCTAAAGCCTAGTAGGCTACCGAGTCCGTGCTTGCCAGCTCCATTGCCATTCGTGGTCGTGAATGGCGAGCTATTCGTCACTTCCGGATTCTTCGCCGAGGTTTTGCTGGGCGAGCCAGAAGAGCTGGTCTCAGCCGCTTCCACGCTCGTCGTGAGGGTTGTGGTACTCGAGACTGATCCTGACGCTGCTGGATCGGAAGAGGAGCTTCTCGTCGTTTGCGTTGAAATCGTAGTCACTGTCGATGGCTTGCCGGAGACAGTGGTCGTGCTTCCAACGGTGATAGGATAAACCACGTAAATCGTTGACCCATCCTTGGTCTTCGTCACGGTCTTGGTAGAAACAGACGATGTCAAAAGTGTCGTTGAGACGGTAATAGTTACTTCTGAGCTACCAGTAGCTGATACTCCCCCAACTGTCACGGTGGTAGTTCCCTGTGCATCAAGGCTGCTAGCTTCACTCTGTGCACTCTGTATTGCTGATTCTGGTATTGGGGCCCCAGCAACTTCACACACTACTTGAAGAGGATCCAAGAGGAGGTTCTCGTCGAGATCGCAACTGCTATGAATGCAGGTGAGGAGTTGCGGGAGGAAATTGCCTGCTGAGGCTCGACACAGGCATGCCACGTCTGTGACTGAGCAATTGTCGTCTGAAGACTGGTCTATGCAGTCTTGGATGCATTGCGGTAACGAGGAGATGAATTGGGTCTGTGTCAGAGGGAGCGCAAGGGCCGAGAGAAGCAGCAATGCTTTGCCCGCATTCGAGAGCATTTTGACGATCGACGATGACACTGGGTTCCAGCTGACGGTCCCAGGGCTTTCCAAGCAGCAATTTGAAGGAGCCGGATCGAGGCACGAAATTGCCTTTTATCTTCCTGCCAACACCATCCCAAAGTCGTCGAAGAGGTGCTGTGGCTGGTGAGAATGCGGAGGGACTCACCTCGGATAATATGTCTCCCCTCTGTGGCGAATTAAGATCCCCATCTTCCAATCGAAATACCATGCTGGGACACGTCAAGGGAGCTCTGTTTCCCTGTTTTGCCTGCATAGTTTGGTAGCGCGGGGTCGATCGCTTAACCCCTGATTCGTCGAGAGCGGAAAGTTGCTGTGGTTCGGCGGTGCACCGCCACACGCGGAAACTTGATCGACAATCCAGGCTTCTGCAGACCAGACACCCATGCTGGTGTTGGACACAATAAGCGGAACTGATTATCAATGTTTTCAATTAAGCTGGGTAAACTGAAGAGGACTTTGAGTACTCCAAGGCTTTATGGATGCTAGGCAAAGGTAACCTTTGAACGCAGACACTGAACGTACTAGGACGGATGGAACGGTTTAATGTAATGCTGGATCTTGTCAAAGTTGTCTCTGGGAGACCCAAGGTTTGGTGCCGCTTTCTCTGTCTATCTGTCTACTACGAGCAATATAACTTAGAAAAGGAGCCTGGGGCCGGGTGATACGTGGTATAAAGACGCATCCGTATCCTTTGATGCTAGAGCCTGCAACTTTGCGTATCGGGGAGCTGTTCTAATTCTAGCCCATGCTTCGACCTCGTCTAGTGGGAACAAAAAATATCAAGGAAAGGAAAGGAAAGTCTAGTAAAGGAAGCCAAAGCTCCAAACCCAACATGAAATTCAGCACCTCACACGACCAAAGAAAGAACTAAGTCTGCTCCGCTGAGGCCTTGTCCGTCTCGGATGGGGGTAAGTACCTCATGAGCAGCGCAATACGAGGCCTATTTAGAAACCATGGCTCTTCGATGATGGTCTCGAAGCCGCATTTCTTGTACAAGCCCACAGCAGCTGGATTATCATGCTCCACTGCAATGGTGGCTACGAAAGTTTTCCCTGTCTTCGCTGCTTCACCCCTTGCGTACTGAAGTGCCTTTGGGATGATTGCTTTGGCGATGCCTTGACCTCGAGCTGCTGGAAGAGTGAACATCCCGATCATACGCCAATGAGACTGTGTAATTGCGTCTGGACTACCACTCAATATCGTCCATGGATCTTTAGAGGGAGATGATCTATGATTAGTCAGTTAGAACAGGTACTCAAAAGGCACAACTCGTGCCTGGTGTAAAAAGGCATGGAAATAACTGATAGGAAGACTCACTCCTCAGGAGTACATGGCAGTGGCCCAGCAATAGAGACAGTACAAACTACTTGATCTTCCTGAAAAGCTAAGAAAGTGTTGACCTGTGGATTTGCCAAGCGATTGTACCAGGTTTCGTCGGTGAACGCTATCTCGCGGGCATAGTTTGAGCCAAAAGAGTCCGGATCAGTCTTCAACGCAAGCAATCGAAAGGCCTTGTATTGCTCCACATAGCGTCGAATACTCGCGTCGTCATGGGGTATCTGAACAATTTCGAAAACCATGGTACGTCGGGATGTGGAACAGTGTTTACAAAGAGCAATACCGGGTCACACCTGCACGAGGCTCTAGAATTTCGCCGAGGGCACAAGACCACGAGATAAAGGAATAGAACGAACACGAAACATGGAACGAACAAGATACAGGAGGATTTTGTACATCTGAGGAGGTTCGCGTGACTCACTTGAGCATGATGCACGCGAGGTTCATGAGTCCGCGATGTTGCAGCGACAGGGCAGGGCAGAGCAGAGCGAGAAACCATCCCTGTGCGATGTTTTAGGTTGCAGGCCCACATCGGCTAGCCTGGTGCAAGCACTGGCAGCACCAGCACCTGCCAGGCCATCAGGCTGCGCCCTTTTTTCTTCCTTCCAACTGGACGTGTCTTACAATCCTCGTCAGCCGCAGCCTTGCTGCAGCTTTGGGGGCGCTTCGAGCAACCATGAGCGACATAAGAGCAGCAACATGCCCTCCTCCTGGCGCCTCCATGATCGTGTCTATTTCCAACCATGGCACAGGCCACTGCTGACACCTTCCTCGACTTCGATGATGCCGACGTCTACACAAAGTGCCTAGATCTCAATCTGCGCGACTACACGCGCAACTTCGTCGTCCAGTTTGGCGCAAATGAGGCTAGGATTGCCTGCGATGTGTCCACAGAGGGCGTGTCGAATTTGCTGAAGGAACCTCCTTCCTCGAGACTGCCGGTGAGATGGATGTGAGCAGATACCCCGCGAGCTGCCGTAACCATGTTCTGACCAGCTCTCTGCGTAGAAATGTCTGGGGACCTCACCGCCAGCCCGATCTCGTCAATGTACTTGGAACCCACTACGAGCTTTCCATACGACTGCAAGCCATTATTCGGTCTTCCCCGCCGAAAGACTTGGATTCGGCTTCCCAAGAGACAGAGAAGCCTTCCCCGCGGCCGAGTAAATCAAAGCGAAAGCAGAAAAATGATCCCGAGATTGCCTTGACCAGTTCAGACCTACAAGTGCCCAAGTATCCTTCCTCCAATTCCTCGACCGCGCCGGCACTGGTACGAAGCAATACCATGCGAGGCAATAGCAACGGTGTCGATCATTATACGTTGGCCGACCGAATGAAGAATTATCACGCGATTGATATTGGACCGCATTGTAAGCAGTACCGTGAGCCCCGACAAAAATAATTGCTGATTAGGATGCTATATAGATGTCTGCATAGCTGCCAACTGGATGCACGAGCTACCCACAAAGATAGATACAAGTGTAGATATTGTGGAAGAAGGGCAACAGAAGCGGTTGTATTCCTGGCTTTTGCTTTGCGATGACCGTAAGAAATCGTTCAGCTCTTGGCGGAATGTTCTCTGATTATGAATAGATACTGTGATATCGTTCCATGAGTACCCCGGCGAGCTCAAAGAGATGAAGAATCTTGAAGCAATGCGGAGTAACACTTTAAGTGTCCTGAGACAGCTCTCGAGGATTGGGCTTGAGAAGACGGACCTGCTCTCTCTACAAGCAGTGAGACCTGTGCTAAATGCCGAAACTGTCAAGGATACACCTGGTGTTGAGGGCTCGAGTTTGCTCTTCTACTATCTGTTCGACGATTGGCCCGCCGTATACTCTACTGTTGCGAGATTTCACGATAGACTAGACAACTTGGTACGGGAATATTGTGTTGATTGATCAACGTATGCTAACATCTTCTAGCAAGAAGCGATCTTTGATGATATGGTAAGGACTCTATTTCTCCTGTTGAAGTACATGCTAATAGCGATAGTCTCGATTATCACATAAAAATCCAAACATCGCGATCATCCCAAAGCTTCACGTTCTCGGCCGTCAGGTTAGGCAAATGCAGCATGTGTATAAAGGATACAAGATTCTCTGCGATCGAGTTATTGACCCAAAGGCAACAACGATACAAGGGAAACCAGTCAAAAATGGCAGCCATGTTGTCATTTCTCAGTCAGCAAGCCAGCGATTTGAACGTCTTAGCGATAGAATCGAAGTTCTGATACTGAGCGAGATGGAAGAGTTTACAGCCGAGAAAGAGTCCTTGATAAGCACGGTACTTACCCTCGCGCCCATGTGTTCTCACCCACTAACCGTATCACCAGTATTTCAACATCAACGCCCAGAAGGACTCCGAAGCCACAGCGCGACTGACTCGTGCAGCAACGCTTCTAGCGAAGCTCAGCGTACTCTTCCTACCAGTCAGCTTTCTAACCAGCTATTTCTCAACGCAGATCGGAGATCTCCAAGATACATTCACTGCAAGTAATTATTGGCATGCTTTTGCTATTATCATGAGTTTATCCTTCTTGGCTTTGTTCTTCTTCAGTAGGCTACTGATGTATATCACGGAGTTCTTGGATATTTGGACGAAGAATGCCATGGAATGGTGCGCGGGCTTCGTCAAAAAGCGTAAAGGGGACTGAATATTGGGCTTGGCATTCGTTCTTGTGCTTGGATGGCGCTGATATCTACACATATCTATTCGTAAGGTAGCTGGACATTTAGAATTGGATAGCGGATAGTTGATGAGAGTATGCATATTTGAGAACAGAATCGTTGACGCAAATTTACGGAATTTTCACTTTATTGTAATTTGCGTTCTCCTGCTTAATCTCTCTCTCTCTCTTCTGCTGAAACGTGTCTGGCTTATGTTTTGTCTATGCAGCATATTTGTTCTCATTCATTGTTCTAGGAAAATCAGTACATTGTAGATTATTGTAGATGGTTTGGCTCTCCAAGTCGTCAGTATCCCAGAAGAGATAGGCACGCACAATCTAGACAATCATATTAATGCATCTTATATATTTATTCCACAAGTCTAGTAATCACTTCTGGAAAAAGAAGGATACGGAGGAGGTGGAAAGAGAAATCAATTTCTCAACCTCAAAACCAAGAGCCCAACCAAAAATTACTCTCCATACTGGCCTCCCGCACGCAGAAGAAAGAAGAGCTCTATTGCTATCCAGACAACAGCACCAAGCCTTAGGAATTCGAGAGCAAGCCGGTGTGAGGTGCACCAAAACCATGCAAGAAACTGCCAAAATCAACCTCATCCACCCGGACAGATAGAAACAGAGACCAGAAAACTTCATGGAGCCATTGGAAAGAGATCACCCCACCCGCACCCATCGCATGATCCCGTGTAGCCTTCGGTGCCGCACATCGGACATGGCTTGCTTTTCATTGCTGGTTTTGGATCTTGAGTTGGTGGTTTGGTAGGTGGATTAGAAGGGGGCGCGGAGGTTTGAGGAGGTTTTGACATGTTGAAAGGATGAGAGACGTGGTGTCTTCCGTGGTTTGTTGATTTGTTGCCGAGGAACTGAGGTCGTGTTGTGGGCTTTGGCCCGTGAACGGTTAGAAGAGCACTGAAGTCGGGAACCGAGTGTGGTCTAATTGCTAGAAAGGTCTCATGCAAGACCTGGAAGTGTACAGGTTTTGCAATAGAGTCGAATCTTTGGGATGCTTTGGTTTGGGTTCTGCTGTGTTTGCCTGTTCGCCTTCGAGTATAGGTTCTGCATGGCAACAATTAAACAATGGGTCTCTACTTGAGTAAAGACGTATCAGTAGATCACATTTTTCTTACAATGAGCACATGCCATCGATTCACTGCTACGAATGTTTCTCGAAGTGAGAAATCTGGTAATGGCAAGTATACAAACATGAAGTAGAAGCAGCTCACAGGAATCACAACCGTGAGGTCTCAAATTTACATGACGAAGGGCAAGATGCATTAATTTTTCGGAAGGAAAGGGGTGAAAATAGCGAGTTTGAAATTCCAGACGGCATAGGTAGCCTGAGTCTAGTCTATGTAGGACCATACCTCCCGTCAAGCATGTCTTGCATGCACTCGGGTTGAGTCCGAGGAGAACATGGTACCATAACCGCAGCTATTGCAAGTTCCTGTGAAATCTGCTGCGCCGCAAGTGGGGCACTGGCTGGAGTTTGGTGCTTGTTTGACAGTCGTGAAGTAAAGACAGCGGGGTATCAGAATGATTTTTGTGTCGTACTCAAGAGACTTCGGCATTTTTCAGGCTTGGCTTGAGTGGAAAGCTGCTAGTTTTGGAGATGTGGACATGAGCTGTTGGAGGGATAGAAGCAAGTTGGTATGAAACGATCAGACGTATAACGAGAGTATGTGAATCAGGAGGCCAGAGGCATAACTGGCTGCCTGTCTGAAAGCCTTGAGCGTTCTGATTCATCTCTTTTTAGTAGTAGCTAGCACTGAGTAAGCAGAAAGTTAGCAGGTTATTGAGAGTAATCAGGGAGGGATTGAAGGATGTTGAAATAAAATTACTGACGCATGACCAGAGCAGGTGAATCAAATTGCGCGAAGTCTGATTGTCCAGGCGTGTGGGACACGAGGATATATATTCGTCCCACTTTGTAGACCACTGGGAGGACGCGAGTATTAGCTATTGCTCAAGAATACAGAACGAAAAGTGTTAGGTGGTATACACAATATGAAGAAAGACAGGAGTTTTGCCTTCACTTACATGCCTGTGTTATAGCCGCAAGTGCTGCATGAGCCGATGAAGCCCTCGGCGCTGCATCGTGGGCATTTATCGGCTTCTTGAGGCTTGGGCAGGAGATCGAAAGGTTCTTGGTCCATGTTGACTTTGTTGGATATCTTGTGTTCTGAGGATCTGCTGAGATGAGGGCAATAGGAACCGAGTTGTCAAAGGATGACGAAGGTCTTCGTAGAAATGATTCAAGAATTTATATCTCGTGTCAGAGTCATTTACGGAACCGACGGCAAATTTGGAGAAGCAAAGTAAATAGCATTTGACTGCAAAAGCAACCTGTTTCTCGAGATGGAAAGTTCGGCTATAAAATAAGATCAGTAATATCAGCACCTTCAATTATCATCGGTGAAGTCATGATTTTGCAACCTATACAATGTTATCATCATCACCAGAACATTCAAACCACACTTGCCACTTGGTAACAAGAGGATCCTGTTGATTTGCAAGTCATTTTGCATTCATGAAAGTACACTTAAGCAATCCTTGAAAGTTGCCATTGTGACCTCCAGCCATCCTTCGCAACCAAGCCAGAAACAGATAACCCGGAGCAAACCATGCAGTTTATTTCTTAGCAGCAGCTGCCTCGTCGGCCTTCTCCTTAGCCCGCTTCTCACGCTTGCCAAGGTTTCTCGCCTCACTTCGCACATCCCTCAATTTTCTGTACGCACCACCCTCAACTGGCTCAGGCATATCACTCTTCTTGATCTCCGAGATACCAGCCTCAGCGTTGACGATTGGCAGACCAAGCTTAACGCGTGTGACGACATCCTTGATGGCCTTGACATCCTCCTTGGAAGCGTCACCCTTCTTGTGTTGACCCAACTTGCGGGGGAACAGGATCAAACGGGTGTGGTATTCCTTTAGGCGTGCGACGTTGACGGCGAGAGATTCGGTGGAGAGGTTTTGGCGGCGGGGGTCAACAGAGATACCGATCGTGGGAGCGAGCTTGCGAGGGATGCCAGCTTCCTGTGCATCGTCAGAATCTAGTCCAATGCGTCCCATGATCCCAAATTATCCTACCTTCAACTCAGTCAAGGTGAAACCACGTCCAGCTCGTACACGACGGTTGTACTTGATCGTTGGGCATCGGACGATTGGTCTCAGCTTGTCAACAGGGCGAGGAGCGACAGCTGCAGCTTTCGAGAGACGGGCATTACGGCGTCTGAGCTTTCGGCCGGGCTAGGAATGTTTGTCAGATCCTCCTCCTCGTCTTGAAGGCCGATTGTGCGAATTACCTGGTCGAAATGAACTCGGACTCGTCGTTGCCAATCCTTTCGGAAATCTAGAGACTGTCAGCATTGGATGTCCTTTTCGAAAAGGGCATGAGACTGACGGTTATGGGGGATCTGCTGGTTATGCTTGATCGCCATTTTGTCGTGGTGCGATCAAGATGTCGTTGGGCGTTGTGGTCGAGATGTTAAGTCGAAATTCGCGAAGTGGGAGTTTTTCCCGGTAAAATTCAATGTGCGTCACGTGACATATACCGGCATCCCTGCAAAAGTTCAAAACCACTATCAAAAACACAACAACACTAAGAATCCATTTTGCAGGTTGCGAATTTAGTTGTAGAGAAACTTTTAAGCATGATAATGTTTGAAGTCAATGGAGTAGACTTTTTGATGTTGTTGGCACCCACGCCTACACTCCGCAAATCCCAGACCTCTCATACCTAGCTACCTAGACCATGTGTACTCTCGTTCTCAGGGCCGCAGTTTCCATTACAATCCTCAACAAGGCTTGAGATGGACCGTGAGACACATGAATCTAGAGATTGGTCATTAGCGGCGCACGCAATATTTCATTGCTGATTTCCAATGACGAGACCGGCGAGAAGGAGTACTCTGGTCACATTCTGTTGAAGCCTATCAGGTATTGATAGCCATCGCTTTGCCAGAACGGTAACAGAACAGAGCAGTTTCCTTTGTCTTAATTTACTTTCCCCTCGGCGTAACAGTTCCAAAACATTTTGCGGAAGATTCTGCGTTAACAGGGGGATCTAGCCAATAGAACTCTTGGATTTTGCTGAAATACTACCTCTTGAGGTAAAGTAGATCTTCTGTGTCTTGGAACTATTACCCCGGATACGAAGTACACGAAACGTTGATTCGAAAGCGCTCGGGACAACTTCGATGGCCGTCCTATGTTGGTAAAGGAACGTTCCTGTTGGTTCCATCCTCGTCAGGTAGAGAAGGTCACGAGACTTGGACATGTTTGCTCGAGGAGCAAACACCCCTAAGCGAGGCGCTTAGCGCCCCAGAACTTGTATAAAGCCAGGCCTTCTCCCCTCCAATAATCTTCTTTCTTCTTCATACTTACGCAAGTCTCCCCACCATCCCCCATACATCCACAACATTTTGCTAATAGTTCAATAGCTTGTTGACAGTGTGCCGCTCATGAATGGCGTCACTGATGATACGAGTCCTCCATTGCACATCGGGGCGACGAGAATCATTGAGTATCCTTCGGGGTCCTCATCGGCGGAATTTTTGATTGCATCCACGGGCTTGCCTGTACCACTTTTCATTGTGAGCATCGCTTTGCGCGGTGGCATGAAGAAGAGCCTTTGAACGCGTCGAGATCTGTTGGCATGACATGCTGCGCAGAGCCTCATCACGCAAGCAATTCCCGCCGAGTCACCCTCATGTCCAGTATCGAACACCTGCTGCAACGCGTCTTTGGATTCAGATCTGGCTCCTGTTTGCTTCCACACTCGTTCGGCGTGCTACAAGCTCACATTAAAGCATGGTGTTACCAAGATCGCTTCATGGCGTCGAGTTCGCCTTCCGAAGCATCGCCGATGTTGCCTTCAGCCCAATACCTTCGTTGGACTACCATGGCTTCTGCGGATGACTCGAATCCATTACTTGTAGATAGGAAAAGGCATCTAAAATAGCTACATCGTCCGTTTCCTCTTAGGAGAAGTAGGAGAGATATGGGGAGGTCTGAGCAGGCGGGTCATGGTGGCGTCGACCTTTCCATGGACTACGGCAGGGCACCACAAAATCAAACAGCATGTACACTGGCG
>Ga0302140_10006181_pt1 | contig 15048 bp, 10 predicted proteins | sample I_Bog_E1_1_FD_202095 | JGI IMG/M metagenome (GOLD analysis project Ga0302140, IMG submission 202095) | Peat permafrost microbial communities from Stordalen Mire near Abisko, Sweden - I_Bog_E1_1 | ecosystem: Environmental > Terrestrial > Soil > Wetlands > Peat | place: Sweden: Abisko, Stordalen...
CGAGTTTCTGGGGTGAAATCCTTGCGGCCGTAGGCGAGGATATCCGCGCCGCCTTGATCGACTCTGGTTGGCGCCGTGTTGCCCGGCAGTACTTCGTTGATGCCGCGGTCGAAGAGGCCGTTCCACCGGACAGCGAAGGCGTCGATGCCCGGCCCACGATAGCGGAAATCGCCGTTCGGGGCCCAGCCGCGTTTGCTCCAGTACTCGGTGCCTACTGTCATGTCCATGCTGCGATTGATGGCCCAGTAGAATTGCTCGCCGAGAACAAGGCCTTTGACGCCGGAGTTTTCAAAGGCAGGAATCATCAGGCCCGATTCACGGCCGGTTTCATCCAGGTTGCGCTGAACGAACGGCAAGTAGAAAAGTGGCACTTTGAGAAATTCGAAAACGCTGTTGTGGGTCGTGGCCTTGTTGTTTACTACTTCAATAGAGCGAGAGATCAGTTGCCAGTCCGGTTTAGGGAGACGGCAAGAGGTCATGGAGCCATCGACGATGTGATATTGATTTTCGCCGGTCTGGATGAGGGTTCGTCCGGTGAAAATGAAAGGATCAGCTGTGCTGTAGATCTGGGTGTGCCCGACTCGTCTCACGCCAAAGGACCCAGTTACGTCGTAAAAGCTGGCAGTGTGCTGATCGGGATTCATCTCTCCGTGATCTGCGGTCAGGACTGTGTCATTCGGACCGCCCTCGAGCTGCAGATGGCCATTCGCCTCCACTGTGCCTGAGGGCTCGTGGTAGACAATCTTGTCGGCATGAAGAACGTAGTTCTTGTAATAGAGAACTACTTCTCCGGTCAGAGTCCAATCGTCGCCTTTGCGTTCCTGGTGGAGAGCTTCCCAGCGAACGGGTACTCCATTTTGGGGGAGTGGCTCCAGTGTGGCCTGAGGAAGAATCTGCTGGCTTGGGTCGTCAGGAATCTCAGGCAGTGCTGAATCCGTTGAAGCAGGGTGAGGGACGGCTACTGCGGGTAACGCATTAGTCAACAGTTGTGCTCGCATCTGCACATGACACAGCAGAAGCAGCGTGATACACAAAAGATAGCGGGAACGCATCACTCAGTCATTGCCAGCATAACAAAGCTGTCGGTTGTACCTAGGTGAGACGCGGGAACCGTTGCTCTGGCTGCAAAGAAAAGTCGGCCTTTACGCTTCGCTTGCTGGCAGTTGCCGGCGGGCATGGACTTTTCAATGCAATCATGCGCTCTGCGAACTCTTCTCTTCGAATGCCAGGGATGTCCGGACGCTATTGAACACAGAGGCCTCCGGCCCGCAACCGCACCCGCACGGTGCGCCAGAAGGGAATCAGATTTTGAGCAAATCGGCGAGTCTCCCCGCAGAGAACTTTGAACCATTCGAACTCCGGCCGAAAGAAACGGGCACTCCTGCATGGAAGCAGGAAGTGAATCAGCGTCTGGCTGCGCATCGTACGCGCCGTGGTGGTGCGCCAAGCGCTGCGAATGAAGGATCAGGCGACAATCCGCGCGCGGCGAGTTCTCGTGCGGCGCAGGCAGCCGCCCGTGTCGCAGAGCGGTACGCGAAGGCTCCAAGCTACAGTGAATTGCTGGCCGGCGAGGCGCGCGCTGTGGTCCGCGCTGCCGGTGCCGCTGCGGAAGCAGCGCGAAATGCACAGGCTGCGGCCCAAGCCGTATTGTTCGGGCTTGAGGCAGGTCTGGATTCCGCGGAAGTAGCTTCTGAGATGTGGGAACCTGCAGCGCAGCAGGCTCCGGTCGAAGCTTCTCATCACCACGAGCATGTGTCTCCAGCTCGATGGCAGGATGAGGCGCCTGCGCCGGTGTATGCGCCCGAGGTTCAGCAGAAGACTAACGCCTGGGCCGGTGCACAGCCGCGTTGGGAAGAGGCACTCCCGGTCACTTTGCCACCACCTCCGAGAGGATCTGGGAGCGATGTTTGGACAGACATGCGCGTACGCCCTGCAGCCGAGTCTCACCCTCGCTATGGGAGCCCTGTTTCAGCGCACGAATTGGAGGACAGTGAATTATTTCCGTACGACCCGATGGCCAGCGCCACTGTCGAGCCGGTGCAGCACATTGCGGCGAATCTGATTGAGTTTCCGCGGGAGTTGGTCGCGACACGCAAGGCACGGCCACGTCTGGCTGAGGGACCGTTCTATGATGCGTCGCATGAAAATTCACAGCTGAGCATTTTTGAAGTGGACCCGGACTTACTGGCCCCGCCGATCGCCATCAGTGATGCAGTGTCTGAGTCTGTCGCTCCGCCGGAGTGGGCGAGCATAGTACTCGATCATGCCCCTGAAGTAGGTTTTCAGGATCACGCTGCTACCGAGCAGGCGTATGCAAGACATTCTTATCCGAGCACGGGGTATGACGCTTATCAAGATCACCAATATCAGGGTCACGCAGATGCTTACGTATACTCCGATCCGGGGGCCGCTGAGGTTTATCCCGAAATAGCGTATGCGCAGGCTGCTGTCGCCGAGGCGCAGTCTGTCCAGGCTGCTTCGATAGCGGCACGTCAGAGCCAGATACAGGCCAATGCGAAGGCAGCGGCGGCCGCACCTGCTCCTCAGGCCGAACTGCTGGTGGCGCCGATGGGCGACCGGCTGTTGGCGGGAGTGGTCGATGGAGCCCTGGTAACCCTGGCCTTTCTCGCGGCTGCTGTAGTGGTCGTGGCTTCCACGGATCATCCACCTGCTGGGCGGACGGCGTTGATTGCAACTGGCTGTGGGCTGGCGCTTTTTGGATTGCTATACCAGTTCCTCTTTCTCAGCTATGCCGAGGAAGGTACGCCTGGGATGCGTTACGCGCGGATTGCGTTATGCACGTTTGACGACGACAACCCGTCGCGGGAACAGATGCGGATGCGGATTCCGGCGATGTTGCTGTCAGGGTTTGCGCTAGGCATCGGCCTGATCTGGTCATTCGTGGATGCAGATCACCTTTGCTGGCATGACCGGCTGACCCGGACATATCAGCGAAAATACTAGCTTCATTCCAAAGCGGACAGGGGCGCGGCTTATGCCGTGCCCTTTTGCTTTGCCGCGAAGAACTACAGGGACCGATGGTTTAGAAGAGTCGGCCCAGGGTGAAGAAGACTTTGCGGTGTCCTGCGTCGCCTACCGATGTACCGAGGGTGAGCATACCGAGGGGGGTAGAAGCACCTAGGCTCAGGAATCCGTCCTGGCGTAGGATCGCGGGATGCTCAGGACTCCAGATCTCGCCCCCTTCATAACCTGTGGCCAGGTAAAGTCCCTGGCCAAGACCGGAAGGAAGTGCGGCAAGCCGGCGGAGATAAGCTGCACGAACAATGTAGTCGTCTGTGCCGCGATATTCGTCCATGGAGGAAGCCGAGAGGCGAAGCGGTCCTCCCAGGGTAAAGCGCAGTGGATCGGATACGTTGCGGCGGAAATAGCTGTTGCCATCCACGAGGAACGAAAGAATGTCCCTGTCGGCCAGGGAAAAGCTTTTCGCAGCCTGGCCCTCAAACAGCGGAGCGTTCTGGCTGGCAAAGGTGTTGTAAAGTGCTCCGGCTTTCAGATCCAGGCGAACTCCACGGGGAGATACGGTTCCAGACTCGGTGGTGTCGTAGTTGAAGTGAAGCGCGGCTGTCTGCGAGGTTCCTGAGAGATTACGATCTGTGTCTGTACCCTCCTGCAGAGCCCAGCGAACGCTTTGATCGCGCCACTCGGCAGCGATTTGCATGTACTTGCTAAAGGTGCGGCCTGCCTCGAGCCCGCCGCCGAGTTGCTGCTCCTGGCGTTCGGAGATGCGTTTCTGGTTGGCCCAGAGATAGACTGGCTTCCGAATCAATCCCAGATCGGGCTCAAAGAAGTAGCCGCTGGGGGAGAGGCGCCGGTAGTATTCGGTCGAAATCTGGGTAAAGTAGCCGAGTCGCAGGTCGGTCCGGAGTTCAGAGCCGTACCCGCCTAGATTTTCGTTGAGTAGGCGCATGTCAAATGTCATGCGCGTTACGTTTGCTGTCTGCGCAATGATGTCAGCGCCCAGGATGACGAAGGGTGGGCCACCTTTGACCTTGTCGAGGCGAACCAGGACACCTGTGTCGGGTGCGGCGGCTTGCACGCTGGATGGATTTACGGCTGCTCCGGTGCCTTGCGCGGCTGTTTGAGTGGGAGTGAAGGTCTGAACCCCGGTGGTATATAGGCCGCTGCCCTGCACGTCGCTGAGCGCGCTGACAATCTTTTGCGTATTGAGTTGTTTTCCGGTGAGTGGCTTGAGGTTTTGTTCGATTTCAGCTCGTGCTTCCGGAAGTCCGCCTTCGACTTTGACGGCTTTGAGCAGTCCTGGATACGGATGGGTACGCGTATTCCGGGCGGCGATGTAGGCAGCCCAATCATGATCATTGAGGGCGTATTGAAGGAGATGGGATTTTTGTTGTTCGGCGGCTGCGTACCCAAGATCAGCCAACTCCTTGCCTTTGCCGTAATCTGCCACGGTATATTTGCCGGTTTGAGGAGCGATCACAACAGAGGCAAGTTTGAGGCTTTCTTGAACATTTCTCTCCGTGCCGACTGAGAACGCGGTAGCCATGACGCCGATAACAGAGCTGACGTTCGAATCGCTGAACGGCGTGTCCTGCAGGTAGACGGCGATTACCACGTCGGAGTGCAGATCGTTTTTCGCGATGTCGATGGGGAGATTGTCGACGATAGCTCCGTCGATGAGGTAATGCCCGTGGTAGAGGACGGGGGAAAAGACTGCAGGGATGGAAATCGAGGCGCGTACTGACTGATCCAGAGGGCCGCCGCTGAAGACGACTGGTTTTCGATCGTTCAGATCTGTGGCGACACAACGGAACGGGATGGCCAGCTGGTCGTAGTCCAAGTCGCTATCTTCATAAGCGATGAAGCTGGACGCGAGGAAGTTGTTCAAGCCATTGTCGGAGAGCAGGGCGTTGCGTAAATTGAGGCCGCCTTCGAGGCCGAACTTAATTCCCTGGGGCAGGGCACGCCGATCTTCACGACGGCGATAGTCCAGATTGGCATACGGAGATTCAAGCTGGAAGACATCCTCGAAGCTGATCCCCGAAGCGATCTTGAGCATGGATTCCGGCGTCGAACCAGAGGCGTAGAGACCGCCCACAAGGGAGCCCATGCTTGTACCTGCGATGCGGTCGACTGGAATATGGTGTTCTTCAAACCAGCGAATGACGCCCACGTGGGCGATTCCCAGGGCTCCGCCACCTTCTAGAGCGAGGCCTATTACAGGTCGCCCAGCGGGAACGATCAAGGGGAAGGAGGAGCCTGTCGATGTATTGTGAGTCCCTGATCTGGCAGCATCGACGCTGCTGATGCGCGGTTTTGGCGACTGCGCGGGGGTCGAGCCAGGCTTCGCGTCTGGGTTGACGGCTGGGGTGGAGGGGAGTTGGGTTGGCAACTGCGTTGAATTCGTGGGCATCTGCCCGGCTACACCAGGAGCGGTTGGTTCCTGCGCGTCAGCCGCTATGGCGGATGAAGGAACGCCCAATGAAAAAAGCACCGCCAGCATGGCGATCCGCTGAAGTCGGTTCATACCTGTCTTGTAGCACAAATGGCGTTCATTGCGATGAACAGAGCCGCCCTGATGGATACGGGGACAGCTCTGCTCTGCCTGTACATCTTTGGTGTCTACCAGCTTTGGGAACGCATAGCGGCCACGCCGGCACCGAGGATGCCGATGGAGTCATCTTCCGGAAGGAGTTCGAGGGAGTAGCTTTGCAGTGGGCTCATCTTGACCATGGCTTCAAGGTATCCGCGTAAAACTGGCATTTCCAGGAAGCTGGTATTGTGCCCGGTGAAATAGAACTTGCCGGGTCCGCCCAGGTGGATCATCGATGCAGTGCCGGCGGCGAGAGCCCGGTGCCACAGGTCGACGAAATCGCGGCAGCGCTGGTCGCCTTTCTTGGCGTTGGCGAAGATCTCTTCAGGTTCCAGGTCGAGGAATCGGAGGCGCATGGCACGATTGCCCATGATGCCTTCGATGTGGCCGACACCGCCGCAACCGCAATAGCGCTCTTTGGGGTCGAGAGTGACAACCGTGTGTCCGCCCTCCCACACCCCGTCTGACTGGGGCCAGCGGCCGTAGCCAATACCGTTGCCGAGGGTCCAGACGCGAATGAGCCGGTCGAGATGGCCTCCAGTTGCAGCGAGACCGGCAGCTACCGCGTCGGCGTCATTCAGCACGGTCACCGGGGTGTTGATTCCCTGGCTTTTCAGTACGTCTCCGAGCGCATCCGCCAGGCGGACTCCTTTGATTTGAGCCAGGTTTGGCGAATCCTCAACAACACCGTTTCGAACGATACCGGGGACGGCTACCCCGATGGCTGCTACTGGGCCTTCGCTAGCTGCTATAAGGGGCGTAATTTGGCTTGCCAGGATTTCGTAGAGTTCGCTGGATGGAACCCCGATCAGTGATTCTGTTTCATTGCTGTCGACTGGATAGCGGAGACGTCCCCCTTCCAGCTTTTGCTGGCCCAGTGGGCCGGACATACGGCCTGAGACGATGTGCTCGGTCATCACTACGCCAATTGAGGTGGTCATGAGAGTCTCCAATTCAGTGTTGACGATAGTAACGCTTTTACCGGGGATCACGGCAAGCCGCCATCCGGCTTGCGTTATCGCTGGATATCACTATTGGTATCGATGCATGCGGCCTACGCCGTTGAAGGCAGCCACCTTATAACACTCAGCCAGAGTCGGATAATTGAATACCGTTTCGATAAAGTAGTCGACATTGCCACCGAGAGTCATGACAGCCTGGCCGATGTGGACCAGCTCGCTTGCCCCCTCGCCGATGATGTGTACACCAAGTACCTTACGTGTGTCGCGATGGAAGATTAGTTTCAGGCGCCCGGTTGTATCGCCACGAATCTGGCCGCGTGCTGTTTCGCGGTAATACGCCATTCCCACTTCGTACGGCACGTCCTCTTCGGTGAGCTGTTCTTCGGTCTTGCCGATGAAGCTGATCTCAGGGATGGTGTAGATGCCGTACGGATAGAAGCTCGGGTTGGAGATCGTGTGCATGTCGTTGAACGCGCGGGCAACAGCGATGCGGCCCTGTTCCATTGAGACAGACGCAAGGGACGGAAAGCCAATGACGTCGCCCACCGCAAAGATCGATGGCGTCGCCGTCTGGAAATTTTCGTCAACCGGAATGCGGCCACGGGAATCTGCTTTGAGTCCGGCATTCTCAAGCTGCAGCTCTTCAACGCTGCCCTGTCTGCCGACAGCGTAAAGCAGCGCGTCTCCGGAGACTTTCTTGTGACTCTGCAGGTTGGCGATTACGGTGCCGTCTTCTAGTTCTTCGACGTTGTCGAGTTCTTCGCCGAGGCGCATGGTGACGCGGGCATCGCGAAGATGATAACTGAGTGCTTCTACGATTTCCTGATCGGCAAATTCAAGCAGACGATTTCGCTTTTCAATAAGTGTGACGCGAACGCCGAGAATGGCAAACATGCAAGCGTATTCCACGCCGATTACACCGCCACCGACAACAATCAGGGTGCGTGGAAGCTTGGGCAGATCCATGATCTGGTCGCTGTTGATGATGGTGCTACCGTTGATGGGCACGCGATCGGACGAGGCTGGTTTTGTCCCGACTGCGATGATGATTCGCTCTGCCTCGAGAGTAGCGTTCATCTCCGGGCCATCGACGTGCAGAGTCGTTGGGTTGACGAAGTGTGCCACACCGTGAAGGACATCGATTCCGTTGCGGGAAAGCTGAGCTTCGGTGACGTCAATTTCAGTCTTGATGACTCCCTGAACGCGGAAGGCCAAGTCAGCCATGGTGATTTTTTCTTTGACGCGATAGTTCATCCCATAGACAGTGCGGTAGTTATAGCCGGATAGATGAAGCACGGCTTCTCGCATTGTTTTTGAGGGAATAGTGCCGGTGTTAACGCAAACTCCGCCTACGACGGAACGGGATTCGATGATGGCTACACGTTTTTTGAGCTTGGAGGCAGCAACTGCGGCACGCTGCCCGGAAGGTCCGGAGCCGACGACAATCAGGTCATACTTGGCGGCGCTCATGCGCGGTTCCCCCAGGGAAGGAAGCTTGGGTTCAAGTTCTCTCTCCTAAACCGGAGGCTAACACATCGGGGTCTGGAAGAAGGTGTACGGCAGGTGAGGATTTGGCGTTAAAGCCTCGCTGTGACTGGGTGAAACGTGTTTCCAGTGACGGTGTCCGTCGAATATGAGAATTCCCCTATGGAGTACTGCAGATTATGCGGCGCCTTTCTGCTGAAGGTGCTGGCGGATGCGTGGGATATCTTGTCTGTCGAGCTGAAATTGGTGGATTATGGAGTCAAATTCACCTGCAAGCTGCGAGAGTTGTTTGCATCCCTGTGCTGATTCCTGCGATGCATGGGAGCTTCCGTCGGCCAACTGCGAAATATTGGTGACAGAGTCAAAGATTTCCGCAGAGGCGGCGGTTTGTTCTGTGGCTGCGATTGCGATCATCTGGATCATGTGCTCCACCTCGTTGGCAGATTCGATGATGGCGTCCATGCTTTGTTGAGCACGATCCGTTTGGCTAATGCCACTGCACACGGCCTGATTGCTTTCTGTCATTTGTTCCAAGGCGAGTCGGGTTTCCTGCTGGATATTTCGTATGGTTTCAGCGATCTCTTCTGTGGCATTGCGAGTGCGCTCGGCAAGATGACGCACCTCACCTGCAACCACCGCAAATCCGCGACCGTGCTCCCCGGCGCGCGCAGCCTCAATGGAGGCATTGAGGGCCAGCAAATTGGTTCGCTCACTCACCTCCTGGATGACGCTGACAATTTTCCCGATTTCCTGGGAGCGTGAGGCGAGATCGGTCATTTTTTGGCTGGCGGAGTTTGTTGCATCCGAGATTCGCTGCATTGTGGAGCTGGCAGTTCGCATCACGGCTCCGCCTTCCCTGGCAGTCTGTGCGGATTTTCGGCTGGCGTTGGAGGCAACCTCCGAGTTCCTACTTATTTCGCCGATGGTTGCGGTCATCTCCTGCACTGCGGCTGCAATCTGGTTGGTTTGTCCGGCTAGCGCCTGGGCATTGCTGTTTTCATGGCGAGATCGTGCGGTCATCTCAGCTGCTGTCTTAGCGAGGTCTTGAACGCCCGAGTCAATGCTGCCTAGCGCACCTCGCATGGCGGTAACTGAGGTGTTGAGCGCAGTGCAGAGGCGCCCGATTTCGTCAGAGCCGCCGACTGCGACAGTCACCGAGAGGTCATTCTGGGCTATCTGCTCCAAAGCCGTTGCGAGTGATTTGATACGTCTGCCAATCAGCCGGTTGAGAACCAGCCCGAAGGTGGCGCAGATTGCAATCGTCAGCGCGTTCACAGAGACCATGACGATCCAGGCGACGCGATCCTGGTATTCGCCGGCCGGAACGAGGTGAATGCCGCTGAAGTGGAGCTCTTGCTGATTTGAAAGGAAATAGGAAGCTTGTTCATGAAGCTCGAAGAGGCTCAGGCCTCCGCTGAGAGCGCACAGCATGCAGATCGTTACGAAAGCCAGCAGGAGTTTGTGAGAGATGGGAATGTTGTTCAATTTGAAGTTCATCCATGCCAACCTTTCGAGACGGGAGCCTGCTGTTGGCTTATCGGCTGTCAGGCGCAAAGTGTGAGGCGATCATGCAGCTTCGACTCGTCTCAAGCAAGGTCTTGCTTGCCCGAGATGGCCGAAATGGTAAGAGCATCCAGTGGGAATGGGATCCCGATTGACTCGCCGGGTCCCTAGCCCTACGCTCATAGAGAGCAGTATGTGATTTACCGGAATCGCCGAGGGAAGACCCGGCAGAGGGATTCCGTGCAAGGGTCCTCCGGGACCAGGGGGTCTAATGTTTTTTGCCGTCGCCGATCTGGAACGTGATCCTATCGATTTTTCTGTAGCTCTCAAGCCTGCTGTGATTGATTTCGGGGGTGAGGCCGAGCAGATGGGGGATCTGGCTGCCGAAGGGCGTGCCGAGGTGCTGCATGAACATCGTGGCCCGAAGGAAATCGTCTCGGATATCCGCCTGAAGGGAAGCTTCAAAGGTGCCTTTCAGGTTCCTTGCGCCCGCTGTGTAGACCCCGTAGAGCAGGTACTGGCAGATGAGTTCGATCTGCTGTTTCGACCTGCGGAAGTAGATGCCAACGGCGCGGAGCACGCAATTACCACACCGGAGACAGAAATCGGGTATTATGAGAACGGTGGCCTTGCGCTTGAAGACGTGCTGAGGGAACAGGTTCTGTTATCCCTTCCGGCACGAACGCTTTGCAAGCCAGACTGTAAAGGACTTTGCCCGCGCTGCGGCCTGAACCGCAATGAGACAGCCTGCTCCTGTGAAGAGGGTCCAAGCGACCCCCGTTGGGAAGCTTTGGCTGGCTTGAGCAGCCGGATCAAACCCTAATTTATTGTTGAGCTTACGATGAGCTCATCTGTTTCAGGCGGTAGCCGTGCAGGAAATCTCTGCGGCGAACGACAGCTTGAAGCAGAGATTTGAAAGGACCAGTACCATGCCTAATCCGAAACGGCGTCATTCCAAGCGCCGCACTGCACTTCGCCGCTCGCACGATTTTTTGACGGCCGGCTCGCTCTCGATCTGCCCGAACTGCCAGGAAAAAAAGCTTCCCCACCGGGCTTGCCCCAAGTGTGGTGAGTACAAGGGCCGTGCGGTTCTTGAAACCAAGGAAGCTGTCAGCTAATCTTCAACACTCCCATGGCCCCTTCGATGTTGATTGATATCGCGTTGGACGCTGTTGGCTCGGACAAAGCTCCTGAGCCGGAGATCCGAGGGGCTATTGAGGCGTGCAGGACACTTCCGGTCCGTGTACATCTGATTGGCCCCGAACCGGAGTTGCGTGACCTGCTCGACGAGCATCTTGAAGACGAAGATCTGCCCATAGTCATCCACCATGCCTCCGAGAGGATCGGCATGGATGAGAAAGCTGCGCACGCTGTCCGTACGAAAAAGGATAGCTCGATGCGTGTTGGCCTGAAACTTGTCCGTGAGAAAAAGGTGGCCGGATTTGTCACGGCGGGTAATACCGGCGCGGCGATGGCTACCGCCAAGATGGTGCTAGGAGCTCTGCCCGGCGTCGATCGACCGGCATTGACGGCACGGATGCCCACGGCTACTGGTTCACCCTGCGTGCTGCTCGATGTCGGCGCGAACGTCGATTGCAAAGCCTACAACCTAGAGCAATTCGCGGTAATGGGGGAGATGTTCGCCCGCTCCGTGCTGAAGGTTTCTCGGCCTCGCGTAGGACTGCTCTCCATTGGCGAGGAAGAGACCAAGGGCAACGACTTGACGCGTGAGGCCTTTGGCCTGCTGAAGGCATTGCCCATCAACTTCATCGGCAATGTAGAGGGACGCGACATTTTCAACGGCAGCGCGGATGTAATCGTCTGTGATGGCTTTGTGGGGAATGTGGCGCTCAAGACTGGGGAAGGCATTGGGCGGCTATTCCGCGATCTGCTGCGTGAGTCCTTGACGCGGACGGTCACGGCGCAGGTCGGCGCGATGCTTTCAAGGAAGGCTTTCAACGACTTCCGCCGTCGCCTGGATTACAACGAATATGGCGGCGCTCCTCTGCTGGGTGTGCGCGGGGTTTGCATCATCGGCCATGGATCGTCGAATGAAGTGGCGATTTTCAATGGAATTCGCGTGGCGATGGAGTTTGCCAAAGCCGGGATCAACACCAGCATTGAGCAGGAGCTGGCGAATCGGCCGGTTCGCGCCGCCGCTGCAACTGCCGGTTCAGCGGATACTGCAATTCAATAATCTTCACGATAGCGCCAGATCATATCTCCAGGCAATGACTCCAAATCAAGTGACATTCCGGCAATTAGAAGCCTCTGTAATGGCCCAGTTGGCTTGCCCGGTATGTTTTGGAGAACTGGCTGCTGGAGTCTCCGCGACGGAGATCCGATGTCTAACCTGCGCCCGCGTCTATCCGATGGTGGATGGTATTCCGGTATTGATTCCCGGCCGAGCGATTCAGCGCGACTGATTCGTTCTGCAAACTAGCCTCACCACCTAGCGTCGCAGGTAAAACGGCCGGACGATAGCTGCGGCAAAAGCCATGGCGGCCAGAATGCCAAGGGCCAGCAGGGCGTAGATCAGGATTAGATTCGGTCCCTTTGGCTCCGGTTCCTGCTCAGGTTCAGTCTTAGAGGCGATTCCCTGACCGTCCAATTCCCTACTCATACTTCAGCGACTCCACAGGATCCATCTGCGCGGCGCGCGTCGCGGGAACGGTGCCGAAGATGACGCCTACGACCAGTGACACTGAGAGCGCTGCGATGATTGACCAGGGCGAGATCGGAATCGCGTAGCTGGTAAAAAAGCGTACCGAGAGCGGCAAAGCCAGGCCTATGAGTGTGCCGACGATGCCTCCCGCGAGCGAAATCATGACTGCTTCGGTAAGGAACTGTAGGCGTACTTCGCGAGAGGTGGCGCCAAGTGCTTTGCGTATGCCGATCTCACGGATTCGGGCACGAACATTCGCCAGCATGATGTTCATGATGCCGATGCCACCGACGGCTAGGGTTACCATGGCGACCGCGATCAGCACGGCAGTGAGACCGGTAGCAATTTCGTTGGCGGTGGTGAGCAGTTCCTTGAGGTTGGTCGTTTTGTAGACCGAATTGGGCTTATGGCGAGCTTTGACAATGCGTTCAATCGCGGCGCTCGCGTCTGGCACATCATCCATGCTGCGCAGCGAGAAGTAGATCTGCTTCACGTTATCGGTGCCGGTGAAATAGCGGCCCACTGAGTAGGGAATCAGGATGGTGTTGTCAGTGATTTCGGATTGGCCGAAGTCGTCCACGCTCTCTTTAAACGTGCCGATGATGGTGAACGGGATACCGCTGATGCTGAAGTTCTGGCCCACAGCCGCATCCGCGCTACCGAACATTTGCTGGGCAAACGGGATGGTGACCACCGCGCATTTGATGTGGGCGTTCTCGTCGTCGTCATCCATAAACCGGCCGTTGGTGACGATGAGGTTGCGTACCTGCTGGTACTCCGGGACTACGCCAAGGACCAGAGTGTCTTTTACGACTCCGCCGCCAAAGCTGATACGGTCATGCATTTCGAGGACGGGCGATGAGTACTGGACGCTGGGCAACTGGGCGAGGACGGCTTTCTCGTCGTCTCGCGTCAGGTAATCGTTGTAAGCGGAGTTTGGCGTCCCCGTAGAGCCTCCGCCGGAGTATTCAAGCTCGACCATGTTGGTGCCGATTTTTTCGATGAGGCCGAGGGCGTAGTCGCGTCCGGTTAGCCCGATGGTGACAACCAGGATCACCGAGGCTGAACCGATTACCATACCCAGCGCTGTCAGCGCGAAGCGGGCTTTGCTGGATCGGAAGCTGTCGATCGCCAGCCGGATCGTTTCACTGAACGCGATGGTGCGATGCGCATTCAGAATCGTGCGGCGGAAGGATTCCTGGCGGGCTTGTTCGAGCTGATTCATCGTTTCAGTGATTTAGATGCTACGCGGGGCTATTCGCTTCCGAATCCAGCGAACGGATTTGCTTGGTCGCCCCGCATACTAGCTTACCTTCCCCGGCCTGTTCCTGCCTTCCCTGGCTACTTGCTCACATATTGGTCGAGCCATTTAAGCTCTTCACGCAGTTTGATATAGCCATGCCAGGGATTGTGCGCGAGGTCGTGGCCCTCTCCCGGAAAGACCAGGAAACTGTGCGGTACACCCAATTGCTGGAGGGAGCGCTCAAGGGTAACGCCTTCAAGATAGCTGACGCGGACATCGCTGCTTCCCTGAACGATGTGTGTCGGAGTCTTCACGCGATTCATGCGGAAAAGCGCAGCCTCGCTCTGGTACATCGCGGGCGATTCCCATGGACGGCCATTCAGATACCATGCGTCGTCCCAGGTGACATCGTCGTTGCCCCAGTTGGCAGCGTGTTCGACAGCACCGGCACCGGTTACGGCGACTTTGAACCGGGTGGTTTCGGTGATCAGCCAGTTGGTCATGTAGCCACCGTAGCTGTACCCTCCGATGGCCAGCTTGTCCGGGTCGGCGTAGCCATCCTTTACGAGGGCGTCAACGCCGGCAAGGATATCTTCGCCGGGCTTGGAGACGAGGTGAGGCGCGATCTGGAGCATGAAGTCATCGCCGTATCCTGACGACCCACGGTAGTTGGGCCGGAATACGAGCCATCCCTGGGAAGCAGCCAAGGTGGCCCAGTCATACCAATCTGCGCCGAAGCGGTTGCCGTCCGCGTCCGCTGGACCACCGTGAATGAAGGTCAGCATTCGCAGATGCTTCGCGTCTTTCTTGCCGGGGGGAAAGATGAGTACACCTTCGATGCTGGTGCCGTCTTTCGACTTCCAGGTATAAGGCCGCCACTCTGGCTGCGCGCGCTCAGCGAAGATGGGGTTGAGCTGGGTAAGGGCTGTCAACTGTTCGGGATGCGTCGCATCTGCTGCCAGATAAACCTGGCCGGGATGGTTGATCGACGAGAAGCGAACCAGGAGAGAGTTGCCAGACTTCGGCGTGGACAGGCCCGTGTAGGTGCCGGGCATTCCTGGAAGTTTGGTCGCTGTTGATCCGGAAATGAGATAGAGCTGCTGCTCGATCCCCTTTAACCCAACGGCGATGAGATTGCCATTGGAGAGGAAGCCGAAGTCTTCTAGAGATCCGGGGAAGTCACCCCCAAGGCGCTCGATCTTGCCTTCCGTGTCCGCCGGGTTCATGCGATAGAGGCGTCCTTGAACATCCTGATATTTGCCTTCGACGGAGCCTCCCGCCGCGTGCACAACGAAATGAAGCCACTGACTATCGGGCGACCAGCGAAGACCGGATTCCAGGGCCAGGTTGTGGGTGATCTGGCGAGCCTGGGAGCCAGAGTTTGTCGGGAGTAGAAAGATCTCCATATCAGCCGGATTTTCGAGGCGATGGCTCACCGAGGTGGTGAGGAACGCGATGGACTTTCCATCGGGAGACGGGGTGATCTCCGATATTTCCAATTTGCTTGTAGCAAGGGTCTGCGCTCCGGAGGGCAGCGGCAGCGTATCGTCTGACTTCTTTGCAGCATCCTTTGTGGTGCTGGAGTCGGACTTTGCTGGGTGAGCCATGGGTAGCGCGG
>Ga0302140_10006183_pt1 | contig 15047 bp, 13 predicted proteins | sample I_Bog_E1_1_FD_202095 | JGI IMG/M metagenome (GOLD analysis project Ga0302140, IMG submission 202095) | Peat permafrost microbial communities from Stordalen Mire near Abisko, Sweden - I_Bog_E1_1 | ecosystem: Environmental > Terrestrial > Soil > Wetlands > Peat | place: Sweden: Abisko, Stordalen...
ACATACAGTCCTACCTAGATATCGAGATTGCAAAAGCGGTACGTTTTGGATCCGAAGCTCTCGTTATTCCCATTCTTCTCAAATGTGGCTGCGCGTTACAGGATATGCGACAGGACTCAGAGCTTAGCCGTCTTCTAAAAGACATATTTATTGAACTTGGCAAGAGCCCCGAAGAACCATCAAAAGAGTTCCTCCCGTTATATGCCCTCCAGGCTAGGAGCTTATTAGATATGGGAAAGAACCAGGAGGACGTCGCGCTACTAGAGCAAATCGTCAATATTCGAGGAGTAACACTCGTCGAGACGCACCCAGACCGGCTCGCCTCGCAGCATGCCCTCGCTATAGCGTATGAGGCCAATGGCCAGGCCACCGAGGCTATCAAGCTGCTCGAGCAGGTAGTCAAGATTGAAGCCACCACACTCGCCGAGACGCACCCGCACCGGCTCGCCTCGCAGCATGCCCTCGCTTACTGTATACAACAACTGAATTCCGGATTATAGCGTCAGTTTTTTGCCACAATAGTTGGGTTAGAAGATTTCTCTAGGCTTGAAAGGCAGTTTTTTTATATTTTATTTTATTTTAATAACTTTGATAAAGAGGGGCTTGGGGAATGTGAGCTTTATATACTAGTTATGAAACAGCCTAGAATATTCTAGAACCTTCACTTTTACTCTTTTAACTTAGCTGCTATCACACGCTTCGTTACGACATATATGACCATGCCGCGGCACGTGATCTCGCTCGCCCGAGTTACTGCAGTGGCTCAAGCAGGGCATTGTAGAAGCTGCTTACTGCTCGCTAAAACACCTTGTATATACATATTTAGCCTTTTCTGGTAAGGCATTTGGACATCCCTGTTTAGTGAGCGAGGCTGAAACTTTCCCAATGAGTTTAAGGAGGAAGCCGATTTCGTTAGCGACTGTAGGAGAGCCGTCGTCCGAACAAGGATGCCGAACCAAGTAGTAAACCATTACAGGCACTCGAGAAATTTTAAGAACTTCATTATGTTAACAGATCTATGGTAACCGGTCTACTATCACTTTCTATCAACGGCTTCAAATTCAGGACCCAGGTCTTTCATACTCGTAGCTTTCCCACCAAGCTCTATGAATCTCTTCCTTATATCAACAAATACCGACCTTGTACGTCTTTGATGCTCATCCCAATACGGAGGCTCCTTCGCAAAGCCATCCTCAGCTTGTCCTGCCCACTCATGAAGCTCATTGATGTAATCCGCGTCCCTCGGAAACCCAAGGACGTGGAACAGCTTGGTGTCCCCTAGCTCGTCGACCTTCTTCTTTTCCCAAGCCTTCATAACATCTTCTTCCGGCAAGACAAGCTTGTTCGACCAAACTTTGGCAATTACCGCTGCCTGACCTTCAGACAACGGAAATGGAATCACTTTCTGCGAAACTGCAGTGAAAGCGAGCGTTGGATGAGAGATGTGGAACAACTGCTTGTAAAGTCCGATGACCCGTCGACCTGTTGTCACAATAGATGGATCCAGTGATCTGAGGAATGGATACGCATATAGATATCCCGTGCAGTACACGATGGCGTCAACGTCTTTCTCTATCCTTCCATCTTCAAACCTGACGCCCCTTTCCTCGACTACATATTCGGCAATTGGCGGCACCTCCTCTTTGATCTCCTTCCCGAGTTTGAGAGGCTCCTCTGATCGAACAGAGTTTAGCAAGGGCTTCTTGCAGACAAAACTGATTTGATTCCCAATATCAAGACCAGAGGCTCCGCCGCCAATCACAATGACCTTCTTGTTTTCGAAGCTCTTCGGTGAACGATAATTCTTTGAATGAGATATGATGGATGGGTGCTTTGCATGAAATTTTTCTATTCCTGGAACTGAGGGAATGAATGGAACAGAGTAGTGCCCATTTGCTACGACAATGGCATCGTAATCGATGTTTGTAACCTCGTTGGTGATCGTAGATCTCGCTGTGAGATGCCAACAATCCTGGTCATTCTTTTGCGATAGGATGACTTTTTCGACCTGATTCGAAAATTTGATGAGCTGTCTAACTTCCTGGGAATATCTAATGAGGTAATCTTGGACGTCCTCTCTCGTTGGGAAAAGCAACGACTCAGAAAGGAAAGCCTGGTCCGAGTATTGCATGAGTTGTTTGGGAAGGTTTGTGATGAGACGATCGTACATAGGATTGGGGAATAGGGGAGCGGCCACCCCTTCAGGCCAGACGGGTTTGTCAAGAAGAACATTCGGTGAAGTTTGTGGTATAGGTATAGTGTTTGTGATATTGGAATGGTAGTTCCACACTCCACCAACTTCCGCTCTGTTGTGAAGTTAGCCTATTTGATCTTAATCCGGCCCAAAAGAAACAGCTCCAATTTTAGCAAGTGCTATAGAATGATATCAAAGTAGACTCAAGTGGTAATACGGAGAATGTCCCTACTGTTGCTCATAAATATCGATCTTGTCAAAAGCATTCTCAGCAAGAAGGTATTTTGCCACAGCAAGCCCAGAAGGTCCAGCTCCGATAATGGCTATCTTCTGGACGCGCAAAGAGTCCGAGGGTAGTGGAAGTGATCCCATATCATCAAATAGGTTCAGGGATGGGGTATGCAATATTTCACAGCCTTCCTGGTTCGTAGCTCTTGACTTTGCCTGGGAAGAATGGACTGAAAACCCTAAGAGAAATAGAAGTTGATTGTCCGAGTACTGTAGGACGACCAAGGAGAAAAAGTCATTAACAGAAGGAAATGGAAGCAGCGCGACAAACTCTGATTAGGTGATGGGTTGTTTGTTGCTCACATCACCTCACCTGCAGGACATGCAGCAATCGCGCGGCCGCTTCACCAAATTCGGCGCGTCATTCCAGCTCCATGCTCGCACAACTCCAACCCCTCCACCGCGTTCCCATCGCACAACCACCTTTACAGCGTACGATAATCTAGACGACACTATCCTTGATAGTATGATTGATCGACAGTGCACCCAATAATCATCTCAGGATGGCGGACGTTCTTCACGGCGCATCTGCTCTGCAAACGAGCGCGCACATTCCCATCGCCCAGCTCACTCCTCTGCTGGCCGCGCCCGCGTCGAGATCGATCAAAGCTGTTGTGACCTTAACATGGCCGTACAGCTCTGCGAAGGGTTCGGTGGCATTTTTGCTGTCCGAGCCTGACTTTCGTTTGCGCCGGACAAGAGGTCAGGTTAGAGTCCAGTTTTCGGGATCGAGCGCGAAGGAGATCGCAAGATCCGGCATTGCAAGCGGTGACCATGTAATACTGTCACTGGACGGCGTGGAATATGATGAGAATACGGTGGTAATGCCAGGCAGAGGAGTTGAGTTTGAACTGAAGTTTGCGGAAAGATTACTGCTTCAGGAATGCTCTCACATCCTGCAGAAGGTGTTCAAAGCTAACTCCTGGACAGTTCCAACCAGAAGATTCCCAGGAAGCAAAGTTGATTGACATTGATCACCCACCACTTGAGCCAGAGATAATTGCTCCTCCGAGAATCCCAACCCCAGAGCTTGCGATTTCGCCTTCAGCGACCAGTACTGTGGCATCTTCGGCCCCGCCAGATTCTGCGACAAAGCTTGGAGCTGAATACAACTCACCTGCATTTATCAAGCGTGCGAGGACATCTTATGGCTCTCTTTTCGAATCCGATTACGATCCGTTCCTGGAGGAGGATGGCACAATTCCAGGAAAGGGTAGAAAGCGAACAAGGTTGAGTTCCACATGGAAATACAGCAGTCGATCGCCAACTCCAGAAGCGGAGGAGAATATTGAAGAGTCTCTTGTTGTGCAACCAGAATTTGTGACGAGACCACCGCCTGCAATGACAGATGAAGGGTGCCAGACGATCGGTTTTGATGATGGTGGTGCTGCAGAAGCGTTGGCCAACTTTGCAAGACAATCCATGAATATTGGACGAGATTCTTATACCTCCCTCAACGGAACAACAGTGCCGAAAGCTGTACCGCGGCCAGAGGCTTTATTTGAGAGTCCCCTGAACACAGAGGAACCACCTACCTTCCAGGTTCAGCACATCGCTGATTTGCAGCCCATAGACACCAATCAAACTAGGCCCCAATCACCACGTCTCCAACCAGTATCATCGGAATTTTTACCTCAAGTCTCCCCTCTGCTTTCACGGAATGCTCTCTTCCCTGCAAACATTCATTCAGTAGGAGGAACTGGGGCAAGTCAAAGTTTGCCTGCACAAACCGAAGCCACGCATACCAATTCTCAGAGCATAGGTGCAGAGGCAGAGGATCTTTATACGGCGAGCCCAGCTGGAATACGAGGAGAGCAGCCGGAGGCTCATGTGTCAGACCTCCAGGACCTCACTACGAATATCAATGGCATTGAGGAGCCTGTTCTCGAGCATCATTTCAATGGTGAAGATCAGTATGGCAATTGGCAGAATTCGACCCACTTGAGTCACCATGCCTCTCCATACCATGCGGCAGATGGAGTCGTCGAAGAGGTGCAAGCTGATCGATTCTATGTGGAGGAAGGAGGTGAGGAAGTAGAGCAGTATAGTCACGATGGCTTCCCAGAGTCGCACGCCGACATGGTCCACTCTCACCAATATCCTGAAATTGATGATGGTCTGCCTAATCAGCAGCTTCCAGGCTGGGGGGCTTCTGACATTCAATACCCAGAATTGCAAGACTACGGAATCGAGGACCACGCATTCACGCAGCCTCCTCAACCTCGTTCGGCAGCCATGTCGCGATCTCAAAGTGGACAGTCCCAGGTTGTAGACTTAACGGAGAGTAGCGACGAAGAAGGGGAGGGTCTCGCAGAAGTTGCGCTCGAGGAGGACGAGGAGATGGAGGATGAAGAGGAAGAGGTCCTGGAGGACGAGGAGGGCTCTGAGGAAGAGGAAGAGGAAGAGCAACCGCGCCCTGATGTTGTGCGTAGTCCATACTTCTCACAGCGAGCAACCATCAAGACTGAAGAAGGCATTGAGGTTGAGGAAGAGGCGAGTGAGGGAGAAGAGCAGTACTACGATGACGAAGAAGACGATGGTGCTGATACCATCGACCAACGATTCAATGTTCCTCCAGGGCAAGAATTCTACGACGAAGAGGAAGAAGAGGAGTACGAATCTGAGGATGAAGACATGGAGGATGAACCACCACATAGGCTCCCTGTGCAGAAAGAGCCAGTATTCATCGATCTTCTCTCCTCCGATGACGAAGACGACGATCATCCTCCGCAATCAAAGCCGGTATCTTCTGCGCCCGCACAACATAGCAGGTCACATGATAGCGAGGAAAGTGTGGCTGAGGAAGAAGAGGAAGAGGAGGAGGAGGAAGAGTCAGATGGCGAGATACCGTACGCAGAACGAGACGAGCTTGAGATTCACGTCGCCAATCAAGATCATTCTCGAGAAGAGTCGAGTGACGAAGATGATGAGATAATGGAGAATGAAGGGGAACAGGATGATCTAGAGGAATATGTCGATCACATCGAGGAGGAGTCCAGCATTGCTGCACCCAGCGAACGACAACTGGCACATGAATCCACAATCGAATCTGGTGACAATCAGCCCGATACAGATAGGCGTGGATTGGGTTCCGACTTAGCCAACGCTGACAATCATGATCAAGACCTCCCTGTCGAATCAGGGACGCTTGAGGATGCAATCCCTGTAGAGGATGAGAGTCCTGTCAAGGTAGCTATTCCAGGCCAATTTGGGCGGTCACAGACATCGCCAATCAAATCGGTATTTCAGCGATTGTTCAATTTCGATGGCGCCCATGATGAGTCAGGAGACGAAGTCTCATACCCTGAATTGCTCAAGGACGAACACTCTCCGCCTGTGGTTGACCAGGAGATCACTACTCATGCCTCCGATGTCCTCTCTCAAAAGATTACGAAGACGCAACTGCCGACCCCTGATGCCACACAGTCTTTCGGAAAGACCGTTTCCAGTGAGACGTCATTTACATCTACTACCGACGTCCCTTCAGCACGTCTGGAACAGTTCCAAGGATCAGATACAACCACCATCAAGATAGAGACCGGACAATTTGAGGTCAATCTCAATACGTCTGGGCCAGTAGACGTTGATGTCGAGATGGAGCAGATTGAGACTACAGTTGTCACAAATGAAACGGCGAAGATCAAACTGTCTGATTATGATGTCGAGATGAGCCAAGAAAGACCGCGGTGGACGGTCGAACAGCCTGAATCCACTAAGGATGCAGCCTCTGAAGATCGAGTAGTCGAGGAGCCGATAGTTGAACAAGAGCATGCTACGAATACCGCAAAAGTAGAAGCAGTGGGATATGATCAAGAGCAGGGACAAGCTGCGGACAATGAGAAGAGCTTGCAGCTCGTGGAGGGCGAATTATTCGAACCTGAGACCATTCAAGAACAGATCGATGAACAGATTATGGAAGAGAAGCTTGCTCTGCACGTAGAAGAGCCAGATTATACCACGGCCGACGACGTCCAAGAGCAAATCGCCGAACAGTTTGCGCAGGAGGAGCATATAATGGATGTCGCAGAACCCGAATCAACGAACCCTGACAATATCCAGGAACAGGTTGACGAGCAAGTCATGGAACATGAAGCTCAAGCGAAACTTGACGAGTCAAATCCGACCGAGAACGAGCTCTCTGAAGAACTTGTTGCGGTTCAAGAGCCCGTCCATGACATTGCCGAAAATTCGATCGCGGTTGACTCGAGTCCTCCCGAGCAGACTGAAAGCTTTGAAATAGCCTCCAAAGAGCCCGAGTTCACCGTTGACAGCCCGAGACGCAGCAATCGAAGAGCCAAGCCTTCTGCAATTGTTGCGCACGCGAAGGACGATGTCCGTCCCATCACTCCAACCAAGAATGACAAATTGTCTGCTCGAACGAGAAGAGAGCCAACATCCCCAGAAGTTGTGCTGGACACGCGAGCACCACCCAAGGGGCATGATGCTAGTATTGAGCTGGCCTTAGCATCACTCGAATCGCCTTCGAAGCCGCAACACGATCTACGCAAGCCTCCGGTTGCAGATCTCAAGCTGCGTCTTTCTCGAGCTCTTCGAACTGAGTTGAGCGAGTTCACTGCCTTGAAGGTTCTCCGATACCACCTCAATCAGAAATTGGATGTGCTAGCCGTAGCCACAACCACGCCGGAGGAGCCCCAGCGAGCTAAGAACGGACCACGGCACTACCAGATTACTCTCAATGTTACAGATCCTTCCATCGCTCCTAGTGGCGTCACGGAAATCCAAATATTTCGTCCCTATAAGGATGCCCTCCCGACCATCCAGGCAGGTGATGGTCTCCTCTTGAGAAATTTTCAGGTTATTTCAGTGAAGAATAGAGGGTTTGGTATGCGCTCTGTCACAGATGAGGGTAGCAGTTGGGCTGTCTTCAAGGACTCAGGGGAACCAGAGGTTCGAGGCCCTCCCGTGGAGTTTGGGGACGGTGAAAAGAATCATGTGATTGCACTTCGTACTTGGTACAAAACTTTGGACGCAGGAGCAATGGCGAAAATCAATAGGGCGAATGGCGATAAGACGGGCGTTGGTGTTGGCAAAAGCATTGCGAAGGCGTCTTGATTGGGCATTTTCCGGATGTTGGAGAACTTATCTTGCATTGTGTGGCGCACATGCACGGCGTTGAGGAAGAGTTCTGTATCAAATATTGGCGAATTACGGCATGGATTTGTTTTCGGCTTCATCATGGATTTCTGGGGCCGTGCCGGAATCGAGCAAGAGGTCCCTGTCAGTATTTGCTTGCTGGAGAGGCGGTTTGAGTGGTCGACTTCCACGGAGGTGCTGCAGCCATCAATTTGTCAGCACCGCCAAGATCTCATCGCAGGGAAGGCGAAGCGCTTCTCATCAGCATTGGTGATAATTCATAATACAATTCACCACACCATCTGTTCCTGTGTGTGAACGATGAAGTGTTCGTTGCTATTTTGCTGACACTGCTTCTTTCTTGGCGGTACATTTTCAACTCAGCCGGTTATTGACATCGGTAAGTCTGTTAAAGGCAATGGCAAGTGCCTGGGCCACATAAGAAAAGTATAAGAAGAGCTTGAGAGTCGTGGTAAGGTAAAGCTTTCATCCAATTCAGTGTACCCATCAGCTTGGAAATCCAGCAAATCTTAGTCAATTTCACCTCGAGTATCGCACTTGGAACAAACTTCAGCCTCACCAATCATTTTCCTTCTCCATTACCGCAATGCCCACAACACTCGTCACTGGTGCGAACTCCTTCGTCGCGGCCCAGATCATTGATCGACTGATCTCCCTTGGCCATGCCGTCGTCGGCTCAGTTCGCTCCTCCACGAAGGGTGATGAAATTCTAATCACGCACCCTGAATACACTGGCAAGATCTCCTTCGTGACCGTCTCTGACTATGCAGCGAAAGGAGTTTGGGACAGCATTATGAAGGAGGGAAACTTCGACTACGTGAACCATGTTGCGGCGCCATTGTTAGACGATCCGAAATTGAAGGATTTCGAGAAGGACTTCTTGAAGCCAAGTGTCGATGGGTGAGTTTTGCTCAGGCCATTGAATAGGAGAGGACATGGATTAACGAGGAGACAGTGCTCTCGAGCTACTGAAGAGCGCCAAAGAGTACGGCAAGAGCATCAAAGCCATCGCCGTCACAGGCTCCGTCAACAGTATCACAACTGGCGATCCAAGCGACACTCGCGTCCTCAACAGCGCAGAATGGCTTCCCGTACGTCCGCTATTCTTCCATTCCCTCTCCCGGACTGACAATCATAGCTCTCCATCACCGATGCCATCGCCGCCAATCATCCCTACATCTCCTACTGCGTCGCCAAAGCCGAGACCGAGAAAGCGATCTGGAAGTTCGTCGAGGAGCAGAAACCGCATTTCTCTGTCTCGGTTTTGCTGCCAGCCTTGATATTCGGACCAGCCATGCAGCCGATCAAGGATTTGAAGAAGATTAATTATTCAAGTGATCGGTTTTATGAATTTTTTAATGGCGGCTTGGAGGTGGTGCCGCCGACGAGCTTTCCTAGTTATGTGAGTGTCGGCTCCGATCAAAGAAAGAGAGAAAGAAGACTGATCACTGGTGGCTGGTGGCTGCTCAGATCGACGTCCGTGATCTCGCCACGGCTCACATCAAAGCCTTGACTGTCCCGGAGGTGGCGAATAAGCGTTTCTTAGTCGGAGGAAAGCAGTACTATTCTCAGCTGGCGGTCGATGCATTGAAGACTATTCCGGAGTTGAAAGGACGATTGCCGAAGGATAGTAATGAGGTGCCGAGAGAGGTCGTGTTTGGAGATGTGCAAGAGTGGAATGAGAAATTGGGACTGAAGCTGAGGAGTGCAGAGGAGACGTTCGGGGATGCGGCAAGGAGGATCTTGGAATTGGAGAAGAAGTTTGGTGCTTGATTTTGAGGTTTTGAATGGATAGTCGGCTTCATGGCGTGTGCATTTCGAGGTTGTTGACTTGCTGTCGAGAAGCGAGCTCGCTTGGTTCAGGGGTGTCGTTGTAAACGAGTAGAGAGCTGTGAGCAGGGAGAGAACGCACCAATTCAAAAGTCTACTTCAAGATAATGACCAGTCTTTTTATTCGAGAGCCACTATTACAAGATTGAACATTCGTCCTTCCAGCCTATACCTGCTTGTGGATACACAGCCCTCTGCAACTCATTGGCGTAGACCCAATTCTTTTAAGCTGGACAGAGCTCTCTACATTCTATCGCACGCTAGGATTGAAGTTCCGGCCTCCTTTACTCAGATGTCTTTCTTGTGTATCGGAATGATGTCTCTTTATAACGGGCAAAGACCATCTGTAGCAACGCTGTTCTATCTCCGATTTCGGAACGATGATTTCATAACCTCGGTGAATTCTTTGCTCAGCTACATCACCCAGGTTTAGCTGGGATTCTTGCAAAAACCACAAGATCTAATTTATGGATGTAAAGAGCACCGCAGTGCTAACTTCCAGTCTCCTGCTCCTCTTTCCCAACAACGTCCTTCTTTCAGCTCGCACGTGACCAGTTAGCCCTTCCCGATGGAAACATGGCTCCAGAACCCCGACTGTCACATCTAAGCCCTCCAAAAGATCTCGTCTCACACCTTTGGAATACCCTCTCCCTCTCCTCTGCCGCACTCTCCTCTCTCAATTTAACGACACCCCACTTCGCACCTCAGCCTCCATTCCTTTCTTCCTCTTTCAAAGTCGATCTCCTAGCCACCTCAACAATCGCCCTCTTCACCCTCCTCGTCTCTCACTACAGCACCCTCAATTCCCCTCCAAACAGTTCCCCCGTTGTTCCAAAAGTAACGATCAACACCCTCGCCGCAAGCTTGGAATTTAAGTCCGAGCGGCTGTACACGCTCAATGGCGCCTCGATATCCGTCCCGTCATTCATCGGCGGCCTTCATGAAACCTCTGATGGATATATTCGTATTCATGATGGGTTTAGAGTGCACAGAGACAACGTACGACGTATTCTTGGCCTCCAGCCTGCAGCTGGGAGGGAAGAGGTTGCTGCTGCGTGCTTGAAGTGGAAAGCGCTGGAATTGGAAGAGGTCGCTGCTGAAAATGGTGCAATTGTTTCTGCCCTACGGACTGAGGAAGAATGGGAGAGTTCAGAGATGGGGAAAGGTGCTCCTGATATGCCAATCTCTATTCGGAGCCTGGGCCTTGGGTTTGAATCTGGAAATCCTGGAAGAGTGAGAAGAGCAGGCGGAAAAGGGTGTTTAAGTGGACTTCGAGTTCTGGAGTTCAGTCGTGTCATAGCTGCCCCTGTGGCTGGTCGAGCATTGGCTGTGCATGGTGCTGATGTGATCTGGGTCACGAGTCCTAAGCTGGAAGATCAACCGTATCTTGACGTTGAGTTCAGCCGGGGAAAGCGCTCTGTGAGGCTTGATCTGGAGGTTGCTGAAGATATGGAGAAGTTCATGGAATTGGTGTGGGAGGCGGATGTGCTTATTCAAGGCTTTAGACCTGGGAGTCTTACGAATAAGGGGCTGGGCCCGGACGAGTTGCGAAAGATCAACCCGGGGCTTGTATATGCGAGTTTGTCTGCGTACCCGCAGGTGGAGGAACAGCCGTGGCGAGGAAGGCGTGGGTTTGATTCGATGGTGCAGACGTGTTCGGGTATCAATGTGGCCGAGGCTGAAGCTTGGAATGCTAATGTAATGGAGCAGGAGAAGGTCCCAGCGAAGGTATTGCCGTGTCAAGCACTGGACCATGCGAGTGGATTTTTGCTCGCTGCTGGGGTCGTAGCTGCGCTATGTAGGCGTGCAGAAACTGGGGAAGGGCAACTTGTGGAGGTATCACTGGCTGACACAAGCAAGCTTTTGAGATCTTTGGGCCAGAGAGACGGTGGGTTCGAAACCGGGTCAGAGGTAAACAGCTATGAGGAGGTAGTAAAGAAATATGGCGAGGATGCTGAGACTCTTTTTGAGGAACGAGATACTAACTTCGGGACGATGACATTTTTGAAGCATGCTGGACACATCGAAGGTTCAGAGGTGACGTGGGAGCGTATGCCGAGACCGCTAGGTTCCGATGACCCGAGTTGGTCGTAAGCGTACAATTCAAGTGGTGTCTGTAATGCTTTGAAAACTATAAGAAATCCTTCACTCCAAGCTCAGAAAGCACCCATAACCTCCCAAATTTCATTGAAAGACCGAGCAACTAACGAGCGTGTCAATCGTCTGGAGCCGACTCATGGATACGCCTGCCACCCCAACATCGGATATACTTCTTGACGATATCCCTCATCTTTGACTGTTATATCTGGCGTCTTGCTTTGGGTAGGACTCCAACCCCCAATAGGAGCTATTGCAGACCTTGCAAGCTGAGGATGGTCCAAGTTATCGATGTTCAGGGAACCCAATCGCTGACTGGCTCTGTCCAAATCGCCGGAAACCGGCACGTAGTCCGCACAATACCTCCAATCCGTGTATCCCGCTCCTTCATAAGCCATGCGCTGCAGTTGCAGATACCCATCCGATACCCAGCTCAACCTCGCGAGGTTCCGTCGGAAGTGTTGTTGCTGGAAAAATCCAACGACGATATCAATAGTCCAACCAAGAATCACCAGAGTCGTGCCAAGAGTTAGGATCAGCGCAACTCCAAGGGTACTAAAGTTTTGATACCCGGTGACGTTGCGGATCATTTGGCTTTTACATAGCTTCTGTCCTATGAGATCAGATGGGCCTGGGGCTTCAATTGTTCCGCCTTGGTTCACGATGTTGGCTGGCCCAGACGCTTTTTCTATCAGGGCTTGTTGCAATGTGACGAGAGAGATATCGAACCAACCGCCTAACTCGGTGTGCCATCTGTCGTTCGGAATTTGTGCAATATTGAACTGTGAGACTGATTGGAAAACCGACTCCGAGGTCCGCAGTGCTGATGCACCTCTACCGTATACTGCATAGAACATGCTTGCAGATCGCATAGACACGACCAGAGTTGCAGAAGTGTCATACTGATAATTAGTTAAGTCGATGTGGAGGAGTGCATTAGGCAGAGCGCTTAATGGCCCGAGGGGAGTGCAAAATGGAGCTTCGCCGTTCGGTCCTGGCTTTGCAGGATTGCATATTTGATACTGATCAGTGCATCCCACCACGTTTACCCAGTAGTCCGGTAGATAGTATATCAGCGTTGAGTTTGAACCACCACCCAGAGATGGATACGAGACACTCGTTTCAATGTTGGCTGAAAACATTGGATCGGAATTCGGGTAGTTATAGCCAACGCTGTTGGCGGACAAGAAGTACATTGACACATCCGCATCTGTTCTGTTGAATTGGGGGATAGGTTCCCAGGCATCGGTCTCTCCTGCCAAAGAGTTTTCTGCCCTGTAGCTCCGTCAGCACCTAGAAATACGCTGAAGAAAAGGGGTCATCAGTACACAAGATTGTACCCAAGATTCGTTAGTGCGGTATGTTCGTTGTATGAATATGTATAAGTGGTGGAGTCTACAATAGGTCCCATATTGTACTGAATATAAAGGTCCTTGTCACCTGCCGCATCATAAGTGAAGTTGACAAGTTCCGCGTAAGGTTTGGTGTTAATCGGTGCACAAGTTGCCACTTTCCGGAGTGTCACTCGATTTGCTTCATCCGCGTTCAATCCAAGAATTGTGTGGGAGTCCATAGGGCCAGTATCCATCTCGTAAGCTGCAGTTGACCCCCACCAGCAAGTCCCAGAAGCAAATGGACACGACGCATTCTTGTTGCTTGTCCAAGGAATTTGCGAAGTCTGGTAAGATGTGCACTGTGGGAGAGTCGTTTCATTGTTTCCATAGCAGGCCCTTGCATAGGACGCCGCCGATATGCTATCATTCAAGACCTTAAGCTGCCACTCTGCGCCATCGATAAGCGGAAAATCCCAAAATCCGCAATCGGGGCTTTGAATGAGGAACTCGGACCCAACAGACTTGGTGACTTGGGCGGTGAAGATGCTTGCAGCTCCGAACGCAGCCGCCACGAGGAAGGAAAGCAGAATGTAACCGAGAGTCCGAGACTTCCAGAACTGCCACCACCGTGATCGCTCGTGTCTTCGCCAGCTGAATGACACCCTGGCAAAATTCCAAGCAGCACCTAAGGATCCCGCGGAGTTCCTTAGGATGGCTTGCTGTTGGTAGAATAAAGCGTCCTGAGGGGCATCGGTGCACCGAAGTTGATGTATAATATAGCTTGCAATAGACCCTGAATTGACGGGGGAATTAGTAGTTGCTCAGACAGGGTTGTTTCAGGAGAGGACGTTATCTTCAGAGAAATCGTATGTCAAGCTAAAACGGGAAAAAGGCTCTCCCCAACACCTACAGAATGCTCGGCCTGTAGCTCCGACCACAACAACTAGCACGGCAAGAAGGAAGCCCGCATCACGAAGTTTGAGCGTAAGAGTGGCTCCTAACAATACTCCGTGCGAGTGATTGATCCAAGGACCTGTGTATATCGAAGCATTGGACATTGTTGTAACCCTGCGACGTCTGGGCGAGGCTGCCCCATTTGAGTGACATGGCGGGGTCTATTTGTAGTTTACCACCAGCACACTCAACCCCACAGTTGAGACATGCGGGTACTGGAAGCGCCAGTATTGGCGGAGACTGCCTTGTATCTGCGCAGAGTGTCGGCATTCTGATATTTTGGGCATGGCGGGACATTTGGGCAGGGGAAAAGCAGCCTCGTGGCTGAAAGGGAGAGGTCCAGACAGTCTGGATTGAGCGAAGGCTTGACAATAGCGTTAAAGATTACAGATAGCGTTCTGCGGCTAGACATGCGGAGGCGGCTCGTTGGGCAGCCGAGTGCAGAAAAGAAAACATGCAGCGTGGCGTGGCGTTCGTGGCTTGCTCGACCGAGTAGAGATGAAGGAACACCAATGAGGGCCACGCCCAAAGTGCGCAGCTGCCGTGAGGTTTAGAATCTGACTTAAGAACCTTGCCCCGCACATGTCACACGTGGGAGGATGTTGTGCTGCTCCTGTATAATTGTCAGCCTCACGCTCGAAAGCACTATATGTCTGTCCACTTCGATGGGTCGCTTGTGCCCATTTCTATGGTATGTTCACAAGAAGTACGTCAAGGCCGGCTCTCCGTCATGTTCATTCCATCGAATAGAATGAAAGTGGGATATCTCCGGTTTTCTGCCCCGCCCTTTCCTCGCCAATCTTTAGGAATAGGTCGCTATCGGGATCATGCCGGCACTGGCATCCCACTTCAGCATCGAGCTTGTATTTGTGAGTATCATAGCGACAGTTGAAATGAATATGACGTCCGAAATAATGAGGAAAGTGGGATACTTGGAGATCGTTGTGATATAAAGTCCCGAAGCATTTTCTCTTACTTGCTTCCAAACTGCGTGCGTTATTGAATTCAACAATGCCTTCTTTCGGCTCTCTCATGAATGCGTCCGTCTCACTGGCGTCATTGGCGTCAAGTATACTAGAATCTGTTGCAGTAACAGGGGCATCGGGCGATCAATTGCTGGGATACTTCTCTGGTTGGACTCCGAAATTGTCTCTCCAGACCAGCGTCAACGGCTCTTATGGCTTTGCACCATCGTCCTGGCTCACTCCACTGACTGTCTTCTCTTCTTCCCAAGA
>Ga0302140_10006184_pt1 | contig 15046 bp, 15 predicted proteins | sample I_Bog_E1_1_FD_202095 | JGI IMG/M metagenome (GOLD analysis project Ga0302140, IMG submission 202095) | Peat permafrost microbial communities from Stordalen Mire near Abisko, Sweden - I_Bog_E1_1 | ecosystem: Environmental > Terrestrial > Soil > Wetlands > Peat | place: Sweden: Abisko, Stordalen...
TTTTAAGTTTTAATGATGAAAAAAAAAATTAAATTCAGAGAAAATGAAAAAAAATTATACTAAATTTTTTCTTTGCAATTTTTCTCGATTTGAAAAAACTCTAAAAATCATTTAAATCAAAAATTCACTAAATATTTGAATTTCTTTCCATATTACATAATTTTTTTATTATGAAAACCTGAAAAATCACTAAAACATATTTTCATAAGAAACGATTGAAATTTTTGATCAAAAATGACTTTCCAATAATAAAATTAATGATTAATTTTATTTTTTCTATTTGGGCTCAAAACAATATAAATTTAGTCATAAAATTTGATCTTCGGAGACGACGCGAGCAATTTCAATCTTTTTAATTGGGCCAAATTTTGAGAAAATCAATAAATCAAGATTAGATCATAATATTTCTTTGACGTAATAGTGTCCTAAAGGAAAAATTTAAAAGCCAAAATTTAGAAATCTTTTTCTTGAAATTTTAGTTTCTTTTTATTTAAAAGCTTTTTTTAAAATGGAACTGAACCCAAAATTCCCTTTCACCATCCAAAGAAATGTTCGAGCTCCCAAAGTCGCTTCTCTTTCTCATAACAAAGCCCTTCGGAAAAAAGTGAAAACTGAAACAACTCCACAGCATATTAACAATTCAAATACAAACGCTATGATAAATGGCATGATAAATAGCACTCAAGTGTCAATTCCAAATTTCAAAGTGTCCGATTGTCCTGAACTGATTCCAGAGAAATACTTCTATCAAAAACAACTGATAATTCAAGAAGATGAAGAGGGCCATGCATGTTTTTTCATCAATACTGGAATTGAAGGCAATGTTAACTGGCCACAAAGAGTCTATGGCAATGAAATCAGACTACCGATCACAAATCAATCATTTGACACTCAATCCAGCCTTTCTTGTGAGTCATATGAAAAACTCATGAAAATTACAATGGCTCAAGAAATCAACAAATTCTGCTCAAATGCGCAAGAAAAAATGTTTGAAAATTGGAATGAGGCAGCAAGTCTTATAGAATCTGATGATCAAAGCTATTATGATTTGATGAATTTGGAGGGAGTGTGTGGAAAAGAAATCAAAAAATTCCCGATACCATTTGATAAAGAAATCATCAATTACATAGAAAATGAGGATTGTTAAACGAGTTCAGAACTTTTGCGAAATTAGATGATGTAAATAATTTTTTAGTCTCCATTGTTAATGTATATTTATTAATTTAAATAATGTTGCATATTTTTCTATTTTTTTTTTGGTTGTTTAGTCATAAATCATTAAATAATTTAAATTTATCAAGCATTTTTTATTTTTTTTCTTGTTTTTATAATCCCTATGATAACATTGTAATAACTGAAATATTTTGAAATTTGAATTTGTGTTTTTACAAAAATATAGAAATTAGCTCAACAAACTTTTTTCCTCAATTATTAAATTCAAAATTTTGGCTCTTTTATTTTGAAATGAAAGGACGATCAACAATGGCTCCCAAACCATCTACTTCTTCTTTCAATAGTATCTATTTTTTTTTTCAAAAAAACTATCACTACATTTTGAATTCATTTTAAAAGAAAGAAGCTCATCTGTTGGTAGACAAACTCTTATGGGCGTCGCATTCAAAAATATGAATGAAAATCAAAGAGCTGGATCTTTAGCGAAATCTTATTTAAATTCTGCTTCAAAGCAAGAATCCAAAGTTGTTTTAGATAAAAATGCTCAAAATGTCTATTCTGATAATATCTACGCTTATTTAATGGAAGTGGATTTTGATCATAACTTAAGTTTAAAAGTATTGAAGCAGCCTTCATCCAAAGTGTTTTTTTCAATTTTCAATCTTTTGCTTAATACAATCGATCCTCATCTCTTGTTGAAAAATAACTTAACTGAGGATAAATTTCCAACAATAGTGAAATATATTGGTTATCCATATATGTTGCCCAAGGCAGTTTTTGTTGCTCTGACTGCACCTCATACGTGGCCTCATCTTTTATGTTTATTGAGTTGGATGGTGGATCTTGTGAAATATAAGAGTGTCATTTTGAAAGAAAGTGGTAAGAAAATGCAAAATCTAAAATGAAATAAAAAAATAGGAAAAAATAAGGAAAGTGACCAATTCAAAAACATGGTGGAAAATTATATTTCTAAATCTTATCTAAAAAACGAAGAAGAAAGGTTTCAAAAAACGACTGAACTGATAGAGAAGTTGCTTATTTATTTCGAATAAAAGAAAACTAAATATTTGTTAAAAGTTTAGAGCAAAAGAACAATTTGACGAATGAGTTGATTAAGGATTATGAGACCAAGATAGAAACCACGAAATTAAATATTAAGAGTCTCAGGGAAAGCCAACCTGGTAAATTTCGATCACAATTTGACTGATGATTATGTTAGCAACTTTAAAATAGAATTAATTGATTTGGACATAAAAATTAACTCTCTGAACAATCAATTGGCCTCGGAAAATGATGGCATCATCAGTTTGGAGAGAGAAATTTCAAATTTAAAATCTTCTTTTCAAGAAAAAAATGTATTTTTTTTAAATAAAATTAATAAAAAATTTTAAATTTAGGAAATAATAAAAAAGACACAAGAAATAATCTCAGAACAGAAAAATGAAATGCAACAGATAAAAAATAGCATTGATGCTCAAGAAATGAATAAAGAGCAAGAAGAGAAAATAAAAAGTGAAATCTTGGTTCAGGAACAATACAAGCAATTTCTGTTGAATCAAAAAATAGAAAAATCCAAAATTTTAACTCAATCCTCTTCAAAAACAGAAGAAATTTATTTAGAAGTAACAAAAAAACGATAATTTTGTTTTTAAGAATTTATTTAAGATCGACATGAAATTGAGAGAATTAAACGAAACGATTAAAAAACATCAAGAAATCTATTCAAAATTTTCGATGCTTATCAAAGAGCCTAACTATCAAAAACTCAAAGACACCAGCCTGCTCTTGGAGGAAATAAAAAAAAATACAACGAAAAATATTTTGCGAGAATTATATACCAGCAATTTCAAACATTCGATTGCTCCTCAAATCAACGAAATGATCAAGAAATCATCCGAGACCAGAGAGAAATTACAGGAGGCAGCCAAATCATTACAAGATGAGATCGAAAAAGTTAAAAAAAAATGTTATTTTTTTTTCATTTTTGTAAAATCCAAATTTTTAAGCTTGAAAATTCAACAAAAGATTTTTTGAATATCAATCGAAATTACAAAACCACAATCAAAAAAACTGAAAATGAGATCGCTTTAAAAAATGAACAGCTTCAAAAAGTAATTCTTAAAAAAAAAATTCTCCATTTTTACAAAATTTTTTAGGATACTTTGAAATCGGATGAAAAATCAAAAGCGATCATTGACGAAACAGCCAGTTTGAAGAAAAAAAACGAGGACACCTTGCGAAAAATCGAAAAAGGAAACGACACAATCAACGAAGAACAAAAACGACTTGTGCTGATGATTGAAGAATACGAAGCTAACAAGAAATTTTTAGAAAACATGAAGATGCAAGATATGAACAAATTAGTGCTTTTGAAAAATGAGGTGATTCAGAACTTGAGAGTTATCGATCAGGCGAAAAAGGAATATCTGTTGAAATTCCAACAAATTCTCGATGAAAACAAATAAAATCACGAAATAAATTTAAACTTTTGTCCATTATTAAAATATAAATTTAAAAAAGTTTTATTCTTAAATGGGTTCGAACTAATAAAAAAATCAGATTTTGCTATTGAAGTTTCTTATATAATTTATTACAAAGGAAGAAGCACCATGAAAATTATCCTTTTTTGCCAGGAGAATCTCAAGTTCGTTCAATTTGGTCTAATCGCTTTGCCAATCCTTTTAGTTTTGACCATAATGAGTTTAGTGTTATGTGGAAACCCAAGCAAGGAAGAAAAAAATGGTTTAGTGGGAATTTCTCAACTCATAAATTTCAAAAATTTCGGAAACTTTGCAACTTCTTTGTTTTTTTTTGGAATTTTCTTTATATCAGGAGTCGCAGCTAGCAGCAAGTGTCTCAAATTGGGGACCCTTATTTGAGTGGATATAACAAAAAAAATTTAATACTTTGGTTTTAGAAGAAGAACTTTTAATAATTATAAAAGACATTTTTATTATTAGTCTGGATATATTATTTTATATCAATAGATCGTTAATTTTCACATTCACGAATTATCATTTTGGGAACATCATAAAAAAAACATCCGATCGTCCCACAGAAAAGATATAGGCAACCCAAGAGCAAGGAAAATCTTTTGATATATTTAAACCTTCAGCAGAAAATTAAAATAAATAAAAACTCAACTTCCTTACCAAATTGATTCATTTTCCTTCTTATAAAGGCAAAACGATAAAAGAAATCCTGTCATAAATCCTCCTAATTAAGAAATTTGGAACATTTCCAAAAAATGAAAAAACTTAATTTTTATTTTATTAAAAAATATTTGAGAATTGTATGTGGAAAAAAGAAAAAAATGCGCCCCTCTCCCCTCCCAAAATTTTTTTTTAAAAATAATAAAATAGTTTTTTTGTTATGTTTTTTTTTAAACCTAAATGGCCGAGATTGTCAACGAAAACTGTTTGAGATTTTCCGATTTCACTGAGAAGCACACGCCAATGGAAATTATCATCACTATTCGGTTTGTCGTTGACTTTCTCCGTGTTGATCCCGCTGTATATCCCCATAATCAGATCTATAAGGATGTACAAAACAACGATTGTATAAAAAGTGACAATTTTGATGTATTTGTTTGTTTTAATTTTGCTTCGATTGTCATAAACTCTTAGAAGTGGCAAAGCCAAAATGTTGCATAAGATGCAAATGAGGCTGAATCGCACCTTGCTCTTGTAAATTATTTCATTTTTCTGATTTATCAGGTTAATTATTTCAAAGGCGAAACATCCGAAAAGGGCCAACGAAGAACCAATTTTAAAGGCTTGCCAATAAACCATATTGCTAAGAATAGTCCCCCCAAGATTGGAAAAAAAATAGATTGAGATCACGAGCTTTTTCGGATAAGAGCTCTCCAAATGAAACAGTATCATTGCCTGGAATAAAATGTTTGATGCCAAATGTTCAAAGTTATAATGCAAAAACATTGGGGTTAAAAAAAGGCGATGGATCTCAAAATAATGACGAATAGCAGGTTCAAACCCTGCCCCGAATACATAAAGGACACATTCCCATAAATAGTTCGTTGAATAAAAATATAGACAGGTTATCAAGTAGTAGAAGACTTGTAATGAGCAAATAATGAAGGAGAATGATTTCAGTTGAAAATTTGGAAAAATCAATTCACGAAATGAAATTTCTGGTGTTTCTTCAGCCAATGCTTCCTCTAGATGAACATCATCGTCTGGCTTTTTGGGATCCATTTTGTTAACATCAATTTCGAAATAATGCTGATCTTTGGACATTATTTTTATTTTTATTATTTTATGTTTGAAAATTCGAAATTGTCTCTATTGGATTTTAGTTCAAAATTTTCCAAAAATTGCAAAACTAAATAATTTTATAAATCAAAATAAAAATTATCTGTTGAACGACTCATCCAATCATATTAGACAGAAAGTCAAAAATTTTCACATTAAATTTATTTCAAAAAAAAAAAAAAATCAAATAGCCTCCAAAAAATCTTCTGGAATGTCCCAAGAACAAAAAGCCCCTCAAACCCCTCCACCTCAACCCCAAGTGCAAACTCTGACCCCATCCCCAGCCCCTGCTAAGGCTACTCCTGCCCCCAAAAGTGGCACGACCAAATTCTTAGATGCGACCTTGCCTTTTGCTTTGGGTGGTCTTTCCGGAATGACTGCCACCTGTTTCATTCAACCTGTTGATATGGTTAAGGTGAGAATCCAAATCAAAAACGAGGAGGGTTCCAAGTTGAAGGCCCAAGGTAAAGCAGCGGGAAGCGTCTCTCCTTTTGTTGTTATCAAGGAAATCCTTGCTTCAGGAGGAATTAAAACATTCTACAAAGGGTAGCTAAAAGTTTTAAATACTTTGGATATAATTTTGAATCTTTAGAATTGATTCTGCCTTAACTCGACAACTCTTCTATACCACCACAAGATTGGGAGTGTATAATAAGATCTTCGTTTACCTGAAGCATCAAAACAATGGCAGTAAAAAAATCTTTTTTAATATTGCATAAAAATTCCAAATTTTAACAAAACTAGAGGATCTTTCCTTCGGACAGAAAACCATCTGTTCATTGAGTGCCGGTTTCATTGGGTCGATTGTGGGTAATCCAGCTGATCTCGCTCTCATCCGTATGCAAAACGACACGGCCTTGCCAGCAGCAGAACGAAGAAATTACAAAAATGTGATTGATGCGTTTTCAAGAATCGTGAAGGAAGAAGGAGTTATGGCCTTATGGAGGGGCTGTGTGCCAACCGTCATCAGAGCTTGCTCCTTGAATGTTGGTGAGTAATTTTTAAGTGGTTTTTTATCAAAATCTTTTAATTTAAGGTATGTTGGGTCCTTATGATGAAGTGAAGGAAAGATTGGACAAATATACTGGTACCAAAGATGCTATGTCAACTAGATTGACGTAAGAAGGCGGCCATTATTTTTTATTCTAATGGTTTTATAGTGCAAGTGCTGTGGCAGGTTTCTTGGCCTCATTCTTCTCTTTGCCTTTCGATAACGCAAAGACCAAAATGCAGAAGATGAAAAAAGGTGCTGATGGTAAATTACCATACGCAAATATCTTTGACGCAATGGGCAAAGTTCAATTCTTTTAAATGAAACCTTTTTTATAACATTTTATTAGACTGTGAAAGGTGAAGGAGTTGTTGGTTTGTGGGTTGGCTTCCCTACTTATTACTTCAGAATTGCGCCTCATGCCATGATTGTAAAAAAAAAAATTAATTTAATTTTATTAAGAAATTTTTTTTATAGACTCTTATGTGCCAAGACTTATTCAGAGACAAAGTCAGAGCTTGGAGAAAAGTCCGCAACATTTAAAAGAAAAATTCTTTGGAATATAAAATGAAAAAAAAATTCAAAAACAATATTGAAAATAAAAAAAAATATAAAAAATTAGAAACTAAATTTTAAATTTTGTTTGTTGCAATATTATATGTTGTAAAAAAAAACTTTTTTCATAAATTTTTGTATTTGTTGATGAAACAAAAAAAAATGGAATTTGAGGAGAGAAAAAAAAATAGAAAAGCAAAATAATTAGAAAATCAAAAATTAAAAAAATCCAACGTACATAAAAACACAACAAGTCGAAATTTAAAAAAAAAAAAGTTCCTTTAACAATAAAATTCCTAACAAATTAAAAATCAAAGAAAAAACTAACAGTTGAACCATTTTTCTCACATAAATGAAATCCCGCAGCAAAAACGAGGTGTATATCCCCTCCACAAATTACTTAGATTTCAACAAACAAACCCCAAATCAATATAGTTCAACCCAAAAAAAAACCAACCCATATCCCAGAACAATCCGTTTAAGTATACCGGAAATCCAAGAAAAGCAGGCTATGATGGAAGCAGCGAAAAATGCTGGCTCGATCACTTACAAAGAGCCGAGAAAAGAACAAAGCCCTGAGAATTTGAGTCTAAACTCAGGCAAAATACTTTCAAATAAGATGAAAGCAATGAACGTGATTATGGAAAATGAAAGAGGAGATCAAAAAAGAAGCAAAAGTCCCTTTATGGAAAAAAGTTTAATCGAAAGTGTCAAAAATGGATATTCAAAAAACCTGAATGAGACGTTTCAACATCAACATGAAAATAGAGGCGGAAATTATGAAAGCAATAGAGACGATAGAATCTCAATCAAGGAAATCCTCAAAAACAACTTCTTCAAAGAAAATCCTGCGAATCATAACAAATCAAATTCCGTGCATCAAATCAATTATGAAATCAGAAACTTATTGAACAAAATCACCCCTAACAACGCCCCAATCAATCACAATCCAAATTACTCCCTTTCTCTCAGGCCGCAACAACAACAAAACAATAATTTAAAAAACAATGTTAACGAAAGAACAAATTTGTTTCATGATAAAAGTTTGAAAAATTATAAGGAAAACAATAATGAAACACCGTTCGCTTCCTTGGCTAAGGAAAAAAATCTGGAACGATCAATGTTGGAAAAAAAACATCTCGTCAATGAAGTGCCTGTTGCATCGTTTGTCAATCATTTGAACCTCAAAAATTTGAAGATGCCGAGCAATTCACCTCATTTTAACGCGAATCTAGAGAGCAGAGGTTTGAAATCTTTAAATATTAAATAAATAAAATTATTAAATTTGAGAAGGCATCTGCAAACAAGCCTTTGATTTCAAATATGTCATTGGAAAAGGAGGATTTGGAAAAGTGTGGAAAGTGGAACAGAAAAAAAATAAAACGTTATTTGCAATGAAAGAAATGTCAAAATCAAAGTAAAAAAAGATCATTTTCTTAAAAAAAATATTTTTGCTCCATTAGGATAATAAGCAAAAGAAGTGTCAACTCCGTTATGAATGAACGAGAACTTTTGAGCATGATCGAACATCCGTAAAACCTTCAACATTAAAAAAAAAAATTTTGTTTGCTTGTAATTTTTTAGATTTATTGTCAATATGGTGTATGCTTTTCAAGATCGGGAAAACCTTTATTTGGTCATGGATTTGATGACGGGTGGAGATTTGCGATATCATATCGGAAGACAGAGAAGATTCAATGAATTTCAAACAAGTTACTATTTTCTCATCATTTCCCAAACTAAAAAGTCTTTCTCAAAAATTCTCAGAGTTCTTTGTTGCGTGCATTTTATTGGGATTGGAATATTTACATGACAAAGGAATAATTCATCGAGATATCAAGCCAGAAAATTTAGTTTTAGACAAAAACGGTAATAATTTAATTATTTTCTATATTTACTTTTATTTCGTTGAAGGTTATGTTAGGATAACTGATATGGGTATAGCTCGTCTTTCGAAGCCAGAAAACTCAAGTGACACAAGTGGAACACCAGGATACATGGGTAATAAAGATTATAAATATAATGTAGAACGTTTTAAATTATATTCAAAGCTCCCGAGGTCATGTGCCGTCAAAATCATACAGTTGCTGTTGATTATTTCGCTGTTGGTGTGATAGCATATGAATTTATGCTTGGCAGAGTAAAATTCTTTAAATTGCCATATTTATAAATTTTGTTTCGTTTGAAGAGACCTTATCTTGGAAGATCGAGAAAGGAGATCAGAGATGCGATTTTAGCGAAACAAGAACAAATAAAAAGAAACGACATTCCAGATGGTTGGTCTTTGGAAGCAGCCGATTTTGTTAATAAAGTCAGATAATTTTTTATATGTTTTTTGAAAGTTTTTTTTCAGATGATTCAACGAAAGCCATCCAATAGATTAGGCCTCAATGGGCCGAGAGAGGTCAAACAACACGCTTGGTTTAAAAACTTTCCATGGGATAAATTGACAAAAAAAGAAATAATGACTCCTTTTCGACCAAATGTAAAAAAAAAACATAAGAATAAAGAGAAAAATTTTTTTTTTATGATTTTTTAGTCAAGAGGAGATAATTTCGATCAGAAGCAACAATTATCGTTAGATGGAGAAACCAATGAAGATATTATTCAACAAAACGCATTGTTATTGAAGAGACATTCAGTTCAAAGTAAATAACAAGAGATGATTATGAAGAATTTATAAAACTCTATTTTAGAACTTTTTGCTGGTTACGATTATGAAGGGACACCTTTGCCATTAAGAAAAGATGAAGAGAACTCAAGATCGAGATCTTCCAGCATAGCTGGTGCCAAAACCACGATTAATTCAACTTCCTCAGGGTCATTGATACTAAATAGCTAAAAAAATTAACCAACGTTTTTATACAAATATGTTTTTTTATTTCTAAAATTAAGAAAAACATTATTATTTAAAACTTAAATATTAACAAATTGTAGAAAAAATTGTTTTGAGTAGTTTTTAATTAAATTGTTTGTTCTAATAAATTCATCCTATAAATTGGCTTAATAATGTAGATATAGCATTATAATTTTATTTTCTACCATTTGCAAATAATTTGATTTCATCCATTGCGATAATTAAATAGTTAAATTAATTATTTTTTGAGTTTATGGAAAAAAAACATTTGTGATAGATCGAAAAATTCTCATAAACAATTTTTTACCTTTTTTATTCAAACATTTTCTTGTTTTCCTGATATAACAGGTCATAACGTGTTTGTTGGAATGTCTCAATCGTTTTAATATAAGTTTCAGCTTTCATTTTGTCTCGATTATTGCATTGCACATTTGCAAAGGGATTGTCACAATTATTCCCTTTTGAATTTTTTTCATTCATCACACTTTCTTTATCGAATTTCTTCGGAATTATCGGTGCCTTCATTTTCCTCAAATTATTCCATTCGATGCCTTTTTAAAAATTTTAACATTTTAAAAATTTTCTCATTAATTTATTAAAAAAATACCTTCGAAAAAATTATGGGTTTTAATTTCATTAACGGAATTTTTGCCTAGTCTTTGCTCTGGATCCAAAACCAACAATTTCTTTATTAAATCAGCTGCTTCGGGTGACATTTCATTCCCCTCGTAGCCTATTTCAATGTCATCCCAAGGTATTTTCAAATTGATGATGTTTTCGAAAATCTTATCAGGGGTGTCATCATTGAAAGGAGGCACTCCTGTTAAGAATTCAAACAAAATCACACCTATCCCCCACCAATCCACCCCTTTTCCTCTGGCATCGGTTCCCAAAATTATTTCCGGAGCTATATAATCCGGAGTCCCGACGAACCTTCTAAATTTATGTGTAGTTCTCAAAGATTTCTTTGAACATTTATAAGGTGATGGAGTTGGCTTGGGCTCGTTTTCGTCGAATTTGTAAGAAAAATTGCTCAGATTTCCTGTTATTTGAAGAATTTTGTTTAATGCATGATGTTTCTTTTCGAGAAATGAATAGATTTCCTTTTGGTTTGACTTATAAGTCTCAATAGTTATATCTGATAATCCGAAATCAGTTAGTTTAAGGTGACCAGTGGAATCGATGAGCATGTTTTCAGGCTTGAGATCCTTATGAACAATGCCTATACTATGTAAATATTCAACTGCCAGAATCAATTCACTGATATAGAATTGCGCGATTTTCCCCTCGAAATATTGCTCAGATTTCAAAAGATGGCCAAAATCACCACCGTTCATGTATTCCATCACGAAACATATGAAAGTCTCATAGGTGAACTTGAAAAATGCCTTCACGACAAATTCACTTGAAAGGTAATCAAAAATCTTGCTTTCTGTTTTGAGGTCTTCCATTTTGGTTTTGTTCATCTTGAAAATAATGAATTTATAGAGAAAAATCAATAATAATTTACCTTATCTATGACATTAACTATCTTCATAGCGTAGAAATCATCAACATTTTTCCGTTTTACGAGCCAAACTCTGCCAAATGCACCATTTCCTATCATAGAAATAAAGTCAAAATCATGAAACCCTACTGTATTTTTCCTGTTTTTAAAATGTTTACTCTTTAATTTTTTATTATGAATTTTTATTACTCATGGATTTTATCTGAATTTGATGCGGACTTCTTATATAGATAACTATCACTATAGTACCCTTTAACAAATTCATCTTCCCTGCCATTTGAAATCATTGATAAACTACTCAAAGAATCTGAAGATCCATTTGAATTTTCCTTAGATTTCTGTTGTGTTTTTTCGTCTATCAAATGGTTTTCTTCATCTTCAATTTTCCTTTCTCCATTAATATCCAAATCAATATCCTTCAATATCATTATCGCTTGAGGCGGCATGGACTTTCTATCCTTTATAAAATGGGGTGCGGTTTTTCTCTCATTCAATTTAGCAGTCCCGGGGTATCTTCTCTCCTCTTCTTCAAAAGCTATTAAATCTTCTTTTAATTTCTGTTTTATTGATGCCGTCTTATTACTATGCATATCTGGAATGAAATCATCTTTCAAGTTTGGGGATTCATTTGGAGATATTTTGGGTTCCAAGAAACTGGTTTTTTTTCGGGGTACTATACTAAAATTCGATCTTTTTGGAGCAATCACAGTTTTGAACTTAGAAGGTTTTTTGGATTGTGGTCGTTCGTTGGGCTTATATTTATCCAATGACCCGAGGCCTTCCTTGCGTTTGTTATTAGATTCTCGAGGAGATGTTTTGATGTTGGTTCTGGAAGTTCTTTTGAACTCTTTTTCATGCTTAAGAATTTTATGACCAATGTCTTTAAATTGCTAAAGAAAATGTTGAATTTTTGAAAGAAAAAGAAGAAATTTTGAGAACATTGAGGAAAAGTGTTATGATTTGTAAATGCGAAACTTCCTCTTTGAAACAATCTCGTTTTTGTAAAAACTTTATTAATTCCTTGATGTCAGAAATCAAATGTGAAATTTTGATTTCAATCACTAGCAAAAATTAAAAAGAAATTAATTCAAATTTCCTTTTAGAACCTTTGCTATATTCCTCCTCGATCAATTCCTTCAATTGAAGTGATACTTTTCCAATTAATTTCGAATTCTCTTCCAATTTCTTTAAAATTCCTCTTTTTTCTTTCCAAAGCCGCAAAGATGAGTTATGTTTATGTTTTTTCTTCTTCTCGCTTCCTTCCAATTTTCCAGGTTCCAATATCAAAGTCATATTTTTTTTCTGCGTTTTCCTAGTAAAAAGTCGTGTGTCCTCGGCTTTTTGCTTATCAGTGCTTTGTCCATCTGAAGAAAAGTTACGCAAATCTTCCAAACTTTGTGTTGATTGAGTCAAAATGCCAATTGGCGCATTCACAATAACAATTGGCTCTTTGACTTCTTCTTCTTTCTCAAGGGACAGGAAAGAATTCTCTACATTCTTAGGAATCTCAATAGAACAATCGTTTTTCTCAAGAAGAAAAGCAGAATTATCGGAAAAATCATTTGAATTCTTTGGGAAATACTCATCGAGATTTGGCCGATCTAAATAAGGCTTGGTGAGCTTGGAAAGCACTTGCAATCTGAGGTCTTTGGAAAAATTAAGGTTTTCTTTCGCTCGAAAAGGAGAAACGGGAATTTTTTTTAAAGAACACTCCAATTTTATCAAAGAAGATTGCAACATTTCGAATTTTGTAGTGTTGGCCGTTGATGTGTTTTCATTTTTATCAGTTATAACTAAAAAAAAATATTAAAATTTCTTAAATTATAAAAAAAGAAAGAACTCATTGAGTTGTTTTCATCAAAATTCGAAACGGGTTGAGAGTTGCAAAAGTTGAAAAAATCACTTTTTTTCGTTTTATAGGAGGGCCATTGCTTCTTATCTACTGGCGAGTCGAAATTTGGAATTGATGAGGCGCTGTTGTCTTTTGAATCGTTGGTTAGAAATTGTGAGTCAAAGTCGATGTTTTTTGGTATGATTGGATTTTTTTTCAAACTATAAATTTCCTTAAAACTCTTGTTCAAATTGTTCCTTTTAAAAAGAAAATTATCATTTCATATAAACAAAATTATCATTTTATATAAAAAATTCAAAGTTTTATTTAAAAAATGCATAATTTCATAGAAATTTTTTTGGTTTTTCAGAGAAATTTACATTTTTTTTTTTTAAAAAGTTAAAAAATTATAATTTTATATAAAAATATTTATAATCAAAATAAAAAAGATTTATATAAAAATTGATAATTTATAACAAATTTCATATAAATTTACCTTTCAATTAAGACGTTTTGATTCAATTTCCGTTCGATGGCATTGAGTTTCAGGAAATATGAACATCCGTTTTTTTTCATGATGTTCAACAAATATTTTTTTTCCATCTGTTTCTTACAGATATTCGAATGTTGTTTAAAGTTCTCATATTCGATGAGTTGCAAGCACAAACGACAAACTAAATCTCCCTTTATTTGTGGAGATTTATTCGAGTTGTCTAAAATTTGCATCATTGATTGTGTTTTCATCGCCACATATTTTTTCTCAAATCTTGGCATATCCAAAGAAAATGGCTTGGCTAGATTTTCTATAAAATATCCAAAATTTTCAAATTAAGGAAATGTGTTTTTTACCTTGAACCTCATCTTTTCTAATGCTTTTTTGTTCCAAGGAAAAAATGAAATTCTTATGAGAAGTCAATTCTCTTAAGTTCGCAATGAGGAAAAATTGGAGTTGTGAAAGAAAACTATTCATATTTAAATTCTTTTCGTAGCGAAAATAAAAATTACTAATCAATTTTCTTTTTCAAAATGGAAGGATTTTTCGTGGAATCATCATCTTTGAACAAAAACACCTCTATATCCTCATTGATCACAATCCTTAACTTTTTTATTTTCCGAAAAATCAGGTGCAACTGGTCCAATTGAAAGCAATGGCATTCTTGGATTCTTGTTAAAATCACCGAAATTTTTTCTACGAACAATTCCTAAATCCAATTTTTTTTTTTTATAAATGGAAACAATATAAATGAAAAAAAAAATAACCTTCGGGTAATAATCTTTGAATTTTCGCAGCACATTGCAATGAGCAATTTGACTAATGAAAGAATTTAAGAATTCAAGTATTTTCTTCTTATTTCTCATCGCTTCCCTCCTGAAAAATTCATGGTTTGAATCCTTTGAAAGGGGAAGCGAATTGCCCCTCAGATGTAATTTTCTTTTGTTTCTGTTTACAAAGTCTAATGGATTTTCTTGACTGGTGGCCAAATGGAACTCGATATAATTGAAAATGGCTTGGTTTTGATTTTTATCATCTTCCATTTTTTCCAAGTTGATGGAAGAATCGCTATTTTTATAAACAGGAAAAAAAGGGTTAAGGATTTCCTTTCTGAACTCATCTTCTGAAATTGGATAGGAAGAATTGGAGGGTGGATGATGAGTAGCTGTTTGATCTATCATAGGATGAAAATTTGATTTTAATTTGATAAAATTAGAAACTAAGAAAAAAAAAAACTTGGAATTTAAATAAAAATCTATATTTTAAATCTGAATAATTTTAAAAAAAATTAAGAAATTTATATAAAAAAGTTTTTTTTTTTTAGACTTAAATTTTTTTTTATAAATTTATATATTAAATTTAATTTAA
>Ga0302140_10006188_pt1 | contig 15039 bp, 15 predicted proteins | sample I_Bog_E1_1_FD_202095 | JGI IMG/M metagenome (GOLD analysis project Ga0302140, IMG submission 202095) | Peat permafrost microbial communities from Stordalen Mire near Abisko, Sweden - I_Bog_E1_1 | ecosystem: Environmental > Terrestrial > Soil > Wetlands > Peat | place: Sweden: Abisko, Stordalen...
TTAATTAGAGGTTAGTTAATTAGAGGTTAGTTAATTAGTGATTAGTTAAAATAAAACTAATCTCTGATCACTAGCCTCTAATCTCTGATCTCTGATCACCAATCTCTAATCACTGGGGATCTCCGTCAGATTTTTTGCCGGGGGCCACTGGCGCCGGCTTCCCGATCACTTTGTACTGGCCCTCGCCTTTCAGAATATTGGCTAAAAGATCTTTGTCCTGCATCACTTTTATGCCCTGGGCAAGTTCTTTATCGTATTTAAAATTGGTTTCGTAGCGGCCTTTGTCGAAATAATAGCGCGATGCGATCTCATTTTCGAGCACTTGTTTTATTTCGTCCTTGTGTATTTGCAGGTCGTTTTTCTTGGTCGCATCCATCTTCGCTTTTAAAGCATCATATTCGGTTTGGATCTCACTGAATTGTTTTTCCCTGGTTGCCTCTGTTTTCAGATCGGCCAATAGCTTCTCCGAACCGGTATTGTAAGTGTAGTTTTTATCAGCCAGGAATTTTACAAAATCAGCATAGTCGGCATCTGAAAAACTGAACGACCGCACATTGTCAAGTGCTGGATGGGTGTTGCGGTAGTGTGTTGCGTAATCAAATATCAGCAGTTTCCCCACCAACGCTTCGGTAATATTGGCAAAATGTTCCTGGTTAACAAAAATATCCGGATAAATACCGCCGCCGTCATATACTGACCGTCCGTCCTTAGTTTTAAATTCGTGCATCAGCGAATCGGCCACTTTTACCACACTGCCGTCGTCGCGGCGGTGGGTATAGTCAAGCGCCTGGATGCAGCGGCCCGAGGGGATATAATACTTTGCGATGGTGATCTTTACCAAACTGTTGTACGGCAGGTTAAATGTTTGCTGAACAAGCCCTTTGCCATAGCTGCGCTGCCCAATGATCACCGCGCGGTCGAGGTCCTGTAATGAGCCGGCAACAATTTCGGACGCTGAGGCAGAATGGTTGTTCACCAGCACCACTAAGGGCAAATCCGCTGCGAGCGGGGTGCCGGTTGTTTTGTACGTAAAGTTTTTTTCCTTTATTTTTCCGATCTGCGATACGACCTGCACATCTTTAGGAACAAACAGGTTCACAATTTTTACGGCTTCGAGCAGGATGCCGCCACCGTTTGAACGCAGATCGAGGATGATACCGCTTGGGTTCTTCTTTTTTAATTCTGTCAGCGCATTGGTCACCTCATCAGCAGAGTTTTCGAGGAATTTATCCAGCTTAATATAGCCCATATTCCCGTCAACCATACCATAATAGGAAACATTGGGCTGTTTGATCTCGTCGCGCACCAGGGTTTTTTCCGTTGCCGGTGACCCTTCGCGTTTTAGCACCAGCTTAATCGAGGCGCCCTTCGAGCCTTTTAGCAGCTCACCCACCTGGTCGTTATCCTTGCCGGCCAATGGTACGTCGTTTATTTTTACCAGCTCGTCGCCCGGGCGTATATCCGCTTTTTGGGCCGGAAAGCCATCAAATACATCCGAAACATAAACTTTCCCCTCGCGGGCAAAAATGCCTGCGCCTATCCCGCCGTATTCGGTGCTCACATAGTGCAGCTTGTAATCTTCAATTTCCGACTCTGGCACAAATTCGGTATAGGGGTCGAGGCCATCTAACATAGCGTCAACACCCGTCTTGATCATCTTAGCCGAATTGATATCGTCAACGTAGTTTATATTAACCTCTTTGTAAACAGAGGCAAACACATCCAGGTTTTTTGATATCTGGAACAGATCATCCCTGAAGCTGAAAGTAGCCAGGGCCAGTATTAAAACGCCGGTTATAAAAATCGGCTTTTTAAATTTCTTTACAAACACACTTCCATTTATCATCCTTAATGCATTTAAAATTTAAAACGATTGCAAAGCCTGAAGTCTTAAGTCGATCACACTTTTTACTTAGGAGTTCAGACTACGGACTTTAGACTAAACTCAAAGCCGGTTATTGTCAATGTTTACTAACGCTTTTTTCAGCGTAAAAATTATATATGCGCGGTCGCGTTTAACCAATTCCATCAATTTGCTGATCAGGCTGTCTTCCTGGCCTTCTGTATAAAGTAATTGTTCGTCCGTCAAATGGTTGTATTTCCTTTGGATCTTTATTTTTACGCGCTGCCAGTCCTTATTGCTGATGCTTATCTCGGCCATAATTAATTTGTTTCCAGCAAAAATAGGAAAATACAAAAGGCTTTTGTCAAAAAACTTTGGAAGGGAGAGAAAGAACCAAGATTCAAGATAAAAGCGCGATCACAAGACTTAGGCTCATTTGCAGTTGAACAATTTTTTGTCTTGACTCTTGGTTCTTGATTCCAGGATCTTCTTTCAATACTTATTTTTCATAAACTACGTTATCAGCAATAAACCACAAAAACATGAGAAAGCATATTTTAATTTTAGCATTGCTTGTTACTGCGGGGATCAGCGCTAAAGCACAGTTTTCACTGGGCGTTAAAGCAGGCGTAAACTATTCGACCATCGAAGCAGATAACGTCGGCAATTCAAGTGTGGCAGGCTACCAGGTAGGCGCATTTGCGCGCTTTGGCGGTGCTTTTTATCTTCAGCCCGAGCTTTATGTAAGCAGCACGGGGGGCAACTTTAATTCAAGCGATTATGCGAATGTAAAATTCACCAACCTGGACCTGCCGGTTTTGCTGGGCGCCAGGTTTGGCCCACGCAATTTAAATTTCAGGGTAATGGCCGGACCTGTGTTTACCGAGATACTGAACACAAACGAAGGCCTATTTACGACCGATCTTCCCAGCGCTTTCAGAAACTATAAAAGTGCAACGATTAGCGGACAGGTTGGCGCCGGCATCGACTTTGGCCCCATCACCGCCGATCTGCGTTACCAGGCCGGCTTGAGGCATGTAAACGATACCGGCAACCAAAAGCAAAACCTGTGGGCGCTGAGCGTTGGGTTTAAGATATTTTAAAAAGAAGCTGTCTAAAAACGACAAATTGTTTTAAGAGGCTATTTGCAAAGGCCAATTCGGTGTAGAGACGCAATATTTTGCGTCTCCCGTAAGCAAATCCAGTGTTGCAAACACGCTTTGTATAGCTGGAGACGCAAAATATTGCGGCTTCATAACTTACAATTTACCAGTTAAAAGGTTGATCAGACAGGGCATAATCCCAAATTCAGAAGGTTGTGCAGTGCAAAGGCCAAAGGAGACGGCGCACTCGCGCTCCCTTGTCAGGAAGTAAACTATGCAATTACCCATTGCATAAAAATACATGCTTAATTGCATCATTCAAAGACCGTTTAAATCACAAGCCGCTATTTTTGGTGTTCTTCGTAAAATAAAGCATATTTACGGTTTGGCTTCCACCGGGTTAACCAATCCCGTTACAAAGCCCGATACAACCACCTTTTTTCAATTAATTGCATGCCGGTAAAATGAGTGAAACTCCCGCGTACCTCGAATCCAAACGCCATTATCCCATCCTTGACGGATTGCGTGGCGTTGCCTCGATTGTTGTTGTCGCCTTTCATGTTTTTGAAACTTATTCGGGCGATCGTTTTCACCAGATCATCAACCACGGCTACCTGGCGGTCGACTTTTTTTTCCTGCTATCCGGGTTTGTGGTGGCCTATGCCTATGACGACCGCTGGGGTAAAATGACGCAATGGGATTTTTACAAACGCCGGCTGATCCGTTTGCAGCCTATGCTTGTGCTGGGTACGCTGATCGGTGCCGCGTTGTTTTATTTACAGGCCAGCCCCGCATTCCCGCTGATTGCCGGTACGCCGGTATGGCAAATGCTGCTGGTAATGCTGGTGGGTTGTACGCTGATCCCGCTGCCCGTGTCGATGGATATCCGCGGCTGGCAGGAAATGCACCCGCTTAACGGACCGGCCTGGTCGCTGTTTTTTGAATATATTGCCAATATTTTATATGCGGTGGTTGTTCGCCGGTTTTCTAAAACGCTGCTGGCCATATTTGTTTTCCTGGCGGCTTGCATGCTGGTTAATTACCTGGTAATTGGCCCCACACTGTATGCCAGGCAGGGCGACCTGATCGGCGGATGGAGCCTTAACGGGCAGCAGCTTTATATTGGCTTTACCCGCTTGCTTTTTCCCTTTTTTGGTGGGGTGTTGCTTTTCCGCATGGGTAGGCTGATCCACATCAAAGGCGCTTTTACTGTAGCCAGCCTGCTGATCGTTGCGGTACTTTTTGTGCCGAGGCTTGGCGGCAGCGAGCATCTTTGGATGAATGGGATATACGAATCGCTTTGCTTAATCGTAATTTTTCCGCTCATAGTAGCCATTGGCGCCGGCGGCCAGATCAAACGGAATTTTGCGACGAAAGTGTGCAAGCTGTTCGGCGATATATCCTACCCGCTGTATATAACCCATTACGCTCTCATCTACTGGTTTACTGGTTGGGTGGCTAAAGATAAAATACCGATGGCGCGGGGTCTTTGGATGGGTGTGCTGCTTTTTGTCGTTAGCATCGCTCTCGCCTATGCATGCCTTAAGTTGTATGATGAACCGGTACGGGAGTGGCTAAAAAGACGTTTTTTGGTAAAAAAGACTGCGTAGTTGCTAAATTTGAAACGTCGTTCCAACTAAGTTTTAAGTACCCGGAAACGAAAAATAAATTTAGAACAATGACCACCATTTCTACAGAAAACAATTATTTAACGCTGATCAATGTTTTTACCGTCGAGGTTGTCAACCAGCAAAAACTGATTGAATTGCTTACCCTGGCGACTGACAGCAGCGTAAAAAACATAACCGGTTTTATTTCGTCGAGCCTTCACCGGAGCATCGACGGTACCAAAGTGACAATGTACGCCCAATGGCGCAGTGCGGCGGATTACCAAAACATGCGCAATAACCCCACGGCATCGCCGTACCTTGAAGAAGCACTTAAAATTGCAACATTTGAGCCGGGCATGTACGAAGTGGTGAAAACATTCGTGCCAGGGACGTAACGGCATTTGCCTGCACGAACGTTATTGACTAAATGCCGGGGCTTGAATAAGGGAAATACCCAAAACTACTACCACCAGCGGCGCCTGTACGAATCGGAATGGTTACCAAACAGGTTAAATAACAGTAGTATAACCGCTATAACAATGATGATGTGTATTGCGTCGCCGCCAACGTGGAAGGCAAACCCTCCGAGCAGCCAGCTGATGATCAGCACAACTACTATAATATAAACTAAACTTCTCATAGTCATACAACCCGAACCATGGATGAATGTTTCGAAATTGTTTTTTGCTGGACGCGGTAAACCCAACAATGCCGCAAAAAAGAGGCTAACCAATTGAAACTTTATGCGCAGATTACGGGCGGATTTTTTAGGTTTGGGATTGCTGCGTTTAGGCAACGATCAACCCGAAGAACTATAAACGGTTACGACCGTATAAGACAGCCTCATGTACTGGTACGAAGACGAAGTTAAAGGCCTGGAAAGCCGGGCAAAACAGCTGAATTTTGCTCCTGAAACGATCTTTTACGGAAGCTCGTCCATACGGCTTTGGACAGGCCTTGCCATTGATTTTGAGGGCTATAAGCCCCTTAACCTGGGTTTCGGGGGTTCAACGCTGGCGGCTTGTGTGTGGTTTTTTGAAAGGATAATGGCCCCCTATCAACCCAAAAGGCTAATCATCTACGCTGGCGACAACGATCTGGGAGACGGCCGGCACCCTGAAGAAGTATTTATATTTTTCCAGCAGCTGGCGGTAAAAATAAACGCCCGGTTTGGAGATATACCCTGTTACTATATTTCGCTGAAGCCGAGTATCGCGCGCTGGCACATGGCCCACGTATTCAGGTTTACCAATAGTTTAATTGAAAACGAAATAGCCGGTTATGGGGATAATTGGCATTTTGTGAATGTTTACGATAAAATGCTGGACGCCTCGGGCAAGCCCCAAATCGAGTTTTATGCGCCGGACGGCCTGCATTTAAGCGAACGGGGATACGCGTTATGGCGGGATATTGTTTTTAATTTGATTGCGGGGAAGGGTTAATGCTGTTTTTATGGTAATTTAACATCCGGTGGTGATATTCCGCCCTTGTAAATGAACCGAGAATATCATAAATGGTACAGCCCGAACCTGCAGCGCGACATGGAGCTATTGATCTTTGGGCACAATGGCCGCGCCGTACTGTTTTTCCCCACCCGCATGGCCCGCTTTTATGACTACGAGAACTGGCATGTGATAGATTCCCTTCATGACCGTATCTATAACGGCGAACTGCAGCTTTTTTGTGTGGATAGCATCGACCACGAAAGTTTTTACAACCGGCACGTACACCCGCTGGTGCGCATTGCCCGCCACATGCAATACGAACGCTATATTTTAAACGAGGTGCTTCCCCTGATGCACCAAAAAAATGACGGCAACTATATTGAGACAGCCGGTTGCAGTATGGGCGCTTTTCATGCCATTAACCTTGCGTTGCGACATCCCGTGCTTTTTAAAAAAGCAGTGGGGATGAGCGGCCGCTATGATGTGACCCTCCAGATACAGGATTTCAGGGACCTTTTCGACGGGTTTCATGACCAGGACATTTATTTTAATATGCCTATGCAATTTGTGGCTAACCTGCACGAAGAAAACCAGCTCAATGCCATACGACAGATGGAGATCATCCTGGCGGTTGGCGAAACAGACCCCTTTTGGCAGAATAACTACGATTTTAGCGAACTGCTTTGGTACAAAGGCATCCCCAACCAGCTTTGTACCTGGGGCGATTATGCCCATCGCCCCAGGTACTGGAGGCAAATGGTGCAGCTATATTTGTGAGGGGGGAACCAAAACCCATTTTACTTTTCAATCAGCCGCGGCAGGCACGACCAGTACATTAAGGCCAATGGGCGACAATGTCAACGGGGCTTTTGTTCAATGTTAACTTATTGCTTTTTGTAAAAAAATTAAATATTTCGATATATTTTTGAGGGTACATTTAATACCCCAATGACATCAGTATCATCCGACAATGTCGTCAAATCGATCACATGCCCGCGGTGCGAATCGGAGATTAATCACCGCATCAAAAGGGCATTGATGATTAAATTTTTCCTGTTTTGGCTGCCCCTGCGCAGGTATCGATGCGACAATTGTTCGCACAGGTTTTATAAACGCTACAGGCGGAAAGAAAAGTGAACGGGCTTTATGTTAGCAACTTAAGGCCACGGCAGCATAGCGCTCCGTAGTTGGAAACCACCAACCAGAATTGTTTTTCGCTGCTACTGCTTTTCGCCCTTGCTGCTGCTTGTGCCGGCCTGCTCCTCCCATCGCTCAACTTTTACGCCCATGATGACTAGCCATAACATCAGCGCTGCTTCGGCCAGGATGCCGAGTGCCTCAATGCAGGTTACCAGGTATTTTTCCAGCGGCGACATATAAACCAGCCAACCCACACCGGCCAACAGCATCAGCACACCCAAAATATGGGGCAGGAAGGCCGACCTGAAAATGAGGTAGCCAATAAGCAGGCAATAAGGCGCGAAAAATATAAGCGGACTGATTTTCGATGCGGGCAGATAATAGATGGCTATAGCCCCGGTAATGCATCCTGCAACGCTGACGAATGCAGCAATGAACGAGATGTACCTGTTTACCGGCTTAAACAGGTAATAAAAGAGCACCGCGAGCGTGAAATAAAGTGCAAAAGCTACCATGTTAAGGGCATTGCCGGCTGCAACATGTTTCTGGCCGACAAGCACTTGGGAGTAGATGGCCACGAGGAAGTAAAGCAAATAAACAATGCCGGTAAGCCTGGCTCGGGGAGGCTGCATGGCCGCTGTAAACCATTTCATTTTTTGGTTGGTTTAATGGAAATTAACGAAAGGAAAGTCGAAGTTATGAAATAAAATCCGGGTAAATGGCAAACGAAATGAATTCAAATTGCAGCTAAGCGGTCAGCCAAACTGGCGCGAATGCAGAGGGCGGTAGGCGGTAAAGTCTCCAGAAATAGTAATCCGTATTTGGAAAGAGACAGCGGTTAAGTAAATTAAGCCTTATCGGAAATATTTTTAGTCCATTTACTGACAAATTTTTGTCAGCCGTGTCAAAGTGAGCCAGTTTTTTAGCGTAATCCGCTGATTTTCATAAGGGGTGAGTGCGCGGTGTATCACCGTTTCATTGTTTAAGTGACACAGCACACTTTAAAAAAGCTGCTCAATAATATTATCAGTACTCAGCCCTTCCGCTTCCGCGTGGTAACTGCGCACAATGCGGTGCCTCAATATGGCCTTGGCTATGACCTGCACATCCTCAATATCCGGCGAGTATTTTCCATTGATCACCGCGTGGCATTTTGCCCCTAAAATAAGGAACTGCGAGGCGCGCGGTCCGGCGCCCCAGTTGATGAGGCGTTTTACCTGCTGGGCAGCTAATTCGCCGTTGGGGCGGGTTTTGGCAACCAGCCTTACGGCATATTCCAGTACGTTGTCGGTTACCGGGATATTACGCACCAATTGCTGGAAGTAGATGATCTGCTCTGCGTTCAGCAGCTTGTTAACTTCCTGCTTTTGCGTGCTCGTGGTATTTTTAACTACCTGTAATTCTTCTTTAAAGGAAGGGTAGTCCAGCGCGACGTTAAACATAAAACGGTCGAGCTGGGCTTCGGGCAGCGGGTAGGTGCCTTCCTGCTCTATCGGGTTTTGAGTAGCCAGTACAAAAAACGGCTGGGCGAGTTTATGGGTAATGCCAGCAGCGGTTACCGCTTTTTCCTGCATGGCCTCCAGCAGCGCAGCCTGTGTTTTCGGCGGCGTACGGTTTATTTCGTCGGCCAGGATAATGTTGGCAAATACAGGGCCGGGGATAAATTTAAAATTGCGGTCTTCGCCCAAAATTTCCGAGCCGATTATGTCGGAAGGCATCAGGTCGGGCGTAAATTGTATGCGCTTAAAGTCGAGGTCCAGCACCTGGGCAACGGTTTGTACCAGCAGGGTTTTGGCTAAGCCCGGCACGCCCACCAGCAAACAATGGCCGTTGCTGAAAATAGAAATCAGCACAGACTTCACCACATCTTCCTGGCCGATAATGACCTTGCCTATCTCGGCAGTAATTTGCCGGTAGATTTTTCCCAGAGCATCAGCAGCCTCTACTTCCGAGTGGTGTTGCATATTTTAAGGTTTAACTTCAGCATTAGCGGTATTGTCAACCGGGGTGGCCCAGCCTTTCATTTGGGGGCACACCTGGTATTCGGGGTCGATCTTGATAAAAGTTTGCTTCCGTTTCTTCTCAAACCATTCGCTCAGTTTGCGATTGATCTTGTCGTTGGTGGCGTATTCTTTTATCTTGGGGTAGTCCTGCTCAAGGCTGGCCTTGTGGGCATTGGTGCTCGATTTGAGATAAAGAATCTTATAGCTTTTTTTGCCATCCGGGCCGGTAAAAAGGGCCGGTTTCGAAATGCTGCCAATTTTCATCGTATCGGTCATCAATGCAACCTGCGGATCGAGCTTGTCGGTTGGGATAAACGTTGTCCGCGTTTCTACGTTATCGGAGTTCAACATCATGCCGCCATTGTACTTGGTTTCTTTATCATCCGAATAGTAGTTGGCAGCCGTTGAAAAATCGATTTTTTTGTTCGTTACCAAAAAGTCATACACGCTGTCGGCCTTTGCCTTTGCCCTTTCCAGGCTGGCCAGGGTAGTAGCCGGAATGATCAGAATGTGCCGTGCGTGTACCTGTTCGCCGCGCCGCTCAATTACCTGCAAAAAGTGAAAGCCGAAATCCGTTTCAAATACCGGCGAGTATTCGCCCGCTTTCAGCCGGAATGCCCAGGCTGCAAATTCTTTTACATAGGTGGTGCGGTCGGCAAAGCCCAGGTCGCCGCCCTGTATCGCTGATTGCGGATCCTGCGAATAGAGCCGCGCTAAAGCGCCGAAATCTTCGCCTTTTTTTATCCGGTCGAGCAGGTCCTGTGCCTTTTGTTTATAGATCGCTTTTTCTGCTTCCGTCAAATGCGGGTCGAATTGAATCTCGCCTACTTCTACTTCCTTATTAAAAGTAGGCAGGCTGTCTTTAGGTATCTTATTAAAAAAAGCCCTCACGTCTTCCGGGGTGGTGTTAATGTCAGCGGTGATCTTCTGCTGCATTTTTTGTGCAACCAGTTCTTCCTTGATATCCGGCCGTATCTCGTCTTTGTATTGTATGATCGACCGGCCTAAAAACGTTTCCAACCTGTCTTGCCCGCCTGCCCGTTGTATCATACCACGCATCCTGCGGTCAATATCGTTATCCACGTCATCATCGGTCACTTCAATACTATCGATGATGGCCTGCGCCGCCAGCAGTTTTTGTGTGATGAAACTCTGTGCGATCTGGCATTTAACCGAAGGGTCGGGCGGATTGCCCTGGGCCAGGTAAGTGGCATATTTCAGTTCAATGTCCGATTGCAAAATAATGCTCGCACCAACCACCGCAGCAATCTTATCCAGGTTATGTACTTTCGGTTGTGCCTGTGCAGCAACTGATAGCCATAACGTTAAACTCAAAAGGGCAAACCCAATCTTTCTCATGTATCTTTACTATTAATCTGCTCCGCCCGGGAGCATTAAAAACGCCGAATTTCGGTAAAATTTATGAATAATGGCGACTTAGTAATTTGTTAATGATCAATGCCACCTATAATTGTGCGAATATGCTCATAATGCGTCAAACTGTTTAGCTACTTTTGTTAAAATTTGTTAAAGTACTGCTCCGCCCTACAAAATGAATATCGAAAACCCCTTGGCTTACAGTTATATTTTGCAGGATGATATTTACCTGCTGGCTGCCGACAGGCATTTGCTCCAAAAAGGCGAGCGGCCCGAGCCGGAAGCCGTTGTCGTAAAAGAAACGCCCGAACCGGTCTTTAAGTACATCGGCGGGTATAAAAAGCAATACCTGGTTGTCACCCATTATCCGGATGCCGATTTTATTGCCGCCCCTCATTTTGCGGCGCTGGAAAGTACGCTGAAACGCCTGGGATATGAACCGGACGATACCGCAATTTTTAACCTGGCTAGTTATCCCAAAGCACAATTCCCTGAAATCATCGAATTTTTTAAACCAAAAAAAATGCTTATCCTCGGTTACAATGCCCTGCCACCTGCTATTAGTGCCATACATCAGCACAAAGCCCAGCCGGTGGGCAATATCCGTACCCTGTTTACTTTCAGTTTTACGGAAATGATGGACAACCAGGAAAACAAAAAAGCATTTTGGGAAGCGATGAAAATATTTTAGCCATGCAGCAATTAGTTTTTGCCACCAATAATGCCCATAAACTGCAAGAGGTTGCGGCGAAGATAAAGGGCCGGATAAAAATTTTGAGCCTCGATGATATCGGCTGCTATGATGATATCCCCGAAATTGGGCAAACCATGCGCGACAATGCCTCCATCAAAAGCCATCACGTACATCAAAAATATAAGGTAAACTGCTTTGCCGACGACAGCGGCCTTGAGGTTGACGCACTCGACGGCCGGCCCGGCGTACACTCCGCGCGTTATTGCGGCAAATATGGCGACCACGACGCTAATATGAACAAATTGCTGAAAGAATTGGGCGACAATGCCAACCGCAAAGCCCGCTTCCGGACGGTGATATCGCTGATATGGAAGGGCGAGGAACATTTTTTTGAGGGAACCGTTGAAGGCATTATTCGCCGCGAACGGGCGGGAAATGGCGGCTTCGGGTATGATCCGGTTTTCCAGCCGGACGGCTATGACCAAACTTTTGCCGAGATGACGCTGGAGCAAAAAAACGCCATCAGTCACCGTGCACTGGCGGTTGATCACCTGGTTGAATTTTTGAATGCTGCCGGCTGAAATTGTCTTTGCGATAGGGCGTCTAACCAGCAGGTGAAAACAATATTTGATAAAACAACTGAAGCATAACTAATACGAGGTATCGACTCCTTTGGCGAGAGCCGCAAAATCCAATGGTACAAGTTAACGCCAATCAACTGGTTTAACAGGCGCCCGAACCGCTATCTCCGGTACGCTTTCAGCAGATCTTCCAGCAATACCCCATTTATTTTAACCCCGCTTACATTGCAGTCATCAATCACCAGGTTTTGCAGGTTGCAGTTGCTGATCGTACTGTCGCGCAGGTCGCAGTTTTCAAAGCGTACTGGCCTTTGGCGGGCGTTGGCATCGTACATCGGATGGCCTTCAGGCGGCATACCAATGTTGTGAATGAATGCCCCGCCGATCTGGGCGCCTTCAATTTCAAGGTCGCTTAAATTCGCATCGGTTATTTTTACGTTTTTTGCGCTGATGTCTTCAAAAGATGATTCATCGATCATAGCGCGTTTTACCTTCAGGGTTTTCTTTGTCTCTGAAATTTGGATCACTTCACTGTTATTTTACATAGCGAAATATTTAATTCAAATCTATGGCAAAACCTTACATAGCGCAATCCGCAAGCAGGCCAAAATTGGGGTGGTTATATGCCAAAACCTGTTGACCATCAATATCCAAACTTTTTTGCTAAATTTCCCAAAGTCAATATAGCCCGGTAAATACCCTGATTTGATTTAGTGCTCCCGCCCCTTGCCGGCGTTACTGTTGTTTAAATTCCATATAGGTTATGAACAAACGGATATTTGCTCCTGCAGGCTGTCGTTCCGGCCTCATTTCTGTCAAAGGCTTTTTTCTACTCGTGGTGTGCTTACTCCTTTGGTGCCATACAGCCCAGGCCCAAAAAGTTTTTGTCGACAGCCTTACCCGTGCTTACCATCAAAACCACCAGGATACCACGCTGGTGCAGCTTTATGCCGAAAAGGCCGAAAAGATTTATATCACCTCCGACCCTGATTCAGGTATGACCTGCGTGACCAAAGGGCTCGAGCTTTCGCAGCGCATTCATTACAAACACGGCGAGCTGAAGTTGCTCACGCTTAAGGCGATTTATCTTAACCGCCGTGGCGGACTGGTAGAATCTATTAAAATTACATTTGGGGTCATCCCGGAAGCTACCGCAACCGGCGATAACCGTGTATTGGCGCAGGCCTATAATAACCTCGGCCTTTGTTACCAGGTTTTAAAAAACTACCATAAATCTATCGATTATTACCTGCTTTTTGTCCGCGTTACCGAGCGCAGCCATTTTGCCGATTACCAGGTTACGGCTTATAATAACATTGCGAGGGTCTATTTCGATATCGGCAATATCGATTCGGCATCCTACTACAATAACAAGGCTTATGCTACCGCTACCAGCACCAACAATGTAAGAAATATCGCCTATCTCATCCGGAATTTTGGGACGGTAGCAACAGCTAAAGGCGATTATAAAAAAGCGATAGACTATTTCCGCAAAAGCATTATCGTACTGAAAGCTAAAACCAACCATTACCTGCTGAGCGAAGATAACCGCAGGCTGGCCGAGGCTTACCTGCAGCTTAAACGGACGGATTCGGCCTTATACTTTGCCAAAGGAGCTTATGATGAAGGCAAGCTGGATAAGGACCCCGAACTGGTGATGAAAGCGGCGGATATGCTGACGTCTATCTATAGTTCCACCGGCGATTACAAAAATGCATATAGCTACCAGCAGGAAAAGATCGTAAACGGCGACAGCCTGTTCAGCCGTGAAAAATCGCTGCAGATACAAAACCTCACTTTTAACGAGGACCAGCGCCGGCAGCGCGAAACGGAAATACGAAACGCCCAGGAAGCCCGGATGCGCTTTTATTTGCTGCTCGGCATTTTAGGCGTTTTTGTGCTCATCGCCGGCATCCTGCTGTTTGCCAATCAGCAGCGCAAAAAAGCAAACCGGGTTTTGCATGAGCGCAACGAGCAAATAGAAACGCAGCATAAAGCGCTTGAAAAATCGCTGTCCGATCTGAAAACAACCCAAACCCAATTGATCCAGTCCGAAAAAATGGCCTCACTGGGAGAGTTGACCGCCGGTATCGCTCATGAGATACAAAACCCGTTAAACTTCGTCAATAATTTTTCGGAAGTAAATACTGAATTGATTGATGAGATGCAGCAGGAGATTGACAAAGGGGACCTGGAAGAAGTAAAAGCCATTGCCCAAAATATCAAACAAAACCAGCAAAAAATAAGCCAGCACGGCAAGCGCGCCGATTTCATTGTAAAAGGCATGCTGCAGCACAGCCGCACCAATACCGGCGAGAAACAGCTAACCGATATGAATGTGCTTTGCGATGAATTTTTGAAGCTGTCCTACCACGGCCTGCGGGCAAAGGATAAAAACTTCAATGCAGAGATGGTGACCCATTTTGATCCGAAGCTGCCTAAAGTAAACGTATCGCAGCAGGATATGGGCCGTGTAATGCTTAACCTGTTTAACAATGCTTTTTACGCCGTGAATCAGAAGTTGAAGACGGCAGAGGCTGGGTATAAGCCTGAAGTGACGGTAACCACTTTTACACCCCCTTCAGGGGGCTGGGGGGTTAAAGTAAAGGACAACGGATCGGGAATACCCGATGCGATAAAAGAAAAGATCATGCAGCCGTTTTTTACGACCAAACCTACGGGTGAGGGGACCGGTTTGGGGTTATCTTTAACTTATGATATAGTGGTCAAGGGGCACGGCGGGAGCATACAGGTTAATAGTACGGAAGGTGAGGGATCGGAGTTTGTAGTTTGGTTACCCATTTAAACCTATATTAAAAAGAATATGTACTTTACTAAAAGTCGCTCTTATGCATTAATCGCCATTGCAACAGGGGTGCTTTTTGCATCCTGTAATGGCGCTTTTAATGCAGATGTTCCGCCGCCTGCAGCAGCGAACGCCCCACCCGTTATACAACCGCTTAAGCTTAGCAAACCCCAAAAAATAGCCTGGGCGGATGTTAAAGCGATTCCGGCGCGGCCCGTGGTAACAAAGCTGGCCTGGAACAGGCTTCCCGAACAGCCATTAGATACGACAGGCTTCAAACCATTTAAATACCCGGTACAGGAAAGCAAATTCGACTACAGCGCGCTGCCGGCGAAAAGCCTCGATATAAATAAACTCCCGTCGCATCCCTTAAAATTTAAAAGCTATGTGCTGCCGCCGCCTAAATTGGTAAAAGGCGCAAAGCCCGAACTGAAAAA
>Ga0302140_10006191_pt1 | contig 15037 bp, 19 predicted proteins | sample I_Bog_E1_1_FD_202095 | JGI IMG/M metagenome (GOLD analysis project Ga0302140, IMG submission 202095) | Peat permafrost microbial communities from Stordalen Mire near Abisko, Sweden - I_Bog_E1_1 | ecosystem: Environmental > Terrestrial > Soil > Wetlands > Peat | place: Sweden: Abisko, Stordalen...
TGAAAAAAAAAAACTAATTTTGGAAAGAAAACTGTTGTATATATAATAAAGAATTTTTTATATAAATCAATTTTTTTTTATTTATTAGTTGTTGTTTTTTTTTGAAATTTCAAAACTTTTTAAAATGTTAAAAATTAAATCAAAAAAGCCAAAATCCAAAAAATTCTTAATTTCAATAATTTAAAAACAGTTAACCTTTGAAAATCTCGCCCAATGAACAACAACCAAGACGATTATACAGTGGATCTGCATCATAAGATGTCAAAAAAGATCGCACAATTAACTCGAGTGATTTTCCATCTAAATACCAAAAACGACGAATACGAATACAATTTGCGTGCCGTTGTGAGTGCTTACGAGATTGAATTAGACACATTGGTTCGTGAGGCCAACACCTCAATTCAAAAATATAAGGATTCAGTAGCAAAAATGCAAAAGAATGACGAATTAGAGAATCAAATGAAGAATTTGCAGGATAAAATCGACATAGACAAAGGCAAATCGATCACGGAATTTGCTAATTACAAGCGTTTGATGGAGGAAAGAGAAGTTAAATTTGTTAAAGAGTCGAATATGAAGATCGACACTTACAAATCTGAAGTTGAGATGCTCAGAAACAAATACGACGGTCTTTTAAAAAACATTGATAAAATGCTGAGTAACAACACGGAGATGTCCAAGGCCCATAAGAAGGAAATGGCTGATTATGTGGCTGAGCAGAACCAGAAATATAACGAGCTGTTGAAGCAGAAGTTAGATATAGAGGATCTAATGAAAGAGAAGCAAAAGATGATCGAAGGACTAAAAAAAGATCAAGAGAAATTGCTTGAAAGAAACAACCAGGAGCTCAGAAGTCAGAAATCCTTAAATGAAAAAGGTTTGAATGATTTGAAGGGCGGATATGAGAAACGTATCAATGATTTAGAATTTCAGAAGAATCAATTGGAGACCAGGATAAAAGAGCTGGAGTTGAATGAAAAGGATTATAAGAGAAAGATTCTGGAGTTGCAGAATGAGCTCAATTCGAAAACAAAGGAACTTGATGGGATTATGCAAAGCACTAATAGCAAAGGTGCAGAAATATCAATTTTATTGAAGAAGATCACAGGATTGGAAGAAGATAACTCGAAAATCAAGATGGAATTGGTCAATGAAAGGAATAAAGGTTATATGTTAGAATCGAAAATGAAACAAGGAGAAGATCGAATCAATGGATTAGAGGGGGAAAAATCTAACATGATGAAGGAATTGATGAGATTAAAAGAAAAATATGAGAGAAGTGATATGGAGAAAATCTCAGAAAGTGAGAAACTGAGGAAGGAAATGGACGATCTCATGAAAGAAATCACTGGTTTGAATAAAACGAACCAAAGTCTTATGGATTTAAGTGAAAATGAACTGAGGAACAAAAATAAGGATATTGAGAATTTGAAGGGTTTGATTGAAAATCTGGAGAAAAACATGCAGGAGCTGAAAAGAGATCAAAAGAAAATGATCATGGATCATAATGAGGTAAGAATTCGTTAAAAATAGAAAGAGATTGATTTAAATTTGTGGGAATATCAAGGAAATTAAAAGGTTGACAGAAGAGTTTACAACAGAAAAAAGGAGGATTTTTGAAGAATTAGAGGGGAGAGTCGGTTCTTTGGGTTTTCAAAACGAAGAGAAAATCAAAGAAATTTTAGCAGAAAATGAGAGAAAATTGGAGGATTTAAGAGAAGAATATGAGAAAAGAATAACTGCTATTAAGTTACAACAGGAGAAAGAACTGAAGGTCGAGAAAACTCATCTGAATAATATACTAATTTTGTAAAAAATATATAAGCAATTAAAACAAGACTACGAGAATTCCAGCCAAATGAAATCCAGTCAAGAGAACGCTTTATTGAAAGAAATTAACTCTTTGAAAGCGGATCTGGAAAAGACACTCAATGATTTGCAATCCTTTAAAAATGCCAAGGAGGTCTTGGAGAAAGAAAATTCCTCATTAGAAAGCCAAGTTATAAAGAATATTTATAACATAATTTATTAAAAATTGTTGATAGGTTGAAAAACTTAAAGAGGAATTGATGGCCCTAAGAAATACCTGTCAAGACCTGGAAAATCATAACGCGTTTTTGAAGAACACAGGATTGGCTGAGATCGACAACATGAAATCAGAGAATGAACGCTTGAAGAAAGAATTGGATGATCAAACTTTGGCATTCCAACAGAAGATCTTTAAAGAGAAATCGGAATATGAGTCCACGATAAAAAACACTTTAAAACAGTAAATTTCTTTTAATTTTAATTATAATTAATAATTTTAATGGCAAATATATTATTATATAATGACAAATGTTCTTATTATTTAGCCTGAAAGATGATCATATGTTCGAGCTCCGGAGGTTGAAAGAAGACTACGAGCTGGAAAAATCAATGTTGGAAACAGAAAAAAACAAGAAGATTCGAGAATTGGAAAATGAGCTGGGTAATGAGAAAAAACGTCATATGGATGATAACACTGAATGGGCAATGAGACTCGATACTCAAGCCAAAGAGCATGAGGAAGCTATGGAAACTCTTCTGAGGAAAAAGAATAATGAACTTGATGAGAAAGTGAAGGAATTTGAATCTTTGATTGAGAAAATGAAGAGAAATTATTCGGATGAATTAAAGCGTTTGGAGCAGAAAAAAGAGGATGAAAAACAGGAAAATTTAAAGGATTTGTCAGAAAAGAAGAATTTGGAACTTGAAGAATCGAAAAAGCTTTTCGAGAAGAAATACCAAAGATTATCAAAGAGTTTTGATAATCAATTGCAAGAGAAAATCAAAGAATATGAAGCCAAAATGCAAAACAATACTGAAAGATTGACCGCGGAATCAAAGGCACATCATGACACAAAGACTGAATATTTGAAATATAAGGATGATGCTGAAAACAAAATTAAGGCATTAGAAGAAATGGTGAAAAACCTAAGGAAGTTTCAAGAGGGACTTCAGGAAGAAATTAAAGAGTTAAAGGAGGAAATCGTCAAGATTCGAAGCGATCATGAATATGAGCTGGAGATGAAAAACAAAGAGAAAATGAAGATCATACAGAAAAATCAGGAAAAGGAAGTAATTAAAAAAAATGAAGATTTTTTGTAAAATATGTATTTAACGGATGATAGGAAGTATTAAAAGAGAAATTGAAGATAGAACTCAGCAACCAAATGAAAGCGCAATTGAAATTCGTGGAGGATCTGAAGATTGAATACCATGAAATGGAACACCTAGGACAAGAGAAATTCCGCGAATTGAATGACAAGTAAAAAAAAATGTTTTCTTATAAAAAAAAAAAAAAAATTTCTCATCTAAAAAAAAAAAAAAAAAAATAATTGTCTTCATAAAAAATTCCATTATTATTTTTTTGCTGCAGATATGAAGATCTAAAAATTCTCTTTGACCAACGTCCCTCCCGTGTAGAAGACATAGAAACCATCAAAATGCTGAAACGAGAAATCGGGGTCCGGGAGGAGGAAATCCGTAAATTGAATGAAAGTATGAAATTCTTCAAATTGGAACTTATCAACCGTGAGCAAAATTATAATAAAATCTTCAATGCGAACCCCCATATAGGGGTGTTGAACCCATTGGAAAATAAGGTAATTTTTAATTCGATTGAGTTATTGTGTCATTTTTTTCAAAAAATATTATTTTTGTTGTATTTTAGACCTCTTTTGTGGCCAATAATGCTAATCCTGGTTCTGCTAATAACAATCCTAATGGCCCGCATTTGCAAAGGTTAGGAAGCTCTGGACCTGGTTTGGTTAGTGGGTCTGGGATCAGCGGGAACCCGAATCAGAACGCGAAATCGATGAAATCAGTGAATAAAATTTAAATTTCAATTTATTTAAAGAAAATTTTCAAAAATAATTGTTTTTTTTTAAAAATTATATATTTTTTTTTTCAAAATAAATTTAAAAAAAGAAATCAAATCATTCTATAGAATAAATTCTTTGATCAGCTTTTTGACTCTTTATATTATTTATAATTTGAAATCAGAAGCAAAAAAATAATATTTTTCAAATTCTATTTGCCAAACTTCAGGCTTTTTGGATAAAGCTTTTTTGAAATGCTCCATAAAACCTCCGTATTAAATTCCTTATCAAAGGTCATTAAGAAAGCAAGAAACCCCTACCCTTTCGTAATGGCTCAAAATAGCTCAAAATTCTATTCCGGAACAGAAAAATCCTCAAACTTTATTCGTTGTCTGATTTGTGAGACTAGAAAACCGGACAATGAAATCCGAACATTTGATTGTGATTGTAAAATTTGCGTGGAATGTTTGAAGGAATATTTAAAAGTCCGTTATGAAAAAGGACAATATGAGTTGGATATTCCATGTTTCAATGATGCCTGTAAGTTTAAGTCCAGAAAATCTGGGGCATCCCCCCCTTTGTCCCAAAATCTTGTCAGAGAATTATTAGGAAAAGCTGTTTTGGATAAAATGGAGATGTATTTGGCTTATAAATTTGCGACTGCTAAATGTTCAAATTGTTCTTTCCGTTTCGAGCTTACAACCAATGGACCCAAAAGAAACTTTGTAATTTGTGACATTTGTTTTGCCGCAACTTGTGTGAAATGTTGGAAGAAATATCATCCAACAAAAGAATGTTCAAACCATGATCAGTCTTTAAATATATTTGTTGCTAAAAACAAGATAAGGATATGCCCTGGATGTTTAGAACCAGCGACCAAAGACAAAGGTTGTGATAAGGTGACATGCCAATGCCAAACGGAGTTCTGCTTTTCATGTTCTGCCTTTAGACAGCCAATAATTCAGCATGGGAACCATTATCATAGAAAAGATTGTGGTTTTTATAAGCCTTATCACAATGAGAATGGCAATGATGTTTTTGACGATAAATTAAATTTTCGCTGCTTAGAATGTTTGAAGACAGGGAAATTATGCCAGAGGCCAAATTTGACAACTAAAGAGTTCTATATTCAAAAGAAGGTCGATCAATTGATTATTGATTCTTTAAAATAGCAAAAGAAGCAACTAAATATTTAATAAATTTTGGAAAGTTTTGACAATTTAATATGATAAAAAATATATAGAAAAAAACTATCCAACAGAAATTCTATGTCCAACTTTGAGCCCTTTCAAAGTCTTACCCAATATGAAAACATCCCTGGTCAAATCCACGTTCATTTCCACTCAGTTTCCTCTCCTATTTATGAAACCACGATGTCAAAATCTCACAGTTCGGTCTACTTTGAAAGTTTGATGTTCAGTTACATCGAATATATTCACCGAACTAAAAATCTTGGAAAGTTCAAGCGTTTCCAAGTCCTTTTCGAAGATTGTTTACAAAACATCCAGAAAAAACTGTTCCCTTCAAAGGCCGATGTAAAAAAAGTTACCAACTACGCATCTTTCGATGATTTACGCAAGGATTTGCTGCATAATTTACGAAGTTATGAGATTCTTTTTGCAGATAAGAACCACGCGCAATTTTCTTTGTTTGATCTTGCCAAAACCAAAAGAATGTCCCAAACGAGGTTTCATTTGATTCTGAAATTTATGCTTCTCGATACTCTTGATAAAATTCACGACATGGAGGAGGATAATTTGAAGATTTTATATGACTCAATTCTTGAAGAAAATTTCGATGAGGGGAGTTGTTTTATCAACATGGTCATGGCCTATATTCTGGACATCAATATCAAAATCTACCATTATGAGACCCCCATATCAACAGTTGAATTGTTCAAGGCGCATAAATCAAAGGATTCTATAAAGAAAAGGATTAATTTAATGAAGGATAAAGAAGGGTTATATCGTTTGTTGTCCACTCAGACTATGGAAACCATTGAAGAGAAGGAAGAACTTATTGATAGTTATGAACAGGAAAAAACAGAACTATTGAATCAAATAGAATGTTATAGGATAAATCAATACAATCTTGAGAGAGAAGTGAAGCTTTTAAGAGAATTATACAAAAACTCATTAAATATGTCATCTTGTCTGGCCAGGGGATGCCAGAATTATGTGGATATTCTTGCTAACCCACAGCAAAATCAAGACCAAAGCTTCAAATTTTCTACTAGAAAGGAACTCCGAGAAACGTATAGAAATATCAAGAGATATGAAAAGGTTATGAGGAAGAAAAATCTCCCACATTTGGACAACCGGAAACATCTCCTTGAAATTCAGGAAATCCTGGAAAATCTGCAAAACACACTAGGAAACATTTACGAAAGATACACAAAACCATCTTTTATCGAGCAAGATAAGTCAGAATTAGAAGATTTTCCCATTGAAGAGGATGAAGACTTTCCACCTAAAAATCAAAAAAAAGAAGCAATTTCCATCCCAAAAGGAAAGGATTTCGACGTAGGGGAAATAGTCCCAGCTTCTCAGACTTTTATCCTTTGTCCGATTTGCTTCGCGGATAAGCCAATCAATGAAATCCGTACTTTCGATTGCGATTGCAAAATCTGCACCATATGTTTGACGGGATGGTTAGGATCCCGTTATGAAGCTGGGCATTATGAGCTTGATATTCCATGTTTCAATTATGATTGTAAGTCGAGAAAACCAGGAGTGTTCCCCCCTGTGTCCCAACATCTTGTCAAAGAGTTATTGGGAAAAACTATATTAGAAAAAATGGAGATGTTTTTGGTGTTCAAGTTTGCGAACCACAAATGTTCAAATCCGGATTGTTCCTTGCGTTTTGAGCTCAAGGAGGAGAAATTCGAAGGAGGGTTCGTAGTTTGTGAAATGTGCAGAACTGCCACTTGTGTGCAATGTTGGAACAAACATCATCCACAAAAACAATGCACCCGAATCGATCAGTCTTTGAAAATAGCTTATGCAAATAAAATGCTGAGGATTTGCCCAAGATGTTTAGAACCAGCGACCAAAGATGAAGCTTGTGATAAAGTGGTATGCAAATGTGGAATGGAGTTCTGTTTTTCATGTTCCGTAGTTCGTGCCCCTACAATCAAACATGGCAACTATTACCATAGGATGGATTGTCCTTTCTATAGACCGTATAAGGATAAAGATGGCAATGACATTTATGATGATAAATTTGATAAAAGTTGTTCGGAATGTGCTAAGGCTGGGAAATTATGTGATAGACCGAATATGACAACGGAACAGTTTTATCATGCAAATAAGGTAGATCAATTTATCATCGATTCGTTAAAAGCGAAGGAATGTGATGGAGATAGTAAAGATAAGAAACATTAAAAATAAATGAGATTTTTTTTCCACTTTTAGAAAAGAAATTAAAAAATGTGTATCATTTGCAGATTTTTTGAAAAAAAAAAAATTATGACAAATAAATCAAAAAAAAATTGTTTGTTTTCTTTCATATTATTTGCATATTTTAATTATTTAAAAAAATAAATAATTAAAACGAAGAAGAAATTTTCATGGTTGAGATCCAAGTTTAAATCCCACCAAATTGTGATTGTTCACTATATGAGTCCAAAATTCTTGCATCTAAAACATAATTTTAACTTTTATTTACCGTAATTTATTTTTTACATTTTTTGAATAATCTAATTCCGAAAAAGCCAATCTTTTGATAACATCATAATACAAATCAATTTTTTCTTTCTAAAAATCACCAAAAAAATAATTTAAAAATGAAAAAAAAAAATCACTATTTAATTTTTTTTTGGGTACCTTGAATCTATCAATTTCCACATAACCCAAAATCACAGTAACAATATCACAAAGAAATTGCACACTTTCCAATTCTTTGCCAATCTTTTCTTTTCTTAAAATTTTATTTAAAAATTTTATTACCTCAGCGATATTTGCTTCTGCACCTTTAATCCTATCTTCTTTGGACCCCGATTGGAAAACCGATTTAATTGTAGTTTTGCCTGCCAGAAATTTTTGCAAATCTAGTTTTTCTTCCTTTTGCTTCAAGAGCAATTTTTCTTTCAATCCCTCGTAATAAGTTTTGGCATTAAGTGCATCTTGAAATGCCTTCAAATTACAAAAATGTTGTTTTTTTAATTTTTGTAAAAAAAATTATTACCATAACTTCTCTCATCTCATCTTTCAAAAGCATTTCGAGATCAACAAAACAATTATTAGATGATGTATCTTTCTAAATAAAAAAATTGCAAATAATAATATCATAATGTTAATAGAAAAAATTGAGACGATAAGGGATGTCAGAACATTCAGTTGTTGATCGCCTGTGTTGGCGAAAATTAAACGATCTTCACCTGCTGATAAATATTCAGTAAGACATTGCTTTTCGTAATCAGGTAACAAATAATTTGTCATTGTATCTAAGAAAACAAAAAATTTTTTATAAAATGTAAATTTAAATAAAAAATCCAAAAAAAAAGCATTTTATGGGTAAAAAATGAATTTTAATAAAATAAATGAAATATTAATAAAAATGGTCAAACTTAATTGATCTATGTAGTTTTTTTTTGCTTTCGAGGTATTACGTGCCATATCCCTGAAATTTTCAAGCATTGGATTCACTTTCTTCAAATAATTTTGGAAATATGTGATCTTCAAAACCAATTCCGTGTTAATTTCTTTCTAAAACAAGCTAAAAAACTTTTAACTATGTAAAATTCACCCCAGAAAGCACTTTGAAATTAATTTGATATTTTTGCAAAATGTCTTCATATGATTGTTTCGGAAGTGCAGCAACAGCTTTTTCGACATCCACATTCGGATTTTTCAAAAACATTTTAAATTCTTCCGAATAAAATAAATGTGGCAATTCTGCCATTTTCCTGCAAAAATTCTGCAAAAACTTTCTCCTTTCTTCAATAAAATCGTTATCCAGATTACCCTATTTTTTTAATTATTTAAAGAACAAAAATTTTGAGTTAGAAAATATACAATGGCCTGTTTGGGTGGCAAAGGGGGCACATAACAACCTGGCCATCTAGCTACTAATGAAAGCCTGATTTTGTCGAACTCACTATATCTTCGACAAACGCTGAAGAGACTGTCTTTATCGGATCCTTTCACTGTATATATAACAAATTTGCCTAAGTTATCCTTGATTACCGGGTCACAGACGAAAATTTCTATCTAAAAATTAAGAATTTTATTGGATGGTGGGGGGAGGGGGAGGGGGGGGGAGGGGGCACTTTTTGGTCATTCATGGCGTTTTCTGTGATTTCCTTCAAAAAATTCTCACCATCCAAAGTTTTCGTTTTGCTTTCTAAAAAAAAAAATAAACCAGTTTTTCGAAAAAAGGAAGAAGAAAAAACTGGAAATTTGGCTTTTGTATGGGTATTGGCTTTGATATGGACTTTCGAAATCGTTTCGTAATACGACTTTTTCTTTGTTTTCTTCTGTTTTTAAAATAATTTGGAGATGTTTTTTTATGAAGATATTGACCTCTGATGACTGTTTCACCGTTTTGTTGATCTTCGACTGGTTTTTCGTATTTTTCCTCGTATGTTTCCATTTTTAAATAAATTTAATCAATAAAATACAGCTTTTTAAATAAATAACAAATCTGTTTTGTTAAAAAATGTTAAAATCCAACATTTTTATAAAAAGAAAAGGATAAAATTTACTCATTAAATTTTTTAAGGTCATTGTTTTGATTGTTTTTGAGTTGTCGCCTGAATTTGTTCTTTTTGATAAAAGAAAAAAACATTTTTGATAATAAAAGAAAAAATAAACACAAAATCTTTTATAATTCCAATTTTTTTAAAGATGTTTTTCCTCGGCAAATTCAATAAAAATTTAAAAATCTTTTCAAATATCCAAAAACTTTTAAATCTTTCCCCCAAGTTCCTTCTTCGTACAATGGAGCCCGAAATAAAAAATCAAAGCAACAAGCCAGACACTTTCAGAGGAGTCCCTGAAACTCTTCGTTATAAGCCCCAGCCTGAATTTTCCATCAGAGATGTTTTAAGAGTCCAAACTATTAATAGCACACCTGAAAAATACTTCGATACAGTACAAGTAGTTTGTGGATGGTCCAGAACAATCAGGTCTCAATTTTTTGTTAATTTTATTATAATTTTTATAAAAAACAGACCTCAAGCCAATGACACATTAGTTTTTATCGAATTAACAGATGGTTCATGTTTCAAGGGCTTACAAGTTTTAAAAAACTTTTTTTTCCTTTGAAAAAATTTAAAAAAAGGTCGTTGTTGAAAAAAAACTGAGCAATTTCGAAGATGTTTTGAAATGTGGGGTGGGTGCCTCCTTCGAAATTAAAGGCAAATTGATCAAAAGTCCAGGCAAGAACCAAGTGATTGAGATGAACGTCAGTGCGGAAGATCATTACGTCAAAATCCATGGAAATTGTGATAATAAAAACTATCCCTTGGCAGGCAAGCATGTGAAACCAGAAACCTTGAGAGACATTGCTCATTTGAGACCTCGAACCAATCTGATTGGGGCTGTTGCCAGAATCAGAAACAATTTGGCTTTGGCTACCCATTTGTTTTTCCAAAGCAGAGGGTTTTTGTACGTCCACACTCCTATTATCACGGCTTCAGATTGCGAAGGGGCGGGAGAAATGTTCCAAGTCACAACAATTTTGCCAGATAAAAAAAATCAATTGATGAAGTCCCGATTGAAAAGGACAAAAAAACTATTGATTACACCAAAGATTTTTTTAAGAAACCAGCGTTTTTGACCGTTTCTGGACAATTGAGCGTCGAGGTTCATAATTAAATATTTTTATCATCATTTATTCATTATTTTTTTTTTTTTTTTTTTTTAATAAAACATAAAATTCGTAGAATTATTGTTGCGCTTTATCAAACGTCTATACATTTGGCCCAACTTTCCGTGCGGAGAACTCTCACACCTCCAGACATTTATCAGAATTCTGGATGATCGAGCCCGAAATTGCTTTCGGGAATGTGCATGATGTAATGGACCTTGCTGAAGATTATTTGAAATATGTTTTGCGTTATGCCGTTGACAACAACAAGGACGATATGGATTTCTTCGATTTGAGAATCAAGAAAGGTATCAAAGAATATCTGAAAAAAATAGTTGAAACCAAATTTGCCAAAATTACTTACACTGAAGCAATCGACCTACTTGAGAAAGTGATAAACAATTATAAAGAATATCTTTTAAAAAATAAATGAATTAAAAAAAGGCCATTAAAGAAGGGGTGAAATTTGAAAACAAGGTTGAATGGGGTATTGATTTGGCAAGTGAACATGAGAGATACATCGCAGAGAAGAAGGTGCAAGGCCCTGTGATGGTTTACAACTACCCAAAACAAATCAAGGCATTTTATATGAGAGTGAATGAAGATAACAAAACAGTTGCAGCTGTTGACATTTTGTTCCCTGAAGTGGATAAAATTTACAAAATTTATAATTATCAACTTTTTTTTTATCAAGGTCGGTGAAGTGATGGGAGGATCTCAAAGAGAAGAACGATTGGAAGTGTTGGATCAAAAAATAAAAGATTTCAATCTGGAAATAGATAACTATTGGTGGTACCGTGATTTGAGAAAATATGGAACTATTCCACATTCTGGATTCGGTGTTGGTTTTGAAAGACTCATTATGATTGCCACTGGTGTCGATAACATTCGAGAGGTGATTCCATATCCAAGATATCCAGGAAACGCAGATTTTTAAATCATAAATCAATCTGTTGAAATTAATTCACAAAGAAATAAATTTAACTCATTTATGAGCAAAATAATTTTGAATGATAATTATTTATAATTTTATTTGTTTGGGAATGTTGCATAATAAAAATAACGAAATAAAAGACTTATATTTAGATGAAGAAGTCCCTCTTGTGTATTTGGATACCATTAATGAAGCAAATTTCCAAAAGGCTTATGAAAAATTCAACCATGATTTAATGCAAAAATACTCCATAGAACCAAAAATCATTGCTTTGGAAAAACAAATTGATTCGGAATTTCAAGATAGAAAATTCATTCAAACGAAAATCAATGAAAAATTAGAAGAAGAAAAAAACTTACAAAATAAATATAACCAACTATTCCCGAAGAAATCTCATATTACGCCTCCTTATTATCGACTTAAAAACGAAAAATCTCATCGGGGACAAAATGGACATTTAGAACAAAATGAACAGAATGAATTCAATTTTAATAAATATACACAAACTGCCAATCAACAAGCGATCAGCCAATTATTTTTCAACGAGACAGCGCAAAATAAAAACAACCCTGATTTTAATCTCAACACAAAGAAGCCCATTGATACAAGAAGCAAATATTTTAGCTCAGCTGGAAAAAAGACGCAGGAAAATTTTTGGAGGAATAATTCACAACAAACTGAAAAAATTAAATCAGATTCCAAACTTTGTAGGCCCTGCGAAAATAAAATAGGGACGAATGAGAATCCTGTTTCATTTTTCAACGAAATGAATAAAATTTTACTTGAAGCGAAAAGTTTGATCACGAAAAAAAAGTTGCCTGAAGCAGAAAAAATCCTTGAAAATTTAGTTCGTAAAAATGTCAGTCATGCAGATTTATTTTATTTGCTGGGAGAAACTAAACGACTTTTGGGTTTTTTTCTGAATTTTTGCTTTTATCATAAAAATTATTTTTTGTTTCGTAGGACAATTTGAAAAATCGGAAGAAATGCTCCTCAAAAGCATGAGTTTCGAAATGCATTCGCCTTTTTGTTATTATTCCTTGGCTTTAGTTTATATGGAGCTCAAGAACTACCCACGAGCAATTAATTTATGGAAGATTTTTCTCAAAATCAAGGTGATTTTTGTTTGTATTTTCTTTTCCTAAATAAAAAACTATTTTTATAAGGAAAATAATGTTTCAGGTTATTTCGAACTAGCTAAATGTTATTTCGAGACCGAAGATTACATTGATGCTGCTTCTTCTCTCAACAAAGCCATTGATTTAGAAAACAAGAACCCAGATTTTTTCCTGTTAAGAGCAGAAGCGTTTGAAATTTTGAATTTAGAGGAAAGCGCAAAAAATGATTATAAAAAATTCAAGGCATTATCTCCCAATTACGAAGCGAAATATTGGATGGAAATTCAGAGATTAGAGGCATTTGGCTTTTTCGAAGAGGCTTTAAAATTGAAAAATTTTGTACAAAAGATAAAGAATCTTTAATTTTTTAATCTCAATAATTTTTTAACTTATTTGTTTTTTATCTAATTTTATCATTTCTGTTAATACTAAAAGAAATTAACAAAGGGGATGTCAGTTTATTTCTTAACTAAAGGTGGCAAAGCTCTTTGTTTCGCCTTTGAATATTCCGTTTTTTCCGCTGTGTTCATATCCAAGCTCATTATTTTCAAGGCCAAAGTCTTTTCGAAATGTTTCTTCACCTCTTGACTGTTCGGTCTTTTGAACAAGTAGTTCAATCCACTGGAATTCCATTTATCCTTATAGGTCGTGGACCAAAATTCCTCAGTTTTAGTGTCTGATTTTCTCATCTAAAAGAGAGATAAAAATTTTAAATCTGAGAAAGAGCAGAAAAAAATTTAAGACTTTCATTTCGAAACTCTTCACATTCATGATTTCTGAGAAATCCCTCCTATAATGATAAGAGAGGTTCTTATCGATGATCAACAGCTTGCAATATCCGAACTCAATGGCCATATCATAACCGAGATCCGTTAGATCGGTAACTGCCTTAACAAAAGCTTCATGAGCCGATTTGACCACTTCTTTGCCCAGATAACTAAATTTTTCCATTTTTTTATGTTTTAGAGATGCTAAATACCATGAAGATGCAATAGGCCCTGGGTTGCAAAACATCATACCAAATCCTTGTTGATAGATGGAGTGTTGGCTTTTGGGAGCGGAAATTTCTTCTTTTCCGGGATATCTTTGCAGAGAGGATTTAAAGGGTTTGTCAGGAATAAAGCAAGGTCTGGAAAAATGGAGAGGAACATAAAAATTGAGAGATTAATGATGTTTTTTTAATCGATTTTTAAAAATAATTAATGGTTTATGGGAGATGTACCTGATTTTATGCACATGCTTGCGCTCCAATCGTTGCTCGATGAGATTCTTTGTCACGTCGAAATTGGAATATTGAGCAGGTTTAACTGAATCTGAGAAGACTTCGAAACAAAATGCACCGAAATTCCTGATGTTAACTCCCTTTTTATAATTTTTAATAGATTCAGAAAATTCACACATCTAGTACCTTGCCTTCCAACATCTTCTCTTTAATGAATTCTGAAGTCGCTTTGAAGATTATATGAAACTAAATAGAAATTTTTGGTTTAGGGTTGGGAAATTTTGGGGGTTTTACTTGCGCTTTTGCCTCTAATGGCTTGTGAGAAGGAACCACCCGGGGTTGTGATTCTTGATGTTTTCCTGGGTAGTTTTTGGGATGTTTCAGGATCCTTGGGGAGGATTAGAATTAAATGGGAGATGGAAAAGGTTTTTACCAACTGAATATTTGATCGAGATCCATTGGGAAGAATTTATTGTCTGTTGTTTGAAGAAAATTTAGTTTTATAATTAAAAAAAAAAATTTAAGTTATATTTATTTAAGACTAATAAATGAGTTTTCATAGGTCCCAGTTTTTTCTGAAATGGAAACTGCTGGCTTAATAATCATTAAAAAATTCCTCAAGATATATAGCTACTTTCCAAATAAAATCATTAATGAATGGAGTTGATGGAAACTCATAGTCCTTGCCGATAGAATTTGATTGATAATGAATTCTTCAAACATTTTCTTTATAAATTTTTCTAAACTCAATTTTAAATAATGAGTTACAACACTATTTGTTTCATTCTCCAATAGATATTCCTTTTTCGATAGAATTTCAGTATGCAAAAAAATTAGAAATAAACTTAAAAATTTTGATTTTTCCAAAACAAAAAAGACTTTCCTGAAAGTCTGGATCTTGTAAATGTTATCATTAAATAAAAAAAAGATTGTGACATAAACAAAGTGATAAATGTACAGAATATAACCTATTTACATGCAAAAATGGATTTTTTTTTTAAAAATTAATTAAAAATAATTTAAATTATTAAATCAAATTAGATTTAACATTTCAAATTTCAAATTTTAAATGTTAAATTCAAAATTTGAAAAAAATTGGGAATTTATACAA
>Ga0302140_10006193_pt1 | contig 15036 bp, 15 predicted proteins | sample I_Bog_E1_1_FD_202095 | JGI IMG/M metagenome (GOLD analysis project Ga0302140, IMG submission 202095) | Peat permafrost microbial communities from Stordalen Mire near Abisko, Sweden - I_Bog_E1_1 | ecosystem: Environmental > Terrestrial > Soil > Wetlands > Peat | place: Sweden: Abisko, Stordalen...
TGTTCCGGCGAAAGGTAACTGAACATCGCGGTCTGTTGGGTGTCTTGTCCTCGCATCGCTCTTTACATAGAGACGCGATTCTGTTTACCTGGTAACCCGATCAGTTACTTTTTCATCATCCTGCTAGTTTACTTGGGGGCGTCTCGCAGGGTTTTGCTAGTGATTTCCATTTCGTGCTCTTTGCCATCGTCATCAATGACGAACAATTTCCTTTCGTGGGCGTCAACGGCGAACTTAACCGGGCCGTTCACGGTTACGTTAGCCTCCTTCGACCATCGCCATTTCAGACGCTCACGAACTGTGTAGATTTTCTTCTCGCCCTCGAGCTGAAACTCCTGGTAAACGCATTCCACACCTCGCGGGCACAGTTCTCGTCGTTCAGAACTCAGGGTCTTTCCTGTCTGCCAGTCTCGCTTGTCTCCGCCTATTACGGCAGTCGCAAATAGGAGCGTCAATGCAATGGACGCAAGGAGACGCATGTGGAATCATTGTACAATCAACAAACGGAAAGAGGGGCGACAGAATTGCCCCTCAATATTTTGGATGGCCAGCGAGTTTCAGTGCTCCACCACTGAACTGCTTGCGGTAACGGGTGACATTTTGTAGCGTCCCATCGCCGCATTGGATTTGTCCGGACACCCAGCGGCTGTCATCGGCAATCGCGGGATCCTTTTTGACCCCGAAAGTACAGGAGTGTTGCGTTGCTCGCTTTTTACGCGGATGATAGCGCCGACGAAAAGAGGCAGAAGGTCTTCGTTGTCGCTGGATTTGTAGGTGATACCAGAGACTGGTTCGAGGTCGAGAGGCTGTGGAACACGCGATTGAAGCGCGACGGTCTGGATTATTTTCGAGCATCAGAGCATAATTCGCTCACGGGACAGTTTCTGAAACTTGTGACGGCTTATGGTCCGTCGAAGGCTAGAACCATTGCGACCGAGTTGATTTCAGATCTGAAGACGATCATTAAGTCTCATCAGCTTTACGCATTCTGCTTCATGGGTCCTATGGCCATTTACCAAGAGGTCCGTGCAAGAGAGTTTGGTGAAAATTGTCTTCGAAAAGACCCTTACATAGAAGGTCACGAGCAAATAATCTATAACGTTGCGAAGTCGGCTGGAAAGGCTGGCGTGAAGCAGCCAATAGCGTTTGTATTCGATGAACACAGCAAAGCCAGCCAACTGACCGCAGGATGGGCTGACCTTAAGTCGCGACTGCCTGCAACCTCACCATGGATCGGATCGGCATCGGTGATGGACGACAAAACCTGTGCTCCAATTCAAGTCGCTGACTTGATCGCCAACGTGGCGAAACGTGCGTTCGAGAAGATGCTTGGCGGTGCCGAGTTCGAGATGAATGAATGGCGCGAAAGAGTTGCTTGGGCCGGTTACTGGAATGAAGAATACCTGACCGCTCTGGTCGATACGTCTATCGATTTCCACACGTCTCCGGTTCCCATTCCTCGCCGCTCAATCGAAGAACTGTAGAAGTACAATGGTTTTCAGACGAGGTCCCACCCGGAAATGATCGGAGGGCCGGAAGCGGAAACGCAGTCCTTTCCGCACTGAACACGGTTGTTTCCGTGCCGAAGAGCTCCGCGTCGAATCCAGTCAGGAAATCCCGCTAAACAGAGTAGCGCCGGTATCTAATCAGCCAAATTCAAGTACGGCGGCGGGCGGGTAGTTCGCCAATCAAAAGAACGGCGAGTGCGATGACGGCGCACAGGGCGACAAACCAATCACCGTAACGTGTGTAGAAGGTCAGGTCGCTGCGGTATCGATATTCGAACCGGGCGGCGAGTTCCTCATACTCCTGGGTGGTTCGCAGGACGCGGCCGGCGGGATCAATTACGGCTGTTATTCCGTTATCGGTGGCTCGCAGAATCCAGCGGGCGTTCTCGGCGGCACGCATGCGCACGATCTGAAGATGTTGCGAACGGGCAGCGCTTTTCCCGAACCAGCTGTCGTTCGAAATATTGAACAAGGCCTGGGCTCCGGAGGCTACGAATTGACGGATATAGCTGGGGAAAACCGATTCGTAGCAGATGAAAGTTCCGATGCGGTGATCGCCAACCGAGGAGACAACGACGCGCGAACCGGCTTCGAATGAACCGGCCTCTTTCGAGACCTTTTCGGTGACAAGTCCGAACGGCCAGGGAACGAACTCACCGAAGGGGACGAGGTGAACTTTGTCGTAACGGCTGACGACGTGGCCGCTCGTGTCCACTAAAAGAGCTGAGTTGAGAGGCTGGCCATCGGCGGCACGGCCTACTACTCCGGTCAGGAGCGGCGCCTGGGCGGTCTTCGCGATGGAGGCTGACAACTTCTGAAACGCGGGATCGTAATCGTAAAACGGAGCGGGAGCTTCGGGCCAGACAATCAGGTCGGGTTTCTTGCCACGCTCAAGCACGGTGCTGAGCGACAGAATGGTCAGGCGCGCTTCGGTGCGATCGAGCAGATCCTGAGTCCAGTCGGCTTCATCGGGGATGTTGGGCTGGACGAGAACGACGGGCGCGTCGCCGCGCTGGAGAGCGGGAACATCGGGCAGCGCGAGTAGCAGTAAGAGTGGGATCAGCCACAGGGTGTCGGTCCTGCGGCGGCGCAAAATCATGGATGCGATGACGGCTGACATCAACGCGAAGACAAAGGACAGTCCCCAGACTCCGGTGACAGGCGCGAGGCGCAGCGGGATGGACATGCTGCTGCCGGCGTTGCCCAGATTGAGCCATTCGAAACCTGTATAAGAGTGGGTCCATTCGAGGACGACCCAGAGCGCGGCGATGGCGGGCATGCCGAAGGCGGATCGGAGCAGAGGGCCGGTGAGGGCGGCGAAGGCTCCCATCTGGACTGCTTTGGCGAGGCAGAACAGCACGAAGAGCAACCAGGCAACGGCTCCGCTGACGCCAGCGTGCTCTTTGAGGGTCCACTGAATCCAGTTGCAGAGGCCGAACCAATACACGAAGCCGGCTGCGTAGCCGAAGGCGAATCGTTTGCGCCAGAGGGGTTCCCGAGCACAAGCGATGATGAGCGGGGTGAGCGCGATGGGCGCCAGCCAGATCAGAGAGTATTGGGGGAACAAGAGCACGAGGAGAACCCCTGATGCGAGCGCGAGAATCCAATTCATACGAGATTGGCGCTGACGAGATCCGCCATGTAAGAACTGCGCACGAGTGGTCCGCTGAAGACCATCTGGAAACCGAGTGACAGTCCGTAATCCCGATATTTGTCGAATTGATCCGGGGTTACATACTCAGCGACGGGGAGGTGGCGACGGGTAGGTTGCAGGTATTGACCGATGGTCGCAATGTCGACATTGGCTTCGCGCAAATCGCGGAGCAGGGCGTGGGTTTCTTCCTCAGTCTCGCCGAGGCCAACCATGAATCCGGACTTCGTGAGGACGTTTGGACTGTGAGCCCGAGCGAAGCGGAGCACTTCGAGCGACTGACGGTAGTTGGCCTGGGGACGGACCCGGCGATAGAGTCGCGGCACCGTTTCCATGTTGTGATTGAAGACGTGCGGACCGGCATCGAGCACGCCGGCGACGGCGGTCATGTTGCCCTCGAAGTCGGGCGTCAACACTTCGACGCGAGCAGCGGGGAGGGCGCGGCGGACCTCATCCACGGTTTCGGCGAAGTGCTCTGAACCGCCGTCATCGAGATCATCGCGATTCACGCTGGTAATCACGACGTAACGCAGGTTCATTTGCGCGGCCATGCGAGCGACGTTGGCGGGCTCAGCGGGGTCGAGACGCATGTCGTGAATTCGGGGATTGCCTTTGGGCACGGAGCAGAATCCACAGCCACGTGTACAGCGGTTGCCGAGGATCATGAAGGTTGCGGCGCCGCGATGAAAGCACTCGTGGATATTCGGGCAGCGCGCGGACTCGCAGACGGTATGCAGGTTGAGAGATCGGAGCTCGCTTTTCAATCGAGTGAGCGATTCGAAGTGCGTGGCGCTTTTGCGGGCCCACTCGGGCAGGCGCGGACGGGGGGCGTTTTCGATCGAAATCAGCGGCTGGTCCAAATTCGATTATGCCCCCTCCGATAAACTGGGGCTTGATCGTCTCCGCAGTCAGCTATCTGAACACCTGGCCTTTGGTTTGGGGTTTCCTTCACGGCCCACAAAAAGGTCTCTACGATTTCCGGTTTGATTTGCCGGCCCAATGCGCGGATGCGGTGGGCGGGGGCTCAGCAGACATAGGGCTGGTGCCTTCGGCGGAACTGGACCGGTTGAGCCTCGATTACCTTCCGGATCTCGGGATCGCCTGTGATGGTGAGGTGCGGAGCATACTGCTCATATCGCGGCGGCCGTTTGCGGAGATACGCACGTTGTCAGTGGATTCGAGCTCGCGGACGTCAGTTGCGCTGGTGCGCATTTTATTGGCGGAACGTTTCGGGTGCGCTCCCGTATTGACGCGGCACAGGCCGTCGCTGGATGAGATGTTGAGGGAGTGCGATGCGGCGTTGATTATAGGCGACCCGGCGCTGCGCCTGGAGCCGGCGACGCTGCCGTATCTGACACTCGATCTGGGCACGGAATGGGTGAAATGGACCGGTCTGCCGATGGTGTTTGCAGTGTGGGCCGGGCGCAAAGAACGGCTGACGCCGGAAGTCGCTGAGGCTTTCCGGAGTTCTTACGGATGGGGACGTACGCATACGGAAGAAATGGTAAAGCTGGCGGCGACGGAACGCGGGTTTGGGACGGCGCTGGCGCGCGAGTACTTCACACGGTACATCGCGTATGAGCTTACGGCGCAGCATATTGGGGGACTGGAGTTGTTCCGCAAGCTGGTGCGGCAGCTGGGACCGGTAGCGGCACCAACGGCATCGCTGGTTTGAATCCGTCAGTAGCGGTGTTGTACTATCTAAGGAAACCTGCCTTTTACATTGCTCCTCAGTAGCTCAATGGTAGAGCATTCGGCTGTTAACCGAAGGGTTGTAGGTTCGAATCCTACCTGAGGAGCCAAATTTTTCATAGACTTACAGGGAATAAATACCTCCCCAAATCCGCCAGTTCGAGCCATTGTGGGGATGCCCTTTAAATATCCTTACAAACCGTGAGGAATCCTTAGCTATCCTGTTCCAATAATCCTGGGCCGTCCCCGAATCCTCGGATCATTTGGGGACCATTGCTCGTCTATATCTTTATGAGCGACATTTCCAGCTTGTTCGAAGAGTATCGGACGCGATGGACAAAATACGACCTTACGCTGCAGGAACTTCTTTGCGCCGCGGACAGGGATGATCACAGTCGCCTCGAGCCGTTACTGCTTTCGGTTGAAACGGCCAGATTGAACTACAGCGCGGCGCGGGATCGTCTTGCGTCCGAGATGCTGGGCGGGGCCGACACCGGATTGCTCAAATCCGCGATTCCAGATCACCGGATTCGGGACACCGCGCATTTGCTTTGGGAGCTTTCCGGCAAACCTCAGGGAACGGCGGAAAACGACTGGTTGCGCGCCGAAGCCATCGTTCGCCACACCAGCTCCCCCACCGAGTAGCGTCCGTGCCGATGGTGGACGAATCAGAGCAATCCGCAAAGAGCTGCCTCAACAGCCTGACCGCTTCCCGGAGATACTCAACAACATTTACACGTTTTACGCGCTTTGAAATGGAGCACCTCCGCAAACAGCAGATTAAGGCCGTCACAACGACGCCAACTCACGAACGAATCTACTTGCCAATTCAGATTTTGATCCCACCCGAGCGATGTCAATCCTCTGACACCGGGCGCCGGAAACGCTCGAAGGGCTTGGGTATGACACCGAATATCTCCCGTCTGGAGCGGCTCGAAGTGCGCGCCGACTCAGGACAACGCCGGGCGGGTCGAAAATAGCTACCGATATTGAATAACGCCTGCGCGAAAAGCGCGACGCTTCCCCGAACGCCGTTCAGGACCCGGAATCAGGGTTTCATACCTCACGGTGATCGTAACCGGTCGGCGTGTTCGACCATCGATGCGCCAGTGTTACAGTGTGTGGTTTAGTGCAAATCGGCTGGTCGACAAGCTCCCGGAGTTACTGAATGGTTTTGAATCGGACCCTTAGGCAGATCTTTCTTTCCTCAATCGTTTGCTTGTGCCTGAACGCGGCCGACTCCCTTCCTTCCGTTACGGGTCCTGTGGCCATCGAAGAGGAAGCGCTGCCGATTTTACCGGAGCCTTCCCATTTGCAGGTGATCCTGGACGCGCAACTGAGATCCCTCCACCGCATCCAGATGCTGGCGGGCTGCAAGGTGGCGCCGCTTCCCGAGATTGAGGACCCCGAAGCCCTGGCGTTCGAGAGCAATGCCGAATCCGCCCCCGCTGACGTAGACGGCCTCATGCCGGACGCCGCTCAGGCGCTGGACACGTTCAGAGAGATGGTGACTTCGTTCGGTGGGACGTTCGAGCTGAAATCCGCTTACCGTCCGCCGGCTTATCAGGCCCATCTTCACGACGTCTGGGTCAAGTGGGTGAAGCAGCTTCGCAACAATCGGACTGCCGGATGCCAGGCGTTGCGGGAGGAAACAGGCGCCGAATTCAGGCGCCATCAACTGCTCGTCAAACAACAACCGGTCCCGGCTTCCGACCACGCGCTTGGTCTTGCTTTTGACGCAGCCGTGGCCGTGCCGCGTGCGGCGCGTCTGAATCGAAAGCGCGTGACAGTGGATAAGCTCGCGGCTTTGGCGGGCATCAGGCGACCGAACAGCCGTCGTGATCCAGTCCACTTCACGTTGCTTCCGCAACGCTCCGCGGCCGGCGACTAGCCGCGCCCAAAACACCCACTTCCCGTCCGGCGGGGCGCAGACTTCTTCGCAATGGGCAGATCAAAAGCGCGATCAGGCATCAACGCTGCTATCCTGAAGGTGTCAACGTTCAGGTTCCCCGGTTGCCGGGTGCTTCTCTGCCGGTCGGAAACTGCTCGCGCGAACGTTGCAACGGCCGATGCCCGATGCACCGAAGTTGCTGGTTGAGCATATTTTCGAATTGAACACCTGCCAAAGACGCCTGCCTGGCGGACACCTACTGCCTGCGCTTCCCCCCTGTGCAGCCTTCGATCGCCCGAGCCGTCAAATGCGAGATCCCTCGCCCGGAAGAACTGAACACAATCAATGAAGCATTTCACGGAACTCAATCTTTGCTCCGCATTGCGGAACAACCTCGCTAAAAACGAATTCGTCACTCCAACACCCGTCCAGGCGCAGGCCATCCCGCCACTCATGGAAGGCCGCGACGTGGTCGCCACGGCGCAAACCGGCACCGGCAAGACTCTGGCGTTCGCAATTCCTGTCATTGAGGCTCTGGCCGCCGTTCCCCGCAGCAAAGTCATTAAAGTCCTCATCCTCAGCCCCACACGCGAACTTGCCATCCAGATCGATGCAGCCTTCCGGCAACTCGCCGAAGGCATGGACATTCGCACTGCCGTTGTTGTGGGCGGTTTAAGCGAGGCCAACCAGTTGCGCGATATCAAGGCCGGGGCTGAAGTGGTAATCGCGACGCCAGGCCGTCTCTGCGACTATCTGGAGCGGCGCCTGATCGATCTCTCGCGTGCCGGCACCGTTGTTCTCGACGAGGCCGATCGCATGCTCGATATGGGCTTCCTGCCCTCTCTCGAAACCATCCTGCAGAAGCTTCCGGCCAAGCGGCAGACGATGCTGTTCTCGGCGACCATCGAGCGATCCGTGGCTCACCTTGTCGATAGTTACGTGCAAGAGCCGGTGCGAGTCGCGGTTGAAACGTCCACGGAAACGGCCAGCCAGATAGATCTGTTCTGCTACGAAGTGCCGCAAGCCTCTAAGTTTGACCTTCTGGTTCATCTGCTGAAGCAGGAGAAGGGTTCTTTCCTCGTTTTCGTAAGTACGAAAGAGGGCGCCGACAGGCTCTCTAAATTTCTGGAGCGAGAGAGATGTAAGGTGGCGTGCATCCACGGGGATCGCTCGCAGAGCCAGCGTAATGAAGCGTTACAGGGTTTTAAAGACGGCGTCTACCGAGTACTTGTCGCTACCGATGTCGCCGCCCGCGGCATTCACGTGGATGACATCGCCCACGTGGTGAACTACGATTTGCCGCAGGAAGCGGAAAACTTCATTCATCGTGTGGGGCGCACGGGCCGGGCCGGCGCCCGTGGCGCCTCCTGGACCTTCGTGACTCCGCTCGAACGCTCCGATGTGCGCAATTATGAGAGCGTACTTGGGATTCAGGTGCAATATCGCGAACTGCCAGCCCTGCCGCGGCCGATCGGGCTCGTGAGTGATGTTCAGGCATTTCTGGCTTCCATGGGTGCCAGTCAGCCGGCCGCCGAAGCGCCGACGACCACATTTACCAGAAGCTTCTCCAAACGCCGCCGGTCCGGTCGTCGCTGAACTGCACAGTGCCAGATCCCGGCGCGGATGGTCGGTACAATTTCTTCGACACCAATGGGTGCCAGTGACAGAAAACAGAAAGGCAGGCGGATTGTTGCCGCCTGCCTTTCTCAAACGAGGTGGAAAAAGAGCGTTCGTGTTTACTTCTGAGCGGCCGCTGGTGGATTGATGATCGCCTCGTCCCAATGCTCCTTAATCTTGCCGTTTTCCACGCGGACTACGTCGTAGTGATTCCAGACGTATTCTTTGCTCGGGTCGGCCGGGTCCTTTTCCTTGCGGTCCCACATCATTACCGCATAGGGACCGTTCGCTAAGGTCAGAACCGGCGCATTTTTCCACTCCGGCTTGATTTCCTGGGGGGTACGGCCCGGGACGCGACTCATGAATGCCTTGAATCCATCGCGGCCTTGCGGAACGTTCGGATTGTGCTGGATGTAGCCCGGATCCATAACCTGGTCGGCCAGCTCGAGGTGCCCATACTGCAGCATGTCCTTGAGCTCCTCGGTCCCCAAAGCGACCGATTTTTTCTCTTCCTTCGAAAGCTTGCCGGTGTTCCATTGCATCGGCGGCTTCGGTGAAACACCGTATTCCACGACAGGGGATTTCTCAGTGCGTTTAGCACTGTCCCAGTGTTCCTGAACCTTGCCGTTTTCGAATCGAATCACGTCGAAGGTATTAAAGTGATACGTTTTGTTGGGATCGCGAGGGTCCTTCTGTTCACGTTCCCAGATCAGCCACACGAAATCTCCTTTGGCGCCGGTTACCACGGGCGGGTTGGCCATTTTCTCGGGGATGGGATCGATCGGCGGGCGCGCACCGAAGATTTTCACGAACGCATCGCGTCCCGTGTTGATGTTGGGATTGTGCTGGATATAGGTTTCCGCCTGATATTTGGGCGCCTGGTCTACGTGGCGGCTCTGGATGACGATGCGCCACCAATCGAGAGCAGTCTCTAAGTTCTTCTTCTCCTGAGCTGTCATCGGAGCGGTCTGCGGCGCCGTTGCTGGATTAATCGACTCAGCGGCAGTCAGCGCCGAGCCTATGGCGATGAGAATCAGGCTGCCTGAAACAAATTGCCTGCAAGCGAATTTCATTTTTTGAAAACTCTCCTTATCTACTTAAACATTCGGACCGGCTGCAGCAGTCCAGTGGTGTCACGATGCACCTGCGCTTTTTGATATTCCTCGAACGCGTACCAAAACGCAAGCCGGATTGCAGGAAAGAGTGTAACAGCATTGGAGATCGGTCCTCTTCAAGTCTTGCATCTATTTTGAGAGGGAGAAGATGAAGCGGTTCTGGGTGTCAGAGAAAATGGGCATTATGCTGACCCTGACTAATCCGCGAGGCGTTCCGTACAGCGTAGATCAAGCGAACGGCGGATCGTTGGAAGAGCGCATGTCGTATCACGTCGGCCTCCGATGTAACCGGTGGCGTTGAAAGACTGGGTGGAGATGAAGGACACGATGATGAAGCTGGCGGATGAGATGCCGGCGGACAAGTACTCTTTCAAAACGACGCCGCAACAGCGGGATTTCGGCGAGCAGGTGGTTCATGTCACTGCTGGGACAGTGTTGCGCACGATCAGCCCCAGACCGGCCAGTCGACTCGGCTTACGTACCGATCACGGCCGCCGCTTTGATTTTGATAGAGAATAGAGAGCGTGAAATCAGCACGGGTTGGCGGGAAGATCAGGAGCGGGCCCTTTATGCCCTGTGTTGTGCTGTTTCCGGCTCTTTGCTTTCCGGTAGGCATCGCGCGCGCGCAACAAAGCGGAGAATCCATTGAGGTATTGCAGGTTCGGCCCAACTTCTACATGATTGCGGGCGCGGGCGGCAACGTCGGTGTTCAGGTCGGAGCGGATGGCGTGGTGGTGGTCGACTCAGGATCCGCGTCGGGCGCGGATGCTATCGTCGCCGCCATCAGGCGAATCACGACGCAACCCATCCGTTACGTGATCGACACCAGCGCCGATCCGGATCATGTGGGCGGCAACGCCGCGGTAGCGAAAGCTGGGCAGACACTATTCACGCAGGCTGGGGGACCGGGCATAGCCGCCGATTTCCTGGGAGGCGGAGCGTCGATACTTTCCGTTGAAGCGGTTCTGCGGAGAATGAGCGGACCAGGCGGGCAGGCTTCACCCTTTCCGGTGTCCGCGTGGCCAACGGAAACGTTCAATCAGTCAAGAAAATACATGTACCTGAACGGCGAGGGTATTGAAGTCTTCCATCAGCCGGCCGCGCACACAGATGGCGATGCAATAGTCTTTTTTCGCCGTTCCGACGTCGTCGTGGCAGGCGATATCCTGGACACTACGCGATTCCCCGTCATCGATATCGCAAAGGGTGGCAGCATTCAGGGCGAAATCGCAGCGTTGCAGAAGCTCGTCGATACGGCCATTCCATCCGTGCCGATCGTATCGCGGGAGGAGGGCACCCTGATCATCCCGGGTCATGGGCGCATCTGCAATCAGCTCGACGTTGTGGAATACCGCGACATGGTTACGATCATCCGCGATCGCATTCGCGATCTGAAGAAGCAGGGCCTGACACTGGAACAAGTCAGGGCTGCCGCGCCGGCCAGAGGCTACACACGGCGATACGGGTCGGATACTGGTTCGTGGACCACGAACGATTTCGTGGATGCTGTGTATCGCAGCATGAGTGAGCAGCATGAATGAGCAGCATGAGTGAGCAGCATGAATGAGAAGGTGCCATGAGAGTCTTCTGCATAGCCGCACTGGGTACACTGCTGTTTTTGCCGGGGCCGCGCGCGAACGGCCAGGGGCGCGCCGGGCAGGTCGGCGCTGCGAATACGGCAAAGTCCTCCGCGCCCATGTCCTCGGCACCGATGGATATGACCGGTTATTGGGTCAGTTACATCACCGAAGACTGGCGCTTCCGGATGGTAACGCCGCGCAAAGGCGATTACCAGTCGGTGCCCATGAATGAACAGGCGCGAAAGATTGCGGACGCGTGGGACCCGGCGGCCGACGAAGCCGCGGGCAATCAATGCAAGGCGTATGGCGCCGCCGCGATTATGCGGGTGCCCGCGCGATTTCACATTACGTGGCAGGACGAAAATACGCTGCGGGTCGACAGCGATTCCGGCATGCAGACGCGCCTCTTCCATTTCAACTCAACCCCGTTAAGCACACCGGCGGCGGTGCCGGATGCGCGGACGTGGCAGGGTTATTCCACCGCACAGTGGCAAAGACCAACCTCATTGAAGGTCGCAACAACCAACCTTCGCTCCGGATATCTGCGCAAGAACGGCGTTCCCTACAGCGAGAACGCCGCTGTTATGGAATATTTCGATATCGCACCGCTTCCGAGCGGAGGCCAGGTGCTGATGGTCACGTCGATCGTCGACGATCCCCAGTACCTTCAGCAGCCGTTTATCGTGAGTTCGCAATTCCTGAAGGAGGCCGACGGTTCAAAATGGGATCCAGCGCCATGCACGGCAAAATGAGGAGTTCAGCCGCCACGAAACTCGCCGCTTTGTGCCTGTGCGCCCTGGCGTGCGGGACGGCCTCCGCACAGGTGGAGCTTAACGGCTCCTGGGCGGCGCGAAACCATGAGTTCCTGACCGGCGACGGGCTGCCGGTAGACTTTGCGGGAATTCCGCTGACCGAGGAAGGACGGATCAGGGCACTGAGTTATTCCCAGTCGCAGCTTTCGATGATCGAGCGGCAATGCCAGGGCTGGCCGGCTTTTTATATTGTTCAGGGTCCGTTTGGTTTGAAGATCTGGAGCGAAACGGATCAGCTCAAAGGAAACGTGATCTCGTATACGATCGGCGGGTGGGAGGACAGGCCGCCGATCACGATCTGGATGGACGGGCGGCCGCACCCGTCCAAAAATGCCCCTCATACACGCGCGGGATTCACGACCGGCAAGTGGGAAGGCAACACACTGGTAGCCTCGACAACGCACCTGAATGCGGGGTTCCTGCGAAAGACCGGTGCGCCGAGCAGCGATGAGGCTACAGCGACGATGCGCTTTTACCGCTATGGGGATATTCTGACTGTCCTCGCCATCATTGAGGATCCCATCTACCTTGCCCAACCATGGCTTGTGTCCAAAAGCTTTCAACTCAGCGCAGCGCCTCTGGCTCCGTCCGGGCCGCCGTGCGTCTCCACCTATGAGGGGAACGCCGTGCAAACCGCTCCGCATTACCTCCCGGAGAAGAATCCCTTTGTGGATGAAATGACCACGAAGTACGGCGTCCCGCGCGAAGCCGCCATCGGAACACCCGAGACGCTCTATCCGGAATATCGAAAGAAAATTCCGCCTGCCGCTCCCGCTCCCGTCAGGTAGATGGGGCGCCGGCGTTCTCTTTCCTGTCGTCGATGCCTATTGATCCTTAGCCGCCCGCGCCAGTGCCATGGTGGCCCAGTTGGTTGCCGCGTCGGAGATGAACTGATCGTGCTCGTGAGGAAACTCGCTGTCGAAGTAAGGCTGCACCGGAAGGGTGCGCGTCGCGACGTACCACGATCCGTCTTCAAGCTGCGTACTGAGCAGAAATTTAATACCCTTCCGATAGACCGGGTCCGTCACTGCCAGGCCGCCGGCTTCCGCGAGGGCCGTCAGCGCCTGTCCGGTGGCATAGGCGTCGCTGGCCAGCGTTGCGAGCTGAGCCCAGCCTCCGTCCGGCCTTTGCAGGGCCATCAGTTCCCGCGCCGCTTTCCGAACGGCTTCCTTGCTCCCGCCCGCCCAGGCGAGACCCAACACTTGATACGCGTGATCTTCGCTGGTCCTCGGTTGCGCCTGGCTCAGCCAGAGTGCTCCCCTCTGAACGGCACTGGCGTAGTCCGCCTGCTGCGGTTTGGGTGCGTACACGTGCAGCGCGCGCAGTGAGAGGGCGGTGGCTGCGAAGTCGCTTGATTCGACGGGCGGACGCTGCGTCGCAATCCGCCATCCTCCATCCGCGGACTGGCGGCGCTTCAGATAGCGCGCGGTCGCGTCGGTTGCAGGATCCGGCGGGTAATTCGCGGCAGCGAGTCCGGCCAGAATATAGCTGTCTGTATCGATGCCGCCCGGAATCCCTATATCCTGCAGGCTGCGGTCACGCCAGCTCTCCAGATACACGCGGATGGATTCCATCTGCGATTGCGCGGCCCCCTCGTCGACGGAAAATCCGTTCTTTCGCGCCGCTGTAAGGGTCATCTCGGTAAGGCTGTTGTTGTGGCAGGAAACGCAGCCGGCCTTTCTGAGAAAGACTACATCGGCATGCTGGAGCATGGGAAGGCTCTTTTCCACCGCCGCCCGCGCGGATCTGGGCCTGGCCTGCGGCGCCGGGCGTTCGACGGGTATATTGGTGTCCTTTGCCCCAGCGCTCTTCAGGGCCGCCACCACGGGCGTATCGCCCTGCCGCTTCGCGAGGCCGAGGGCCGTGTCATCGGCGGCGCCGTGTTCCAGCAGAGCTTTCACGCCTTCGACGGGAATCTTCTCCGACGCGGCGGCGAATCGCAGGGCCGTGCCGTTCGCCGTCGCGCCGCGATCGAGCAGCATGACAATCGTCTTCGAGTCGCCATTCCGGGCAGCGGCAGTAAGAGCGCGGTTCAGATCGTCTTTCCCGGCGAACTGCAGCAGGAGATCGACACAAGCCTGGCACCCGGATCGCGTTCCCAGATCCGCCGGAAGCGGCTTTTTATCGGCGCCGCGCTCGATCAGCATTCGCATTGTCGCTTCGTCGCCGGCGGCCGCGGCCCTGGTCAGAACAGGCTGACCTTCCAGCTTGGCCCCGTGATCGAGCAGTAGTTTCACGATGGCGTCGGAGCCCCGATGGTCGGCCGCCAGCAACAGAGGAGTCAGGCCGTCCGCGGATCGAATATTCGGGTCCGCGCCGCCCTCAAGCAACAGCCGCGTCGCTTCCGGCTCGTCCACGGCCCACAGCAGCGCCGTCGCGCCGGCATCGTTTTTGGCGTTCGGGTCCGCGCCCTTGTCGAGCAACAAGCCGACGGAACGGGCGTCCCCGTAGAGTGCCGCGTACATCAGCGGTGTTGAGCCGCCGGATCCCAGGCCTTTGGCGGACTTCGGATTCTCCCGCAACAGCTTCTCGAACGCGGTTCGATCCCCGCGGCGCAGCGCATCCATCATCCTGGCGGCCTGCTGATCCTGCGGCACTGACGGCGCTTCGTTGGCCAGCTCATCCGGCCATTCGGCGCCCTGATCGATCCATGCTTTGATAACAGCGATTTGTTCCTGAGTCAACGCGCCGGTGGGCGGCATCTGCAATCCGGCCTGACCGGTGATTCTGAGATAGAGGCGGCTGGAGGCGCTGATGCCGGGAACGACGCGCGCGCCGTTGGCGCCCACTCGATTGGGCAGGGAGTCCCGTCGTCGGTCGAGCCTGAAGTTGTTTTGCTGAACCGCCGGACCGTGGCAGCCATAACAGTAAGTTTGAAAGAGCGGCAGGACGTCGCGGGCGAAGTCGACTTTGCCTGCTACCTGGCCGGGTGATCCCTGGGCGAAAAGGGCGATCCCGATGGCGATCCTGATGAAGACGCCGGCAAGACAGGGCCTACGAATAATTCTTTGCACAGGGTGAGCCTACATGAGGATAATACCCAATGCAAACGCCGTTGATCGCGCTTGTCGTTAACATGTGATTTGTCCGGTCGAGTTAACAGGTGATCTGTCCGCTTACATAAAAGCGAAGTCGCACGCGAGGCTGGAGTGTGAGCCCCGGCCAGACGT
>Ga0302140_10006198_pt1 | contig 15030 bp, 10 predicted proteins | sample I_Bog_E1_1_FD_202095 | JGI IMG/M metagenome (GOLD analysis project Ga0302140, IMG submission 202095) | Peat permafrost microbial communities from Stordalen Mire near Abisko, Sweden - I_Bog_E1_1 | ecosystem: Environmental > Terrestrial > Soil > Wetlands > Peat | place: Sweden: Abisko, Stordalen...
TCGGTTGCGAATGCGCAACCTTCCCCGGTGGACGTTTCAAACTCGTCATTCCTGATCACATAGAGGCGCGTGATCTTTACCTCATTGCATCCGAACAGGGAGTTCAGATACGTCGCATGAATCAACGGCGCGACTCCCTAGAAGACATTTTCTTAAGAGCGATGGACATCGACTCAGGACGGCCAGCAAATGTCAGTCTATAAGCACAACTATCGCGCCTACACAGGTAAAGTCACACCGCTGTGGTCACGGATTCTCGTGCTCGCACGGTACGCACTAGCTGAAGCATGGTCATCCAAGATCACCATCGCTCTCTTTACACTTTCCCTGTTGCCAATCATCGTCTTCCTCGTTGGCATATACCTTGCCAATAATCCAACGGCAAGACTCCTCATCCTGAAAGGCAATCCGCAAGGATTCGATATAGATGCGAGTTACTTCCTGAAGGTTCTCGAGATCCAGTCATGGCTGGCGCTCGTCCTGACAGCATGGATAGCACCCAGGCTCATCACCTTCGATCTGGCTGACAACGCGCTGCCCATCCTCCTGAGTCACCCCATTTCACGTTTCGGCTACGTCTTCGGGAAATTCATCGCCCTCTTCGCTTCGCTCTCCGCAGTCACTTGGATTCCTTGCCTGTTATTGTTCGCCTACCAGGGATACTCTTCAGCTCAGCCTTGGATTCTAAGCAACATTTCCATCGGCAGCGGCCTCTGGGTAGGGGCAGTCGTATGGATAGCATTCCTCTCGATCCTCGGCCTGGCGCTCTCTTCGTGGGTCAAGTGGAGAGTCGTTGCAACCGGCACAATCTTTGCGGCTGTCTTCGTCCCCGCAGGAGTGGGCGCAATCGTCAGCGGCGTATTGCGGACGAAGTGGGGCTTCCTCCTCAACATTCCCTACATCATGTCCGTCCTATGGCAAAGACTGCTCGGCGCACCTGAATTCTTCCACAAGGGAGCATCACTTCCCACAGGATCTATCGTGTCGATGCTGGTCATCGCTTGTTGTATTTGCATCGCCATGCTTAACCTCCGCATACGAGCCCGAGAGGTGGTCCGAGGATGACTGCCATGAATGATCGGATCGTATTCGACGAAGTTTCCAAATTCTACGGCGAGGTTCTCGGCGTCAACAAAATCTCGCTCAGCATCCCGCCCGGAATCACAACGCTCGTAGGTCCCAATGGTTCAGGAAAAACCACGCTGATGAATCTCATGACCGGACTCGTCCAGCCGTCGAGTGGACACATCTCAGTCATGGGACTATCCCCCGGCAACGCCGAAGAGTTCTTTCGCAACGTCGGCTACTGCACCCAATTCGACTTCTTTCCGCGCGGCCTCACCGGATGGCAGTTCCTGATGGACAGCCTGCTGATTCACGGAATGAGTAGAAGCGAAGCCGTCCGGTTGTCACTCGAAGCGCTGGAACGAGTGCAGCTTGGCGACGCAGCCAGCCGCAAAATAGCGGGATACAGCAAAGGCATGCGTCAAAAGATTCGGCTCGCTCAATCCATCGCACATCACCCCCGCGTGCTCGTCCTCGACGAGCCATTGAACGGCCTCGACCCAGTCGCCCGAGCCGAGTCGATTGCGCTTTTTGAAGAGCTAGGACGCCAGGGAATGCACTTGTTGATTTCGAGTCATATCTTGGATGAAGTCGATCGCATCTCTGACCGGGTAGTCCTGATAACAGGCGGGTATCTTATTGCCGAAGGCAACATTCACCAGGTTCGCCAGGAAGTACGCGAAAAGCCAATGCAAGTGCTCATTCGCTGCGATCATCCAGAACTACTCGCGTCAAGAATGTTCGCAATCAATCACTGCGTCGAAGCCCGCCTCCATACCGACGGCAAGGGAGTCTTTCTGCGTACTGGAGATATCGATCAGTTCTACTCCATGCTGAACGGTATCGCTGCGGAGGGACTAGTGAAAATTGAAGCCGTCGCGCCCGCCGATGATGACGCCAACGCTATCTACCAGTACCTGATCGGCTCGGACGGGAGCGCCTCATGACCTCAGCAACAAACAGCCACTCAAGCACCGGACTTCTGTCGCAACCCTGGCGTCTGTGGTGGACGCAGGCAACACGACTCACCGCCATTGAAGTGCGACGGAACCTCTTCTCATGGAAGGCAAGCTGGATTTACTTTCTGGCTTATATTCCAGTCTTCATCATCCTCATCCATGTCCTGTTCGACAACCATCTCACATCAGGGATGGAAGACGACACAAATGTACTCGCCGGAATCGTTCAGTTCTACTACATCCGTTTAGGAGTCTTTTTCGGCTGCCTCGGCATCTTTTCGCGTCTCATCCGAGGCGAAATGATCGAGCGCAGTCTGCATTTCTATCTCTTGTCACCGGTACGCCGAGAAGTATTACTCCTGGCCAAATTCGCCGCCGGATCAATCAGCGCTTTGTTCCTCTTCGGAAGCGCTATCATCGCTTGTTTTGTCCTGATGTATTCAGGATTCGGAGCCGCTGGGCGCGATTATGTACTGAATGGTCCAGGCCTCGGCCAACTCGAAGCATATCTGGGAATAGTCGTGTTAGCCTGCCTCGGTTACGGCGCAGTTTTCCTGTTGCTAAGCATGATGTTCAAGAATCCGACCCCAGCCGCTATGCTTTTCTTGGGCTGGGAGAGCATCAATCCAGTGCTTCCATCCCTGCTCCAGAAACTGAGCGTTGCATCCTACCTTCGCCACTTGATGCCAGTGAACGTCGCCGCTCAGGGTATCTTCGCTCTGCTTACCGTAGAGACCGAACCAGTATCGGCATGGGCCGCGGTACTCGGGCTCGTCGTACTGATCGCTGCAGTGCTCGTCTACTCCTGCTACCGCGTTCGAACCCTTGAGATTAGATACGCAACCGAATAACCCTACATGCAACGGAAGATGAACACCGCACACCAAAAGCGCATCACGTAGGTAGAACATCCTTGCTTTAGTCAATCTGCGTCGTAGAATATGGCTACGCATGTCGGATAATCAGGCTCATTTCGTTCCCTCCACGCCTGAGACTCTTGGCAACTTTCGCTTGATCCGGGCGATCGGTGAGGGAAGTACCGGCATTGTCTATCTCGCTGAGCGTATCGATTTCCCTCAGCGGGTAGCAATCAAACTCCTGCATGTTGTCACCTATCTTCGGTCCTCCGAGACAGATCTTGAACCGAACCTGCTAGCCTCACTCGATCACAACAATATAGTCCGTCTCCTGGACCAGGGAATCTCGCGAGAAGGTCAGCGTTATCTGGTGATGGAGTATGTTGAAGGCATTTCTATTGATCAGTTTTGTGACGCAAACCATCTTTCCATCACATCTAGGATCGAACTGCTGATCAAGGTAATGGCAGGCGTCAGCTACGCACACCGGAACCTCGTCGTCCATGCAGATCTCAAACCATCCAATATCCTGGTAGACACTAACGGAGAACCCAAGCTACTGGATTTCGGCAGCGGTGCGGACATCAAGTTTACGGACACCAGCCACCCACAAAACACTCTCGATCCGACGTTCACTCCCGCCTTCGCAAGTCCTGAACAGCTTCGCGGTGGTCCAATTTCAGTAGCTACTGACATCTACTCACTCGGCATGATTGCCCTGCGCCTTCTCTCCGGCGCGCGCTCCCACGTGAATGTCGCCACGCCATTTCCTGCAACCGACGAACTCAAACGACAAGATTCCGCTCACTTGAAGACTCTCGCAGACGCCCGCGCAACTACGCCTGCCCACCTGCGTCGTATCCTCACGGCGAATATCGACGCCATTCTCGCTAAGGCTCTCGATTCAGATCCAGACCAACGGTACGATTCAGTCGAATTGTTTAGCCACGATCTGAGGGCCCATCTAGAAAATTGGCCGATATCGGCAAGACCGGCCACTAGTCTGGAGCGCGCAAGCAAGTGGGTCAAGAGGCATCGAGCGCTGGCGTACCTGGGATTCGCTCTCTCAGCGGCGATTCTTATAAGTTCAGCAGGCGTCATCTGGCAGATAACTCAGGCCGAGCGCCAAAGGCTTCGGACGCAGGCCACGCTGCATGAACTGGTAAGTCTTACCGGAACTCTTGACGGCGAACTGTATGACTCGATCCATTCGCTGGATCAAGGCGATAAAGCCCGTAATGCTCTGCTCACAAGCGCCAATCAAGCACTCGATCGCATCGCAGCCAACGCGACCAACGACTCTGCGCTTTTCCTCGAACTTGCTGAGCAATATGCCCGGCTGGCACGCCTTCAGCAGGAGAATTCGGCCTCGAATAAATCCAGTCACTCTGCCGCGCTGGCTGACATCGATAAGGCAATAAGCCTGATCAAGCGAATTTCTCCGTCAGACAGATATTCTTTCCAGGCTCAGAAGACACTCCAGCAGTTGCTGGCCTTGAAAAGCTCCATGATGTCTTCTTGATTTCTCTGTAAACGACTGTTCACCGCGAACACATAGCGAGATCGGTCCTTTATCAAGAAAAATCCTGCCTCGCGGGATCTGGCAGGGACACCCTTGCGATTACTGCTGGAATTGCAGAGAATTAGTCCTCGTTCGGGCATACTAGGGATAAGCGAATCGTCTCCGGAATTCTCTACGCCCTTCAGAATGGGACCTGCCAACCTGTCTGATCCAGCTGGCAAAAACATCTACATAGCCCCCCCTCCCCCCCCACAAAAAAGCAATTTGCCGGGAGGGCGCGTTTTTTGGGGCTCAACCGCACCGCACAACCCTGCAGACCGGTGCCCGGCCTACGGACGCGCAATCATTTCAAGCAGCTTTTGAGTTCGAGGGACCTTTTCACCGGCATGGTTGGATGAAAGCAGCTTAAGAGCCTGTCGAGCCGTATTTTCCGACTTTTCGCTATTCCCGGCGGCATCGTATGCCTGCGCAAGTAACAGCAATGTCCTGGGATCCAAGCGGTGATCAAGAGCCGTCAGCCGTTCCGCATAGCCTTTCGTCAAGGACGGGTCCCTCAACTTGACCGGCTCAGCAGTCAAGTTACCCTTCGTAATCCAGCTAAGCTCCTCGATCGACAGATTGCTCACCGTCGCAAAAGATCGAAGTTGACTCAAACCTTCAGGTGTCAGCCTGCCGCCGATATCCAGATGCGCTTTGAATCTGAGCGAACCCAGAACCACTCGGTCGTATGCCAGCAGCACCCTCCACGGCAGCGGAGCGGCATCCGTCGCCGCTATATGTTCCAGGATATCGGTTGACCTTTCGAACAAAGCAATCGCGTCCTTGAGATTGTCTTTGCGCACCCCATCACTCGTCTGAATCAGGTCAGGATTCAGTTCTTCAACATACGCAGATCCCTGCTCAGACAACAGGACAGCCAAATCATGCTTGGCTCGAACATCCTTAGGATCCGCCGCCACAAACTGCTCAAAAGTATCGCGAGCCTGAGTAAAACACGGCATTGCTCCCTCGTACTCACGAACCGCTGCAAGAGCATTTCCTAAGTCCATCAGATTAATGGCTAGTCCCCGCTTCGAGCGAAAGGTGTACCGGTCTTTCTCCGGAACAAGATCTCTATCAACAATCGAGTGACGGAAGGAGTCAATCGCCGCCCTCGGATCTGTGCTCACAAGAAGCTGCCCAATTTTATTGTGAGCCACTGCAATCGACTGTCTGGAGAGAGATGACTTGGGATCGATCTTCAGTGCACGTTGAGACAACTCGATATCATGGTGGTAAGCAACCAGGGCATCCTTCGTATCTCCAAGTGAGGAAGAGTCTGGTTGCCCTAGTTCGTCCGCAAGGCCGTTATAAGCATTCGACGCAAACTGCAGTTGCGCGGTAGTAACTGAAGGATTAGCCGCAATCACGTCATATAAGCTAACTGCAGATCGCATCTCCGCCACCGCGTCTTGAGTCTTTCCAATTCCGTAAAGAACCTCGGAGTGAGTTCTAGCAAGCAGCGCCAGCGTACTCAGTACTTCAGGACTCTTCGCAGTCTTGCTGAGGCTTGTAGACAGTTGCTGCGCCTGCGCAAGACTCTTCAATGCACCTTGAGGATCGCCAAGGTTCTGCTCGTACGGATCACCCTGGAGCAATGACATCCTGCGGTAGGCTTCGATCGTATCCAGCCGAAGCCCTTCGCTGTCAGCAACCTTTGAGAGCCGATCCAGGTACGAAAGCGCCTGCGATACCGCCGCACGTTGAGCAGCCGTGGAACCAGGAATATCCCTCAGTTCCTGGAAGTAGTCTTTGAAGATAAAATGCGCGAGACTGCGCTCTTGTTCGATACCTTGTGCTGCCTGTTGTTGATCTCTGCGAGCTATAGCTGCCTCACGCTCCATCCAGGCAAGTCCGACCGCTAGCACCACCAGCACAGTCGCCATGACAAGCACTTGACGACGGTTTCTTGCAAAGAATCTGGTAGCACGATACCGCGTAGATCCTCGCCTCGCCCCCACAGGACGAAGCTGAAGACACAATCGAATATCGGAAGCCAGAGCGTCTGCACTTAGATAGCGCTTTCCCGGCTCGAAACGCGTAGCCTTCAAGACGATCGCGTCCAGATCACGATCCATCGAATTGCGTTTGCCTCCCCGTAATCGACTCGGCGCAGGCATCCCTGCATTCTTTAACCGCTCTACGTGTTCATATAGAGATAATTCGTTGGGTAATTCTGGCAACCTCGACGCAACTATGCGATAGAGGATCATCCCAAGCGAGTACACATCCGCAGCCGTTGACAGCGCCACCCCTTCAATATGCTCGGGGCTCGCATATCGCAGCGTCATAGGACGCATCCCAGCCTGGGTCATTTCGGAACTCAACTCCGCCGCCGGCCCCAACAGCTTCAACGTGCCAAAATCAAGCAGCTTGACCACGCCTTCGCCGGTTACCATCACGTTGCCCGGTTTAAGATCCCGATGCAGGATCAGATTGCGATGCACATAAGCCACCGCATCACATAACTGGAGAAAGAGTTTCAACTTTTGCTCCAGCGGTAGTTGCGGATCGTCACAGAGCTCGTTAAACGGCTTTCCTTCTATGTACTCCATCGCAACGTAGGGAGTTCCGTCAGCAGTAACTCCAGCGTCAATAAGCCTTGCTATATTCTTATGGTCAAGCCGGGCAAGTGCATCGCGCTCCCTGTTGAACTGCTGAACCGCAGGCTCAGATTTCAAATGTCTGGCTATTAACTTGATCGCAACCGTCTGTCTAAACTCGGTACTCGTTCTATGGGCCAGGTAAACCATGCCCATTCCACCGCGCCCTAAGAGTCGTTCCAATCGAAATGGACCGAGATCCGTCCCGATCCAGCGGTCTTCACTGTCAACTCCTGGGAAGTCCCTGTGAAGCAAAGCGTCGCTCTCAGCGACAGGTGAAGAAGCAATGAGTTCCTCCACCGAAGAGTCTGAAGCAAGCATATTGAGCAGTTCGGTCAGCAGGTCTAAATCATCACCACACCACTCTCGCGCCTTGGTAGCCCGCTCCGCTTCAGGAAACTCAGTCGCGCAATGAAACAACGTCTCCAAGCGTTCCCATCGTCGCTTCGTCTCCGCCACTTGCTCCATATTTCATGCCTCTGAGATTCGAAAGCATTCAGCTGTAATAAATTCCACATCCATTGTGAAACATACCGGGGGAAATACGGGAGAATACAGACAGCATCTTGAAATCACGCTCAAGTTCAATGAGATCCATGCTTCACGGTTTGAGAATATGCATCGCGCTCGATTCCAAGTTTCTTAAGCTTAGAATTCAGAGTAGTCCGTTTGAGACCCAGCCTTGATGCAGCCCCGCCCGCCCCTCCGATGACACCGTCGCATTCACGAAGGACGCGAAGAATGTGCTCGCGTTCTGCCGTTTCCAAGGCGGAGTCTGTGTCAGATGCAACAGACTCTTCGTGCATCTCCAACTCAGCCAACGGAGCACGCAAAGCCGGTCCTTTGCTTAGAATCACCGCTCTCTCAATGAAGTTCTCAAGCTCTCGTACGTTCCCTGGCCACTGCCATTTGATAAGAGCGTTCATTACTTCTGAAGGCACACTTTCGATCCGTCGATTCATGCGGCGCGCGTGCTTTGCAACGAAGTAGTTTACCAACAGAGGAATATCTTCTCGCCGCTCACGTAATGGCGGAATCAGAATCGGGAAGACCCGTAAGCGGTAGTACAAATCGCTTCGAAACTGACCTTCTTTCACCATCGATGCTAGGTCGCGGTTGGTCGCCGCTATCAGCCTTGTGTCTACCGTAATCGTTCGCCGTCCACCGAGGCGTTCGATTTCCTTTTCCTGAAGCGCTCGAAGCAACTTAGGCTGAAGCTCAAGCGGCAGGTCCCCAACCTCGTCTAGAAAGAGAGTTCCTCCATGGGCAAGCTCAAGACGGCCAATTCGCTGAGCTATCGCACCCGTAAAAGCGCCCTTTTCGTGCCCAAAAAGTTCACTCTCCAACAGCCCAAGAGGTATCGCCGAGCAATTCAATTTCACAAATGTGCGCTCGCGTCTTGGGCTGAGATGATGAATGGCCCGCGCAATCAACTCCTTACCCGTACCTGTTTCTCCCTCAATCAGCGCAGTGGCGTCGGTCGGGGCAACTGTTTCTACTTCCTTCAAAACCCGCCTCAAGACGGCACTCTTACCCACAATCTCTTCAAAGCTATACTCGGTTCGCAATTCCTCTTCGAGATAAAGCCGTTCCGCCTTCAATTCCTGGCTTACGCGAACAGCCTCTTCAGCTCGCTTGCGTTCGGATACGTCCCTTACCACTGCCAGAACAAGTCGGCCATCAGCAGTCTCGATTGGGCTAATCAAAATATCAGCAGGGAACTCACTGCCGTCTTTGCGTCGAGCAAACAGTTCCAAGCCCACTCCCATCGGGCGCATGTGTGGGTCACCTTGAAAGTGCTCTCTATGCGCTGGATGGCGTGAACGAAACCGTTCCGGAACGAGAATTTCGATTTTCTGGCCTATCATTTCATCGGAAAGGTACCCAAACAGCTGTAAACACTGAGGATTAATCTGACAAATGTAGCCGTCTTGATCTGTAACAACAATCGCATCCGGGGAAAACTCAAAGTACTTTTCGTAGATAGAGGGTGCAGATTGGGCTTCGCGCTCAAGCTCAGCATCAGACTCTTCGGATGGAATTGCACTAGGCATTTGGGTCACAGTTCACCATAATCTTCGAGAGTCTCATAATATTCTAACGGTCTGAAGCGACAGCAAAGACCTACAACCGATACAGCTACTACGCGAATCATCGCACAGTCCTGCTCGATGACGTCTCATTGGTCAAATCTCAGGATTAAGCGATGGGAGGATTCTAAAATAAGAAACACAAACTCTCAAGATCCGATCATCTCGCTTGAGATATTAATAAGGGTTGATTTGCATCCAGTTATTGTGAACTCCCTCAACCCATATCGCCACTGATGCTTTAGAGCATCAGTGGCGATATGGGGTCGGAGTCTATAGGACCTATGGATCAAAATGCGCGACTACCCGGATCAAAACAGTTCAGCCGCAGACGGCGGCAAGTGCAGCCCGGTTCGGGATTACCATCGTGGCACCCTTAATTGAAATGAGGCGCCGAATCTTAAAGTCTCCCAGCGTCCTCGAAACCGTTTCCCGGGTAGATCCTACGCATTCTGCGATTTGTTCATGGGTCCACGGCATTCGGATCTGGGTTCCTTCTTGAGTTTCCGTACCCTCGGAAGCCCACTCGAGCAAAAGACGCGCCAGTTTTTCATTCGCAGAGGAAGACAGTGCTACCGTACGAAGTTGTTCGCATGCGCTCTTGTATTGCGCACTCATCTGACTGATGACGGCCGCATACGCTCCTGGGTGCTTCTCTATAAAATGGAGGAAATCACTCCGTCGTATGAATGCGACCTGGCAAGGCTGAAGAACTTCCGCCGTAACTTCATGCGGAGTTCCCGACATCGTTGACGTTAGCCCGAGCAAATCTCCTGGTTTCGCAATTCTTAGCGTAAGCGTCTTTCCCATGCTCGAACTGAAAGACAGCTTGATCTGTCCAGAACAAACAACGTAGACACCCTGTGCATCCTCTTTTTCTAGAAAGAGGAGATCACCCACGGAATAGTGTAAAGGGTGCTTAATGGATGCAAAGCCAACAAAAGCCTCCTGTGAGAGAGAGCACAAAAAACCAGGCTTCCTGTTCAGGCAGGTGATGCATGCATTCTTGAGTTCTGCTTCGTGTGAAAGACTCATCTTATTTGGCCTCTTGTATATCGAGTTGAATGCGATTAATTTCATCTGCGAAGTCTCGCGTGAGAGGTGTTTTCGCGCGGATTACACCATTGGTCGCCATCATTAGTAGGCCTAGTCGGCGCTTCCCGGACTCATCCATAAATGTCACTCCAGAGATGTCTACGCAAAGCTTCTTGGAGCCCAGTGAGAGCATCGTCCATGTGGAATCGAACTCGGCTATGCAAGGGTCCACAAAGCGCCCCTCGATTTGGATAACCAATGAGTTCTGATCTTCGTTCTGTACCGTGATTCTGACCAATGTCGTAATCGTCCCTTATCGCTGTCTTTTATGCAGATCAGGGGCCAAACGAAGGAGCAAGGGGTTGGGTCTTGTATCTATAAGATAAAAGGATGCTTAGGTGAATAATCCTGTGACTAATTCCCCCTGAAAGTAAGTAACGTGACGAAGCTCACAGCTGCCATATCGTCACCGGTGGCGATATATCGTCACTGCCATCTGCGGTGTCCACTGACCAGCCTTTAGTTGATTTACTCAATTGGATAACATCCAACTGCCGATCTGTGTGACGAGCTTTATCGGAATAGCTTGCCGTAGTTGCCCAATGTGCAGTGACGAATCAACTCTAAAACAGATTGCCGGCCACCTGCTCGGCCAACTTCTCGAGCGCATCGGCCTCAACCACATGCGCTGATGGGGGAGTGCTCTCATGATCGCTCCCACTCATACTAACCATGAAGTAATGGTTCCTCACCCTTCCTTGGATAACTTCAGAGACAGGCCCTGAAGGCATAGTAACTTCGCACCGAACTGCTTCGTTTCCGACACCTCTCAGAGTTCGGCCGCCATTACTACACCTGGACAGTTCAGCACTGCCTACCCGAATCTCAATGTACTTCGTAGGCGCCCGCTCCGACACAAATCTGCACGAACCGTGCTTCGCCCCCGATGTATCGGTTATGTCTGTATTGACAATGACTTCGTCATTTAGAACCTTAGCGGCTGTGCCTTTCGTTAGCCACGGGCATCGACTAACCACAAGTGGCTTCTCGTCACTCTGGACATGTTTTGCCTCTGTATATTGCGCACGATCGTTTACGGCGAAAAGTAAGGTCAGCAAAAACAGCGCAATAGATCTGGTTAGCATCTTTGCGACTATCCTTTCGCTTTTGTAGTCGACTTGAATTGAGGTAGCGGAGAGGATTTGATAACCTTGCCACCCTCTTGAATGATATGAAGTTGATTCACCGCCAGGCCCTTGATCTGATCCACCTGTCCGCTCAGCCATCGAATCTCCACAAGGTCGACACTCTTTGCTTGATCAAGCCCAAAATGCATCCTGAGGTCATTCTGAGAAAAATAGCTCCCGCCGCTGCGTAACTCCTCCATCTGTTGCAGGGGTTTGCTCGATTCAGGGCTTGTTCGCGCCGTAACTGTCACACGGCTGCCGATGCCAGTTCGGTTGGACTTAACTCCTACAAGCTTAATCTTGACCCAGTTGCGGCTGAGTGTAGAGTCGCAGCGAAGCAACTGCGGTACAGCGTTGATGCAGTTAACTGCAACGTCAATGGATCCATCGTTGTTAAAGTCACCAAATGCACATCCGCGCGCCGGTGCATTTTCGAGTATTCCTGGCCCACCCTGGCTTGTCACTTCTTCAAATCGGCCATTACGCAAGTTGCGATACAGATACTTGTGCTCGGCATACTTCAGATCAGTCTTTGAACGGTCAACTTCAGGGTAGACATGCCCATTCGACATCAGCACATCCAGCCAGCCGTCGTTATCCATATCAAAAAATCCAACGCCCCATCCCAGCAATCGAGTGTTCACGCCAAGTCCGCCAGGATAGGTTCGATCTTCAAAAGTGGCATCCCCGAGATTTGTGTAAAGGGAATCGGTATCGCCAGCAAAGTTTGTCTTGACCACGTCAAGATTGCCATCACGGTTGTAGTCGCCAATCGATACGCCCATACCTGCCTGCGGTTTAGCTTCAGCCGATAACGCCGCTCCAGCCTCAATCGCAATATCTCTAAACGTTCCGTCCTTTTGATTGAGGTATAGCGTCGCTGGCGCGGAGTCATTCGCAACATAAATGTCGGGCCATCCATCGTTGTCCAGGTCAGATGCAGCGACGCTCAGTCCGTAGGTTCCAACCGCTGTCCACATACCTGATTTTTCGCTGACATCGCTGAACGTCCCATCACCATTGTTGTGATAAAGCGCGTTCCTGCCTCCAGGTAGCCCAGGAGGACCGCAGGCCACAAGAATCCCCTTGTATGTGCATGGACCGTCTTCCGGTTTGGGCGCCGTCTTCAGGTTAAAATCAACATAGTTCGCAACGAATAGATCAAGGTGCCCATCTCGGTCGTAATCGACAAAGGTGCATCCTGTATTCCAGCGGATTTTCGGACCTGGTTGTATGAGTCCAGCCTGTTGCGTAACGTCTGTGAAAGTTCCATTGCCGTTGTTGCGATACAGCACATTTTGCCCATAGTAAGTAACAAACAGATCATCATGGCCATCGTTGTTGTAGTCGCCCACGCAACACGCCTGGCCCCAGCCGGTCTTGTGTTCCAGACCTGATCCGGTCGTGACGTCGATGAATGTTCCATCGCGATTATTCTTGAAAAGATGGCACCGTGGCTCCTGGCCCGGAGCAAAACCATCGAGCCGCCATCCGTTCACAAGAAACAAGTCAAGCCAGCCATCATCGTCGTAGTCATAGAAAGCCAAACCGCAACCGGTTGTTTCCAGAAGATACTTGTTGGTGAACTCTCCACCGTAAATAGTTTTTGTTTCTAAGCCCGCTTCACTCGCGACATCAACAAAGCTTACTCCAAGCGGAGTGCCCTCAATTGGAGACTTTGGACCAGGAGGCGGTGCTGCCGGCTTCGCGTCGTAACTACGTTCTTGTGCACCAATCTTCGCGGGCTCCTGTTGTGTAGATTGCAAGGGACAAGCAAGGGCAAGAATATCTGCAAAGGGAAGCACCAATGCTGTTCGACTAAGAGACTGAAGGAACGTGCGACGTTTCAATGCTGATTAATCCTCTCTATTCACGGTTGTCCCGTGGTAGTTTCAATCACACTCGACGGATGCGGCATATCCGTGTGCACATGCCATGGCACGCTTTCGGTTGATATTTCCGGATGTTTACGCAGGTAATCCAGGGAGTAAGTGGGCGCGCCTGGATCGATTCTCTTCATTGTGTATTGTGTAGCCTCTACAGTAGCTTCCTTCTTCATGCCCATACGCCGGTACAGCACCGCCAGATTATAGTGAGCCGCTAGATCGTCGGGATCAATAGCCTGAAGCGCTTTGAACTGCTGTAAAGCCTCGCTGCTGCGGTGCTGCTGATAATACGAGATGCCAAGTTCACGGCGTGCATCTCGAGACTGCGGATACTGTGCTACCACTTTCTCAAGATCTGCTGTCTCAGCTTCTGAATGCCTCTGTCGGCGTTCAACAAGCGCCAGGTAGTAAAGTGCTCGTGCGTCCTCTGGTTGAAGCGCAAGAGCGTTCTCAAGAGGCTTACGCGCTTCAGCATACTTTTCCCACTCGATATAAGTAAGCCCTACGTTGATGTACACATCCTTGTAGTCGGGTCGTAGCCGTGTCACCTGCTCAAATGCGCGAAGTGCTTCCTCATACTGCAGTTGATCCAGGAAGCCAATCCCAAGGTTGTTCCATCGCATCCATTCTGGATTATCGGTCACCACTGTCTTTGCCGGAGGATTGTTACCCATATTCAGCACTTGGCTACGGGATACGAGTTCGACAACTGGATACGCTGGATGATCCTTCCCCAGCACATTGTTAAGGTAGCTCTGGCGCAGATGCCGATAATTCACCGCCGCAACGATCTTGATAGGGCCGCTCGCGTTCGCTGGAATATGAAACTGATAACGTACGAGTGCTGAACGGCCCGATTGAATCGTGTTGTCATAGGCCATTGAGTGAATCGCGAAGACCTCATGGTCATCGACAAACTCTCCCGTAACATCCACCGGTCGATTCGTAAAACTGTGAGCACTCGGATCGATGAGACCATTCGGCATCAGAAATCCGCTCTCGTAGATTGTCTTTCCAGATGAGTCCTCAACCTTAAAATGCACCCATGCTTCGTAGAGATCGCGCACTTCTGGTATCAGCGAATGTCCAATGTTCTTGTTCTGAATAACAACATAAGCCTCCATCTCTTCGTCGGGTTTCAGCATCACTGAAGATGATGTCATTGGCGTAACAGGAGATGTAGAATCAGCAGGCCTCACTGTGAAGAGATCAACGTTCAGGTAGTTACCACTCCTGAGAAACTCAATAGTCTTCTGCAGTTGCTCATCAAAGCCGTAGTAGAAGGGAACTGCCGTGTTTCCAGCGAGCCATCGATGGGAAGCCAGCGTCCCATGCTTCGCACCATAGTCTGGCAATCCAACAGCTTCCCGCTTCATGTGACATCCCTGGCACGTCGTGTAATCTGCAGAATAAAAAATGAGTGGATTTTGATGTGAGAATTTAGAGCTCTGCCACTCGTCATACGCCGTGAACGCCCGAATCCACTTGTAGTCGTTCAGCGCAGGGGGCAGATTTGCTTTGTGGCATGCGGAACAGAACTCCGGCTGATGCATGATGTCGCGCATAACGGCTTTTGAATGCCTGTCAAGATGAGCAAGAATCTCTGCATCTGCTACTATTCCAAGCACCGGTCTTCCGCTCTCGTCCACCATCACTGCGGGTACGCCCATCACGAAGCTGCCGTTGCCAAGTTTTGTTTGCACGCTCTGTATGGAGTGGCAGGTCATGCAGGTTAGTCCGTCTCGATCGAAGCTTCGGTCAAGCATCGCGCTCTCATCCAGGGCTCC
>Ga0302140_10006200_pt1 | contig 15027 bp, 14 predicted proteins | sample I_Bog_E1_1_FD_202095 | JGI IMG/M metagenome (GOLD analysis project Ga0302140, IMG submission 202095) | Peat permafrost microbial communities from Stordalen Mire near Abisko, Sweden - I_Bog_E1_1 | ecosystem: Environmental > Terrestrial > Soil > Wetlands > Peat | place: Sweden: Abisko, Stordalen...
CTGACACAGAGCCTTCGCATCTTGCACGGGTAGAGAGTTTTTCAACAACCTGCGAATTCACTAGTTCACTGCTTCACTAGTTCACTGCTTCACTAGTTCACTGCTTCACTAGTTCACTGCTTCACTCATTCACTCATTCACTTGTTCACTCATTCACTGCTTCACTCATTCACTTATTCACTACTCTTCAGAACTTCCCCTCCGGCAAGCTGACTGGGCGAGCCTCAAGCAGCGCTTCGATCGTCTTCAGCGCTTCAAGCACCGCACCCTGCACCGGCGCATCCACCTGCACCACGGCGAGCGCCTGCACCGGCTTCGGACCTGTGCGCTGGCGCCCGAGGGCAAAGTTGGCAATGTTCACGCCGTGATCGCCCAGAATCGACCCAATCCTGCCGATCACACCCGGTACGTCAAGGTTGCGGCACACCAGCAGGTTGCCTTCGAGCGGCGTCTCAATGTCGATGCCGTCGAACTCCAGCAGCCTGGGCTGCTCACCATGAATCACGGTGGCCGAAGCGCGGCTGGTGCCCGCAGCCGCATGAAGCTCCACCGTAAGCACGCTTGCACGGCCCCCGCGATGATTTTCCTGCTTCTCCTCGTGTATGCGGATGCCGCGCTCCTGCGCCACGGCCGCCGCGTTGATGCGGTTCACATTCTCCGAGCCTTGCAGCAGCCCTTCGATGGCCGCATTGCGCACCAGATCCGTCTTGGCCTCGCCGAGTGCCCCGCCGTAAGTCAGGTTGATCGACTCTATGCCGCTCTTTCCCGCCTGCGCCAGAAACGAGCCGAGCCTTCCCGCAAGGTCGATATACGGCGCCAGCACCACATACTCTTCATGGCTGAGCGACGGCAGGTTCACCGCGTTCTGCACCACGCCGAGCTTCAAATACTCGCGAACCTGCATGGCAATTTGAATGCCCACCGCCTCCTGCGCCTCGGCCGTCGACCCGGCAATATGCGGGGTCAGAATCACGTTGTCCAATGCGGCATAGGGCGAGTCCTTGGGCGGCTCCACGGTAAACACGTCCAGCGCCGCTCCGCCCACGTGTCCACTCTTCAGCGCATCCACCAGCGCCGCGTCGTCCACCAGTTCGCCGCGCGCGCAGTTAATAATCCTAACTCCCTTTTTCATTGCGGCAAGAGACTTGGCATTGATAACTCCAGCGGTTTGCGGAGTTAGTCCCACATGCAAGGTAATGTAATCCGATCCACTCATAAGCTCATCGAGAGTTACAAGCTTTATCCCGTTCTCCCGCGCCACCGCGGCCGACACAAACGGGTCGCTTCCAATAATCTCCAACCCAAAGCCCTTGGCCCGCCTGGCCACTTCCAGGCCAATCCGCCCGAGGCCCAGAATCCCCAGCGTTTTGCCGCGCAGCTCCGCCCCTTGCAGGTTCTTCTTCTCCCATTTGCCGGCGTGCATGGTGGCGTTCGCGGCAGGCAGCTTGCGAGCCAGCGCCAGCATCAGGCCGATGGTCAACTCGGCGACGGCCACGGCATTCGCGCCCGGCGTATTCATCACCACGACGCCCCGCCGCGTGGCCGCATCCGCATCGATGTTGTCCACGCCCACGCCCGCGCGGCCCACCACCCGCAGCTTGGGAGCATGCTCCATCAGCGCATCGTCCACCTGCACGGCACTTCGCACCACCAGAGCATCGGCGTCGGCCAGCGCTCCGGGCAATCCCCCCGGCAACTGGGCAACTTGATCATGCGTCAACACTTCCCATCCCGGCTCGGCGGCAAACACCGCCAGCGTTGCCGGAGAAACCTTCTCAGCCAATACGATCTTCATCTTGTCTCCCTTTCCTTTTTGCGCCTCATACTCGTCAAAGCGGATGCCATGCTTTTCGCACAGCAGGTCCAGCATCCGCACCACCGCGGCATGCGGCTTGCCCTCGCCCCGTTCGTACTTCCAAACCGAGTTTGGATGCACGCCCAGTCGCTCGGCCATCTCGTATTGATAGAGGTCGAGCTGCTTGCGCGCGATCAGCAGCTTCTCTCCGAAAGTTAGTTCAGACATTGATAGCTAGCTCCTAGCTGCTAGCTTCTAGCCTCTAGCTAGAAGCCGCGTCCTATCCGTTTATGATTCTCCGTCGATCAGCCTGGTAACTAATGATGAGGAAGTTAGAAACCCCGCAGAGAAGCTAGCAGCTAGAAGCTAGGAGCTAGAAGCTGCCTTCGCGTACACCGCCTGCGCCGCCGCAACCGCCGACCCATAAACCACCGGCAGACCCAGCGTGTCTTTTGCTATGTGCTCCATCGCGCCGAGGAAAGCAATCGTGTCCAGGTAGTCGAAGAAGCCCAGATGCGCCACGCGGAAGATCTTGCCCTGCATCGAGCCCTGTCCGTTGGCGGTTACCAAACTGAATTTGGCCTTCAGCGCTTTCACCACCGTGCCCGAGTCCATACCCTCGGGAACCTCGACGGCGGTTGCCGCGCCCGAAGGCGACACCGGAGCAAACAGCTTGAACCCCAAAGCCACGAGGCCAGCCCGCGTCGCCGCAGCATTCACCTGCGCGTTGTCAATCAGTGCGATGCGGCCCTTCTCGAGGTCACCGCCCGCCTGGCCTGCAATGTAGTCCAGCGCCGCGCCGAGGCCGGCGATCAGCGCCACCGCCGGTGTGTACGCGCTCTCGCCCTTGACGGCGTTCTTGCGCTCCTTGCGCAGGTCAAAGTAGTAGCGCGGATTCTTTGACGCATCCATCGCCTTCCACGCCTTTTCGCTCACGCTCAAATAGGCCAGGCCGGGAGGAATCATCACGGCCTTCTGCGAGCCGCCGATGAGGATGTCGATGCCCCAGCCGTCCACGTCAAAGGTCTGCGTGCCGAGGCCGGTAATGCCGTCGACCACCAGCAGCGTCTCGGTGCCCTTGAGCAGCGCGGCAATACCCTCCACGTCGTGGCTTACGGCGGTCGAGGTTTCCGAAGCCTGCATGTAGAGCGCCTTGTGCTCCGGCTTGAGCGCGGCCTTCACGTCGGCCAGGTCGAACGTCTCCCCGTAGGGCTTCTGCACCACGTCCACCTGCAAGCCAAAGGCCTTGGCCAGGTCCACCCAGCGCTCGCCAAACTTGCCGGCCGTGAGCACCAGCACACGGTCTCCCGGCGAGGTGAGATTCGAAACCGACGCCTCCATCGCTCCCGTTCCGGAAGAAGACAGCAGCAGCACATCGTTTTGTGTGCCGACAAAGACTTTCAACTGCGCCAGCACCTTGAGGAAGAGGGCGCGAAACTCCGGCGTGCGGTGGTGAATATCCGCCGCGGCCATGGCAAACTGAGCCGCGGGAAGCAGCGGGGTTGGTCCGGGTGTAAACAAGCGCGTCTTGCGAATCATGGGTTTCTCCTCGTTTTCGTGCCGGGTGGGAAAGCGGAAGAGGCGACCCGTCCGGTCGAAGTAATCACAGAATACACCTTTATGTGATTTATGTGAATAATTGTTCTGTGCAAATCCGAGATATGGCTCAATTTTGGAAGGTATCTTGCAGGAGGAGCGTGCAATCGCCTTGATATACCCTTGACGGCATATCACCTGAAGGGTATACTTGAGCAATGACTTGGGAAGTTGAAGTCAGCGACGAGTTCCGCGTGTGGTATCTTGCCTTGAATGTCGAGGAACGGTCGAGTGTAGCCTCTTCCGTCGCAATGGTTGAACTGCACGGTCCTGAGCTTGGCCGCCCTCATGTGGACACGCTCCGGGGATCTGCGTTTCCCAACATGAAGGAACTGCGGGTTCAACACCGGGGACGGCCCCTCCGGATACTGTTTGCCTTCGATCCCCGCCGCAACGCCTACCTCATTTTGGGTGGCGACAAAACCGGGGACAGGAATTGGTACGTGGACGCAATCCGTCGCGCGGACGCGATCTATGCTCAATACCTCAAAGAAATAGGAGAGTGAGAGATGTTTCACAAATGGAAGGACATTCGCGGAACCTTTTCGCCCGAAGTTGAGGAGCGGATTCGACGGAGTGTTGAGGAGGCCACTATCGTGATGCGGCTCTATCAACTTCGCGAAGCCCGCAATCTAACCCAGGATAACCTTGCCAAGGTTCTGGAGATCAATCAGGGCGCCGTCTCCAGAATGGAGAAGCGCGGGGATATGTATGTTTCAACCCTGCGGAGTTATATTGAGGCCATGGGAGGGCAGCTTCAGATCAAGGCCATCTTCCCCGAGGGCGAGGTCGTAATCGATCAGTTCGAGAACATCCGAGAATTCCAGGACGATTCTCTCGCAACCACAAGCTCTTAGCCGCAATCCCAACTTGCAACTATTAATTAAGACAAGGAACCACCATGGACGCAGGCGCACTCGAAGCTCAAATCTCGCAGCAGATTATTACCGCCATGAAGGCTCACGACGCCGTTCGCACCGGCACCTTGCGCCTGATCAAAAACGCCCTCAAGAACAAGGCCATTGAAAAGCGCGCCCCGCTGACCCCCGCTGAGGAGCAGCAGGCGCTGGCCACCATGGTTAAGCAGCGCCGCGACTCCATTGAGCAGTTCACCAAGGGCAACCGGCCTGAGCTGGCCGCCATTGAGGCCGCCGAAATCGTGGTCATCGAGGAGTTTCTGCCCAAGGCACTCGATGAGGCCGGCCTCCGCGTTCTCGTCAAGGAAGCCATTGCCGAAGTTGCCGCCGCATCCGGCAAGGCGCCCACCCCCAAAGAGATCGGCGTTGTGATCAAGGCCGTCCAGGCCAAGCTGCAAGCCGCCGGTCTTCGCGCCGAAGGACGGATCGTCAGCGAGACCGTGAAGAGGGAACTGGCGGGCTGAGCCGGGACAGGCTTCGGGAGCCACCGATCACGGCTGACACGCTAATCCCTATTCCCTATTCCCTAATCCCTGTCTCTCCATCAATCGAAGACTACCGTCTTGTTCCCATAGCAGAGGATGCGGCGGTCCAGGTGCCAGCGCACCGCTCTCGACAGCACAATCCTCTCGAGGTCCCGGCCCCGTGCTACCAGATCCTCCACCTGGTCGCGATGCGAGATGCGCGCCACATCCTGCTCAATGATCGGCCCGTCGTCCAGCACTTCGGTCACATAGTGGCTTGTGGCTCCAATCAGCTTGACGCCTCGCGCGTGCGCCGCGTGGTAGGGCCTGGCCCCGGTAAATGCCGGCAGAAACGAGTGATGCACGTTGACGATCTGCGCCGGATAGCGGGCGACAAACCCCGGGCTCAGAATCTGCATGTAGCGCGCCAGCACGATCAGATCGATCTTCTCTCTATCAAGCAGCTCAAGCTGCCGCGCTTCGGCCTGCTCGCGCCTTCCTGCCCCAGCTTCCACAAACTCGAATGGAATTCCATAGAACCCCGCCAGCCGCTCCACATCGCGATGGTTGGAGACGATGAGTGGAATCTCGCAGTCCAGTTCGCCAGTGCGCCATCGGTGCAGCAGATCGGCCATGCAGTGCAGGTACTGCGAACAGAACAGCGCCATCCTTGGCCGGTGCGCGCTCGCGGTGAGGTTCCAGCGCATGCCCAAGTCCGCCGCAAGCGGAGCAAAGGCTTCTCGAAAGCCATCCAGATCGAATTGCTCCCCACGGTCGTTTCCGGTGGCTTTTCCCGTTTCATGGCTGGCTTCCGAATCCTCGGCGCCGCCCCCGAGCGCCCACTCGACGCGCATGAAAAACAATCCCAGCGCGTGATCCTGATGCTGGTCGGCGTGAAGAATGTTGGCGCCTCGCTCGTAGAGCAGGCTGGAGACGCGGGCCACAAGCCCCTTGCGGTCCGGGCAGTCGATCAGTAATACGGCCGAATCTTTCATCTTCTACTCAACTTTAAGTTAGCAGGGGGGAATTGAGGGCCCAAACAACCCGCTTGCGGGGCAGACGGGAGGAACTTTCTTCCCGAGGGCAAAAAAGCGCCGGGGCAATTTCCGCCCCGGCGATGCGCGTGCAACGCAAATAACGTTTTTTATCCAGACGGCCTTGAGCAGCGCGCCTCTCGGGTGAGTGCCCGCGCCTTTTTTCTGGCGCGGGTGGGCCGAAAGCATGCCGTGAGCCGGGCCGAAGGCGATTGGCCCAACCGCAGGTGGTCAGGCGGGGGAATCGCCGCGGGCCGGATGCGGCGCGCTCAACTGGTGGCGAAGGCTGCCGGCCAGATCGGCCACCGTGCGAAGCTTGTCGGCCAGCGATGGGCTCAGCCCACTGCCGGAAAGCGCCAGCTCCGAGTGCAGCAGCAATCCGGCAACCGTTGTTTTCAGCTCGCTTTCAATCGCGGCCGTTGCCGCACGGCGCGCCAGTTCCTGTTCGCGCGCGCGACGATGCAGGGCGGCTCGAATCTCCCTCGTAAGCCGTGCCGCGCCAGAGAGCGCGAAGTTGATCTGCAGGGGTATTGCCAGTCCGGCGCGGTCCCACAGGGCCTCCGCGGCTGCCGGGTCGCATTCGGCCATGGTCTGGTCCACCACCACCGCGGCAAACTCCCGGCGGCGAAGCGCTGCCAAAGCGGCCTTCCGTCCTTCAGCTACTTCAACCTCCAGGCCCAGTTGCGTGCCCACCACCGCGGCCAAATTGCGTGCGCCTTCAATTCCGGTCACAATCAGAATGCTCATGTTGAGGCTCCTTGGAACAGTTGTGAGTTTTCAGTTCACAGTTGTAAGTTGTAAGTTGTAAGTTGTCAGTTTTCAGTTTGTGCCGGCCAAACAGCCTACAATGCTGCACCGGACCGCACGAATTGACTGAGAACGGGCGAGATCGAAGTTCAGGGATCAGAGTTCAGCAGCAGCAGATTGCAAGGGCCAGACAACTGACAACTTACAACTGACAACTGAAAACTAACCACTAACCACTAACCACTGTCTTTCTCACTCCTCGTGCAGCGGATCGCCGATGCCGTACTCTTTCAGCTTCCGGTAGAGCGTGGTTTTGCCGATACCCAGAAGCTTGGCGGCTTGCAGTTTGTCGCCATGCAGGGTGCGAATGGCGCCCAGAATCGCCTCGCGCTCCAGATCGGCCAGGGTTCTTACCACCGGTGCGCCACCCTCGTCCGCTTGCCCCGCTCGGGGCTCGGCGGCCTGGCGCGCGTCCAGTCCCTGTTGCTGAAGTCCTGTGGGCAGGTCGCCCAGGTGCAGAATCGGTCCCGAAGAGAGTGCGCAGGCCCGCTCGACCGAGTTCTCCAGCTCCCGCACGTTGCCCGGCCAGTCGTGCCGCATCATGGTGCGCAGGGCCTCGTCGCTGAGCGTAAACTTGGTGCCGTGCTCGCGGCTTATGCGGTCAAGAAAATGCGCCGCCAGCAGCGGTATATCCTCGCGGCGGTCGCGGAGCGAGGGCAGCCGCAGGTTGACCACGTTCAGCCGATAGAAAAGGTCCTTGCGGAAGGTGCCCTTCTCCACCATCTCGGCGAGATTCCGGTTGGTTGCGGCCACGATGCGCGCCTTGATCGGGACACGGTGAGTGGACCCTACCGGCCGCACTTCCTTTTCCTGCAGAGCCCTCAGCAGCTTGGCTTGCAAGTCCAGCGAAAGCTCGCCGATCTCGTCCAGAAAAACGGTGCCCCCCTCGGCGGCCACCAGCAGGCCGTCTTTGGACCGGTTGGCCCCGGTAAAGGCGCCCTTCACATAGCCGAACAGTTCACTTTCAATCAGCGACGGCACCAGCGAACCGCAGTCCACCGGCAAAAACGGCTTCTGCGAGTTGGGCCCGTAAGCGTGAATGGTCCGCGCCACCAGCTCCTTGCCGGTTCCGCTCTCGCCCAGAATCAGCACCGGGTGGGTGGTCTGCGCCACCTTGGACAGAATGCGGTACAGCTTCTCCATCTCCGCCGACCTGCCGATCATCGCGCCCAGCCCCTGCGAGAGCCGCATACGCTCCCGCAACTGGCGGCTCGCGGTATCGGTGGTCAGGTTAGCGGCAGCCCGGTCCAGCACCGTCGAAAGCTCGTCCATGGCGAACGGCTTGGTCAGGTAGTCGCACGCTCCGCAGCGCATCGCCTCCACGGCCGCATTCACGCTTCCCGAAGCGGTCATGGCGATCACCGAGGTCTGCGGATACAGCAGCTTGACCTCCGAAACCAGCTCCAGCCCCTGGTTGTTACCAGCCGGCAGGTTCACCAGCAGAATGTCCGCCGCGCGGCCTCGGAGCTGGCTGCGCGCCTGGCCAAGATCGCCGGTCGACTCCACCTGGTAGCCCAGGCTGGCGGCGATCTCGGCGCAGGCCGAGCGCACGGCCGTGTCCGAATCCACCACCAGCAGGTGCAATCGAACCGCCGGCTCCGTTATTTGAGGGATAAACTCCATGGTCATTGGCATTGCAACTGTTGCGAGCATTGTATTCGCCTCGAGCACTCGTTGGGTGTATCGGTTAGTTCAGCCGGTTATTCGAATTCCGCGAAGGAGATCGATTTGCCCGGCTTCCTGCACTACGGCCAGGGGGAGCGGCTCCGGGATCACCGGATCGATACCGGCAGCTCCAGCTCGAAGCGGGCTCCGGCTCCAGCGGGATTTGAGGCGCGAATCCACCCCCCGGCTCCCTCCACCATCGAGCGCGTAATCGAGAGCCCCAATCCGCGATGGGAAACGGCCCAGCATCCATTGGGTGAGGATCCCTTGCGATGGCTGGTGTAGCCTGATTCGAAGATCTTCTCCTGCGCGTTCGCCGGAATCCCAGGCCCGCTGTCCTCGACGGTAAGCGTCAGCCATTCCGCTCCATCGGCTGCGGCGGGCCGCTCGCGCAGGCCCAACTGTATCGTGCCCCCCGAGGGCATGGCTTCGGCGGCGTTCTTCACCAGGTTAACCAGCACCCTGGTCAGGTCTTCGCCGCTCAGCCGGACCGGCTTCTGACCCCCATCGGCATACGCTGTAAGTGCAATCGACGGCCCGGCCAGCGCCGCCAGCAGATTTCGATTGGCCAGCAACTCGTGCGCCAGGTCTTGAATCGGCTCGGCGGGCGCCAGGTCCCAGCACACGCCTTTCTCCGACCGGTCGCGCTCAAACAGACCCGTTGCCGCGCTCTGGGCGGGCCACCTGCGCAGGCCTTGCGCAGTCCCGTTCTGGGTAAGGGTCTCGGGCGTCTCACGCGTGTCCAGATTCCGCGTGTCGAGATTCCGTGTGTCCGTGTTGCGAGAATCCAGGGCCACCAGTTTCTCCACCAATCGGCGGCTCGCGGCGGCTACCAGGCGCAACTCGCTTCCATAATGGAAGAACGGTCCCGCAAGCACGCCCGGCTCTTCCAGCAGATCGCAGTAAAGCCCCAGCGCCGTCACCATGTTTCTGGCGTCATGCGCAACCTCGGCCACGCTCTGGCCCTCACTGCGCAGCGTTGCCAGCGTCTCCACTACCGCTTCCACCCGTTGGCGTTCCAATCCGTTCATCCCGTCCTGCTTTTCGATCTGCTGCATGGCGTGCTCCCTTTCCCGTTCGGTCTTCTGTCAGGCCTTAATCTCTGCTTCCAAATCCTGTTTTTCGCTATCCGGCCACGCCTTCTCTATTACACGCAGAGTGCCAAACCAGAACCATTTCTCTAAGTTCCTGATAAGGGAACAACTTACTGTCCAATTGCGGCACAGTCGTCCTGCTCCCTTCCAGGGGCCTTCCTCCCGTTTTGGAACACCTTCGCCGTCCGTCCTCCTGCAAACCTACATTCTTCAGTCACTTACCTATGGATTCCTGTTTCAGGTCGCCCCCAGTCCCGTTTCCCGTTTTGAAACTCCCTCCCGTTCCGGAATCAATCCCCACCCTTCGCCGCTTCCCGTACAATCGCTCTATGCACGCGTCCGGCCCTTTTTACCGCCCTGGGGGGAGAACAGCCTCCCAGCTTCGCCCGCTTGTCCTCACTCCCGGCTTCGTCCAGACTGCCGAGGGCTCGGTGCTTGTCTCCCTTGGCAACACGCGCGTGCTGACCAACGCGACCATCGAGCAGGGGGTACCTGGCTGGCTGCGCAACTCCGGCCGCGGCTGGGTCACGGCGGAGTACGCGATGCTGCCGCGCTCCACCGTCACACGGACGCCAAGGGAAAGCGAGCGCGGCAAAATCGGCGGGCGCACGCACGAGATTCAGCGGCTGATTGGGCGGAGTTTGCGCTCGGTGGTCGACATGCATGCATTGGGCGAGCGCACCATCATTCTCGACTGCGACGTGATTCAGGCCGACGGTGGCACGCGCACCGCGGCCATTACCGGCGCGGCGGTGGCCCTGGCGCTGGCCCTGAACGCGCTGGTAGCCGCCGGCACGCTCAAGCACTCTCCGCTGAAGCAGTTGGTGGCAGCGACGTCGGTGGGTCTGGTCGGCGGCACGGCGCTGCTCGACCTTTGCTACGAAGAGGATTCGCAGGCGGAGGTGGACATGAATGTGGTGATGACCGCGGACGGCGGCCTGATCGAAACGCAGGCCACTGCTGAGAAGGGCAGCTTCACGCGTGAGCAGTTGAACGGCCTGATCGACCTCGCCGAATCCGGGCTCAAGGAGATTTTCTCGGCGCAGCGGGCGGTGCTGGGGCTATAGGACTTTAGCGGTGCGATCAATATAAAACAGGCTTCGATCCGAGAGTTGGCCAAATCAAGATGCGGGTGGTTGAGAGGAGCAAATACTTGAGAATGCTATTGAAGCTGTCTGTTTTGCTCGTTGCTGTTTCTTTCTGTCTTGGCATGAAAGCGCAAACCGGCACGAAGGCAGAAGACGCGGTTCGCAAGGTGATCGCTCAGGAGACTGACGCATGGGCACGATATGACGCGAAGGGAGTAGCCTCGCTCTACACATCGGACTCCATCTGGCAAAACCCGTTCGGCGTTCGTCTCCACGGCAGCGCTGAACTTGAGAAGTTTCTTGATGGCCTCTTCCAGCGGCCTGGATACCGCGCGGGCAAGAACACCGACGTCGCGAAGATTACCGACCTTCGCTTTCCATCGCCGACGGTGGCTATCGTCTGGAGCGAGGAGTCAAGCCAGGGGCAGGTCGACGACTCGACAGGAAAACCTATGCTTCCTCGCCATTCCTATTACCTGGAAGTTCTTGTGAAAAGGGATGGCGTCTGGAAGATCTCGGAATGCATGATTATGGATGAGATAAGGCTTTAGATAATCCTGAATGCGGGGCAAGCGAACTGTTCCTCGCGGACCAAAGCAGCCAGGTGTCCCCGGCCTCGCTTTTGAGACCTGGGATAGCACGCTCCCATCTCACTCCCCCCCAACCACCGGCAGCTCAATCGAACTCGCCTGCCCCGGCGCGCGATAGATCCTCTGCGTTGCCTTCTTGTAATCCCCCGGTTTCGCCCGGAAGATGTTTTCGACAAACGTCTGCGGGTTTCGGTCGTAGAGCGGAAACCAGCTCGACTGCACCTGCACCATAATCCGATGGCCGGGCAGAAACTCGTGATCCGCCGGCGGCAACGGGAAACGATAGGCGAGCGGCTTGCCCGGCTCAATCGCCCTGGGTGTCGAGAGGCTCTCCCGGTACCGGCCGCGGAAGATATCCATCGCTACTGCAAGCTGATACCCGCCCAGCTCCGGATGGTCGGCCACTTCGTCCGGATACACATCGATGAGTTTCACCACCCAATCGGAGTCGGTCCCGCTGGTGGACGCAATCAGATTCGCAACCGCCTGCCCGCGAATCTCGACTGGAGCAGTGAGCACATCGCTTGTGTAGGTGAGCACGTCCGTCCGTCCCGATGCCTCGCGCTGGTCGTCCACCAGCCACTGCGGCCAGGTGAGCGGCGGATCATACCCTATCGGCTGGCTGGGACGCGCGCGATACGGAACTGGCCTAGCCGGGTCGGAGACATACTCGTCGTAAGCAGCGGGGCTAACGGCTCTAGTTGATTTAGCCGGGTCGCTAACACCGCTAGCCCCGCTAACATCGCTAGCTTCGCTAACACTGCTAACACCGCTAGCTCCGCTCTCTTCAAATCCCAGCCTGAAGCCGGCCTGCAGGTATAGCGGCTTCATTACCGGAGCCACCGGCCAGGCATCGAGTTTCTGCCAGTGGTTCGCGCCGGTCTCGTAGGCCGTTACGGGCGCAATTTTCTCTGTCGGGTCATCGTCCTTCAAGTAGCGATCCAGAAACGGCCGCAGCACCTGCTGCCGGAACCACGTGCCCGTGTCGCTGCCAAAGCGGATTGCCCCCAGCGATGCGGCATCCTCGATCTCCTGCCCGTGGTGCCACGGCCCCACGACCAGAAACACCTTGTCGTTGCCTGTGTCGAGCGGCTTGATGGCCTTGTAAACCGCCATTGCGCCGTAGATGTCTTCCTGGTCCCAGAGGCTATGCACCAGCATCGTGGGAACCTTGATCCCCTCGCGCTTGAAGTCGTCGGCAAGCACCTTGTCCACGGCCTGCTCGCTCCAGAAGGCGTCGTAGCTGGGGTGCGCCAGTATCTTGCGCCAATAGCCCACCTGTTCCAGGCCATGCTGCCGGCCCAACTCGCCCGCCGAGCCTGCTGACAGGTACTCATCGTAGTCGTCAAAGTGCGATACCGGCCACTTTGCGTCGTTCCCTCGCGTGGCCTCCTGCTCATAGACGTAGGGCATGTTCTGCTGGCGAAAGGCCCCGTTGTGGAACCAGTCGTCGCCCATCCAGCCATCGACCATGGGGTTCATGGGCACGGCAACCTTCAGCGCGGGGTGCGGGTTCACCAGCGCCATCAGGGGGAGAAACCCGTCGTAGCTGATGCCCAGGATGCCCACCTTGCCATTGGTCTCGGGGATGTTCTTTACCAGCCAGTCGATGCTGTCGTAGGTGTCGGTCGCCTCGTCCACCGGGGTAGGATTCTGCGGGCCGTGAATGGGCCGGTTCATCACGTAGTCGCCTTCGGAGCCATATTTGCCGCGAATATCCTGAATCACGCGAATGTAGCCGCCGTCCACAATCACGTCGGTGGCGTTGTCGTATCCATAGAGGATGGGCCCCAGGTGCGAACTCGCTTTGTGGCTGGTCAACATGTCTGCGCTGTAGGGTGTGCGTGTCAGCAGAATCGGCGCGTGCTGTGCGCCTTTGGGCACCAGGATCACCGTATGCAGCTTGACGCCGTCGCGCATGGGGATCATGGCTTCGCGGCGAGCGTAGTCGAAGTTGGGCGTGGCCGGTGTGAGGGTGGCTGGCGTCTCGCTGGGGAAGTCGGGGTACTGCGGCTTTTGATCGCCACTTTGGGCAACGGCGCATGCAGACAGCGCGAGGGAAACGCTCGCAACAAACGCAGATCGAATAATGAACATTTAGATGACCTCTTCCGGAGGGGAACCTTCGATTGCAAACGATTGTAAGCGAACGGAGCCACTACGAGCCGTGCATGTTCAACAGGGACTCCTCGATGAGTACAGGCAGCTCTTGCTCCCAAATCGGGAGCATAGTATCATCGAGATGTGCGAATCATTGCCCGATCGACCCTGAACGGATTCGTAGTCAATCGTGTGGACAGCCGCCTTCGAACGAGTGTTAAGAAGCACCTTGATGCCTGGTATGCCGAAGTCGAAAAGGCTGCCTGGAATGATCCTGCGGAACTGAAGGCGCAGTTTCGCTCGGCCAGCATCGTTTCCGGCGAGAGAGTGGTGTTCAACATTAAGGGTAATGACTATCGCCTGGTTGTAGCCATCAACTTTCACTTTCAGGTCCTGCTGATTATCTGGTTGGGCACCCACAAGGAGTACGACAGGATTGACGTCACAAAGGTCGCGTTTGACAAGGAGCGATATGCAGATTCATCCAATTCGAACTGAGGCGGATCACGATTTAGCAGTTTCCCGTATTGCCGAACTCATTCAAGCCAGGCCCGGCACCCCGGAAGGAGAGGAGCTGGATATCCTTGCCACCTTGGTAGATGCATACGAGGGGAAGCATCATGCCATCGATGCACCAGATCCGATTGCCGCGATTCAGTTCCGCATGGAGCAGCAAGGGCTCACGAGAAAGAATCTCGAGCCGCTGATTGGAAGCCGCGCGCGAGTTTCGGAGGTAATGACGCGGCGGCGCTCGCTGACGCTGGCAATGATCCGTCGAGTTCGAAATGAGCTTGGCATCTCGGCCGATGTGTTAATCGGCCATCCTGAGAAGAAGCGTAAAAAGCGCATGCGCTCGGGTAAGTTAGAACGCGCCTCGGTCAACTCAAAGAGGCAGACTGCGGCAGGTTGAATCGCCTTCTTCATCGACACTTGCGTGAGGGGCTGGCTGCCGCTATGTTTCGCCTTTGGGACACGAGAAACGATGAAGCCCATCCGAGCCTCCCGCGAGCGTCTGCCCGCCGTAGTTGGCTAGCAGCTGCACTTACCCCAGCGCCGCAGCCAGCAAAAGCGTAGTCCCCAGCCCTGCTACCGACAGCACCGTCTCCATCACCGACCACGTTGCCAGAGTGTCCTTCACCTCGAGCTTGAAGAACGACTGGATCATCCAGAACCCCGGGTCGTTTACATGCGACAGAATCAGCGACCCGGTGCCCGTGGCCAGCACCAGGAGCTCGGGACGCACGCCAATGTGGCCGGCCATGGGCGCCAGCACCGCCGACGCCACAGCCATCGCCACCGTCGCCGACCCCATGGAGATGCGGACCACAGCGGCCAGCATCCACGCAAGCACCAGCGGCGGCATGTGCGCGCCCAGGGCCAGGCTCACCGTGGCCTGTGCCGCGCCCGAGTCCCTGAGCACCCCGCTCAACCCGCCCGCTGCCGCCAGAATCACCAGCACATTGGCGATGGGCTCAAACGACTCAGAGGTCAGGTTGCGCAACAGCTCCCGTCCGTGATGCTGGCCGGTCTGGATGTGCGGGCCGAGCGTCAGCAGGGCCACCAGTACTGCGATCAACAGCGCAATGTCGGGGCTGCCGACGAAGTGCAGAATCTGGTTCAATGCGCTCGCCGGTGCGGCAATCGAGTCGGCCCAGCTTCCCACAAAAATCAGCACAATGGGCAGCAGAATGGCCGCGGCGGAGCGGGCCGGACCAGCGGGCTCTGGGATCGCCGCACGCGTCGCTGCGCTCGCAGTCGATGCTGCCCCATCCTCCCGCTGCTCAATCTGCAATTCCTCTTCGTGCGACGCGGCAAACAGCGTCAATCCCTCTTCGGCGGGCTTCGCGGGCAGCTTTGCCTGCCGCCGGTCCCAGCGT
>Ga0302140_10006201_pt1 | contig 15026 bp, 16 predicted proteins | sample I_Bog_E1_1_FD_202095 | JGI IMG/M metagenome (GOLD analysis project Ga0302140, IMG submission 202095) | Peat permafrost microbial communities from Stordalen Mire near Abisko, Sweden - I_Bog_E1_1 | ecosystem: Environmental > Terrestrial > Soil > Wetlands > Peat | place: Sweden: Abisko, Stordalen...
AAAATATAATTCTGCCAAACTAATAATAACTTTGCAAAACGAGGTCAACAATCTGAAAAAAAAAGGAAATGGAAAACAAAAAAGAAAGAAATTCATATTTTAAACTTATGGGTAAGGTATTTTTTAATGTTATTTATTTTTAAAACGAAATTTTAAAAAGAGTTTGGAATGGCTGTCTGTGTTGTCTTCTTGTTTATCATTGCCCATGTTTTTTATAGAAGATCCCTATCCGAAGCTGTTACAGAAGAGGAAGAAAAACCTTAAATTAAAAAAATAAATAAAACAGAATGAAAATTATTAAATGATGGAAAAAGGTAACCCCCATGGTTCGAATCAGAAAAAAATTATTCTATAATCCAGGTTCGAACCGGTGGGCTAAAGACATTTTTATTTGGTTCATTTTAATTAATAATTAGTAATTGCCAAATAATTGAGAGATATATACCAGGGACCTACAGAAAAAAGAATTTTGATGCAATCGGGGAGGCCCAATGAAAAAAAAAAATAAAAAATTATGTAATCAAATTTCATTTTCTTTATTATTTTTAATTTTTCCTTCAACCTTGGTGTATTAGAACAAATAAAAATCTTGGCATCAAAGCACCAAACCATCCATAATGTTTTTCCACAGTAGGAAAATCGACTTTTTCTCTTGCATAATACTCCCTCGAATAAAGAACCATCAACAACCCTAATCCAAAGAACAACAATATCCAAAACATGATGTTTAATTGTTTTGACTTATGATTTCTGGAATTTCTGATTAAGAAAACTCCCGGTCCTGTGAAAAGTATAAAGAGCACAGGATAGAAAAATCCTATTGAATAAGTCAAAATCCATTCATGAATCACTGCAGAAATTAAAAAGGTGCATAATTGGCAATGGTTTCTGGATATTTTTCCCTTAGAAAACTTCAAAAAGTCCATATAAACATAATAATAAAGGAATTCATGGACCACAATATTCCATTTCCTATAATAAGTTCCGAATTCCAAGGAGTTCCACCAATCTTCATAGAATAATCTATCAGGAAATCTCATAAGTTCCGCCCAAAAATTAAACCAACTATGCAATAATCCATAAAACATAAGGAAAAAACAAAAAGATCCTGGCAATATCGACTTAAATATTGAAATCATAAAGTCTCCTAATGTTCCTGGTTTCTCTCCGGAATTTGAAAATTCTGGTTTCATAAATGTCTTGAATAAAATAAACACGTAATAGATGCAAAGCATGATGTTGAACCCATTGAAGAGAAGGAAATTGATGTTCCTTCTAGCTCTTTTCGGGTATTCATCTCTATAAACTAAAGTTGGACAGAACATAAAGTAAAGAAAACGACTTCCTTCTGTTGTCATCCCCTCAATTGTAATCTTTGGAATATTAATATCCTTTTCAGTGAACCCCCTCTTCTTTGCATCTTCAGGCAGATAAGTAGCATATTTATTGGGCATTCCATATAATAATTTGTTTCTGAAATATGAGTGAATCTTAAATGAAACTCGCGTTGATTCACATAAAATTATCATTGCAGATCCGAAGTTTAGCTCATATTTTTGAGTGATAAAAGTCGCATAGATATAACATCCTGAAAAGAAAAGCGCATAAATCGGTATCCATATCCGTCCTCCTATATTAAACCTTTGAATCAACTGAACAATTGGTATAATTACAAAAGCATAACCCATTAACCCAAACCACGCTCTGATGACAACTTCATAATTCAGAAAGCACCAAACAAATGTCTCAAAATCAATGAAGGTGCCATATTCAGTTAAGTCATGGAAAATCAAATTGCACATCAACAGAATCATACTGGCCAAGGCGATATGATATAGGGTTTTGAACTCCTCCTTGGAACGAAACAACACTGTCAAAGGAGAGTCATGATGAGAAAAGGTCTTTTCAGAATAAAGCTTATGCTTCTTATTTTGATCAACTGATTCACCTTTCATACTTATTTTTATGCCTTTGATCTCAGTTAATGTTTCTGATAATTTGTCATCAAAAAGTCTAAAGGCATCGGAAACTTCATTTTGGAGGTTTTCACGTGCTGAATGGATTTGGTTTTCGAGGCTTTGAAGCATTTTTTCTTTAATTTCAGCCAATTTCTCTTTTTCTCCGCGCATTTGATCACCTTCGATTGACTCAAGATTATCGATTGCTGACATTATCTTTCCGAGCTTTTTCTTGAGAAGAATGAGATCTTTGGATTTAGCCGATTCAGCTTCTGCTCCGATGAGCTCGGAGAGACTTAAATTCTTGATATCGGCTTGCCCTTGAGAATAGTTCATCAAAGATTTATGAATATTTTATAAATATTTGAAGAAATTATTAAGATTTTTCTTAAATGATAAGCTAATATTTCTGCCAAAACCAAAATTTTTCAATAGAAACCTTAAAATTCCCTTTTAATTTTATTGATGACTTTAATATTTTAGTAATTTTAAATTATTTTCAAGAACTAAAAAATGTCGACTTTAATTTTTTTAATAATTTATGATATTTTTCCATTACTTTTTTGTAGCTTTCTTTGGAATCGTTTTATTAATTCCAGAAAATTTATGTGAGTCTTTTTTGCTCATAAATTGTTGGTTTCTGCATCCTTTTCCACCTTCCCAATGCTTGCCTCCCAAACTAGTTTTTTTTGTCAAAAGTTTTCCGCATCTCATACATTGATCCTTAATCGTTTGCTCATAAGAGCAAAAACCACATATCATATTTTTTGCCAAAATCATTTCATGTTTTTCTTTTTCAAAATGACAATCATCACAAGGATCGCATTTTCCGCAACAAGGAAATCTAAAATATCTATATGAATGCTTGTAATGTTTGCAGCTGCCGTTTGCAGGTAAAGCTTGATCTAATTTGAAATTTCCAATCTAATTAAATTTTATAAATTATTAAAATTTCGTTTTTACTTTTTTTGTTTTCATTTTTTTCGACTCTTCATTATTTGGTGCTTTGCTCGTGTTTTGCGGTTTCTTTTTAAAAATTTCTGCATATTCTTCAAAGGTCAACGAATAAGAACTGAAGGAAAAACCATTTTCCTTAAAACAAGAGTGACAATTAAAATTTATGGAAGTTCCAACAACATATTTTTCAAAGACTTGGCCATGATTGCACATTTCACAAACTGCATTCACATTAACTGTAAAGACATCTAAAATGTCCCAACTATTACTTCCCATTCTCCCAAAAATATTTGATCCTCCGTGCAAAAATGATTTCTTTAAAAGAATAATGCCTGAAGTGTTGCAATTGGCGCAAAGAACATCATTATATAAATAATCTGTGAACTCTTTATGAAGTGTCAGCCTTTTGTCCACTTCGTCTTTGCATTTTTGGCATTTGACTAAAACAATGACTTCTTCCAAATTTATGACTCCTACTTGTTTCATTTTTAAATCATTCACCTTAATGACCAAATTCAAATAAACATTATAATCGCTTTCTAATGATTTTTCTTTTGTTTTTTCAAATTCCTTTTTTTCTTCTTCCTCTTCTGATTCGTCCTCTTCTGGTTCATTTCCTATTTCGTTCTCTTCTGATATTTCTTCATTTTCACTACTCTCTTCTTCATTTTCGCTTGATTCCTCCTCTTCACTTTCTGACTCCTCTTTTTTTTTTTCTTTTTTGGCGGCGATTGCTTTTTCTCTGCATTCTTTAAATCTTTTTATACAAGCGTCAGTATCTTTATCAGGAACATCATTTGCGATGGCATTCCATTTTTCAACAGAATTGGTAATTGATCGATAAGTTACAATAGCTTTTTCAAGCGCAGATTGTTGTTGTTGAGTCCAAGTGTCTTCCACATGCTTACTTTTTTTCTTGGTTAGTTCTTGACATATTTTATCTAGCGAATTATCAATATTTCTCAAAGTTTTGAAAACACTCTTGGTTTCTTCGAAAATCTTCTTAAAGTATGAGGAAAAAGCTTTTTTAAAGAAATGTGGTATGGAATTATTGATCAAATTTATTTGAAAGGAATTGTTCTCAGGGTAAAGATTCCAGTGAATTATGAATTCCAGCCAAAAATATCCTTCTTCTATTTCAAAATCTAATTCTATTTGATCTCTCTTTATAGTTGGTGAGTATCGAATTTGGAAAGCTTTGGTTTCATTTTCCTGGTTGAAGTCAGAAATCCACATGAAACTTGATTTGTATTTTCTTTGAATTTGACACAACTCAATATCTTTTTCTTTTTTCAATGTCTTCAAATATTCAAAAAAGGTGATTTCTGGACCCCATAGATCTTTGTTTTTTTCTAAGATTTCTTGACCAAGCTTGGTTTTAGAAAAATCTATAAAAGACCTATGTTTAAAAATATCTTTTTTTCCATCATTTTTTTCGTCTTGGTTTTGATTTTCAGACCCTTCAACCTTTTTCTCCTGGATTTCTCTGTTTTTGCCATTTACATTTGCTTTTTCATTTTTCAAGTCATTATTTCTAATACTTCCATCATTTGAGTTTATATTATTTTGAATTTTCAATTGGGGATCGTTATTGGGATCATTTTTTTCGAGAGATTCTTTTGGTTTTGAAAGGGGGTTTTTTACAATATGAGCAAAATAACATTTAGAGCCATATTTGCAATAACCTGTTTCTCGAAAATCAAAGCAAATTTTTTTATTTTGAGAGAGATGGTGGGAATTATGGCATTTATTATGATGTTTACAGAAACCTTGCAAAAAAAATTTGCAAACTGGTCTTTGATCTGCTTTTTTCTCCATTTTTATTTAAGAAACAAAATTTTGATATTAATAATAAATCGAAAGAATTTTATATAAAACTGTTTTGGAACATAAAAATTATTTCTTTTATTAAAGAATTTTAAGCTCAAAAATGATTAAAAAGGTTTGATAACAATAAATCAGGAACAAAATAGAGATCTTTTATTATTCAAATAGTTGATTACAAATTTTGAAAAAAAATAATTATGAATGTGATGTCATCCACACACATGCAATTTTCATCATTCTTATAAATGTTTAATAATTTTTAAATAAATTCACTTACTTTGATCCATCTTTGGTGAGCTTCATTTAGTAAATAATCGCAAGCGCCTTCCAAATTATTTTTTAAAAAGAAAAGTCCTACAATATTTGTGCACTGAAAATTTTTAAATCTTATCCATTTTTTTAAAAAAAGAAAACTTCTTCATTGCTAAGGAATTCCCACAAACCGTCCGAACCAACAACCATGAATTTGTGTTTATTATCCAATGTATAATCTTTAATTTCTAAAAGAAAAATTAATGTTAAAATATCGACAAATCTCTTTTTATTATGTACCTGGCTCCCAAGTAACTCCAAGAGATTTAGCGATAAGATCCCCCATTGATCTTGACATAGCCAGCCCAGGCATATCTTCTTTCAAACGCCAAACTCTTTTTGGACCTTTGGGTTTTCCACTGTAATCCTGAATTGCTCCTATTCTTCCACCTGCTTTTGTTATTCTTTCTGCCTCTTTTGGTAATTCTGGCTTATGATCTATTGAAAGCGCAATGTTTTCCCATTTAGAAAAGAAGGAAGCTTGTCGATGTGCCAAAATAGCTCTTGAATCCCCAACATTTGCGCAATATAGTTTATTATCAATTAATAAAACTACAATTAGGGTGGATCCACTGATTTCTAAATGAATGGAAGATTTTTCCAATAGAGTCTCTAATAATTTAATTGAATTATATAAAGCTTTTTCTGGGGAGGTCTCCAAAAGGGGATTGACCCTTAATATATCTGAAAATTTAAAAAAATTTGAGAAATAAACAATAGAAGGAAACTTGGGAATTCCTGCTTAATGAAATAAGACACCAAATGTCCAAAGACACCATGACCATCACAAACCACGAATAAATGACACAAAGATTGTTTTATCAAAAAAGAATGCATGATGAAGTTATCTTGGTTGACCTTGTATGGATTATTTATCACATATCCTTTTCTTGTTCTATATGAGAATCTAATTGCTGAATTCTATTTTTGCTGAGTAAAAAGTTTTGTTTAGTATTAGAATTATTACATCAAAATAATCTTTTTCTTTTTTCGCAACAAAGGAAGGAGATTCGTCAAAATATAGTTTTCTATCTCCTAACAAACCCCGATCAATATTTTCCTGATGCTTAAAAGATTCAAAACCAGAAGATGCTATTCTCTTATGTTGGGGACCTATTCTTGATGACTTGTGAAAAATGATAATAAAAAAACAATCAATTACGCGCTCTTATGTCCTTCTGATAACTTGAATTTATTTTCTGCCTCAAGCTTTTCTTGTTTCGGTTTAGTAATATTCATAGTACCGAAATTTGCTGTAGCTCTCACATCTATTTTTTTAGATAACTTAAGTTATAAGTCCAAATAAAAAAAAACCATCTTCTTCTCTATCCTTATTCACCTTTTGAGTCTCAATAAAACGCTTTAAATTCTGATTTTTGGGGAAAGGATCAAATGAAACATCCACTTTCGTTTGAGAATATTTTCCACTTGGAGATGATTCATTTTTAATTGGCTTTGCAACTAAACTGTTATTGCCCCCAATTTTACTAGAATAGGCAAAAACGCTTGGCTTGTTTTTTATTTCCTCGACTAAGAAAAAAAAGATTAAACCATTTTAACATTAACGTTATTTTACTTTTTTTTTTATTCTCCATATAATCAACAATCTCGTTTATTAGTTGTCCATTTCGAAATTTTTGAGGAGAAAAATATGTTTTGTTCTTTTCTTCGAAAATTTTGTTCTTCATCGCTTTGGTTTCACTGAAAAATTCTGAGATTTCTCTAGTATTATTGTTTTGAAAAATGTTCGGTTTCGGAGGAGTATTAAAAGAAGGAACAAGTTGAGGGGTTCTTGTTGAATCATAAGAGCCTCCTCGTGAATGTTTTATAAAATGTTGGGAATTTGCATCTAGATATTGATTTACAAATAACTGGTTTGAATGAGGGTATTGTTTATATGAAAAGCCTCCTGTGGTATACATTTTCCAAAAATAGTTATTAAATGTGTTTCGTTTTTTAGTTAATTTAAATTGTTAATTCCATAATTTTTCTTTAAATTTGTTTTTGTTTTTGCTCAAGTAAAAATTTATTTCTTGATCTCGCCAGCCCAACCTTTTTGGTATTTAACATTGTCGAAATTCCATGCGTTTTTCATCATCAACTCAAAGTAACTATCGTCATCAATGCTGCAACTGACATTGTTGTAATATTCAAAGAATTCATCCTGACTCACGTTCTTATCTCTGCATTTTTGATCGCCGGTCTATTCAAAGAAGTCATTTTAAAATTTTACAAACATTTTTAAATAAATACCAAATTGGCATGATGAACTTCAAAAGTATCCAAGAACTCCCCTAATATTTCATCCTCAGTTTTTTTGCCGCTAATAACATCAGGGTGTTTAGTTCCATTGTAGACACCTAAAAATAAATTTTATAATGAATTAAAAGAAAAACATTGACCTCGCAAATCATCCAAATTTACAACACCACTTCCGTCTTTGTCCAATTTCTTGAAAGCCAAAGCCACCCATTTTTTTCTGTTATCATTCATGTCACCTCTGACAATTCTCAAGAATTCATCATAATCAATTTCTCCATTTTTGTTGATATCAATGTAATTGAAAAGCAACCTGACATCACTTACGGGCAAATCCATTCTAAACTCATTACACACCTTGCTGAATTCTGGGAAGTTGATGCTTTTTGAGTTATCATCATCCATGTTTCTGAACAATCTTCCAATCGAGAAGATTCCACGGCATCCTCTTGAGGTAAGTTTGCCTCTGAATTTGTTGATGAGTTCTTCTGTATTTGAGCTTTTTGCTCCCTCTCCAGTTGATATCTTTTGTTGAATTTGGGCCATATTGGTAGCAGAGCCAGCAGCTGATTTCTTGACATTTTCTTCTCTGCTTGGAGGTTGTCCAGTGTTTGGTCTTAAATTGGTAGAATAATCAGTGGGATCGTTGTTGGTTCCGAATGGAGCATTGGATGTGGTTTTGGATTTGTATGCGCCTGTTTCTTGAGCTCCTCCTTTTTTTGCGCTTCTAATTAAATAATTAAAATGAGGTTGCTTTAAAATGAGAAATTAAATTACTCTTGTTTGTTTTGATAGTTCTTTTGCAAGTTATCTTTTCCACCTCCAACAGAGTCTGCCCATCCCTTCAAATAATTTATGAAGGTTGAAAAACAAATACAAATAATATAATAATAGATGGAAGAAAAAATCTCAAAACATTAAAATTGAAAAAAGGAAAAATTAAGAAATATGTAAATTCAAAAACCTTTTTGTCCCAATTTTTGTTCTCTCCTTCATTGATTCTCCAAGCATTGTTGATCATCAGTTCAAAATATTCATCATTGTCAATGGAAGCAGAAATGAAGGTATAGTAATCAACAAACTCTTCTTTGGTGATTTCAGCATCCACTCCCTTTCAAAGCTTCTTAAATAAAACACAAATTTTAAAATTTACTTGGATATCAGAATAAGCCTCAAAGGTGTTCAAGAACTCCTTCAAAACTTGATCTTCTGTCTTTTTGCCAGCTTTGACATCAGGATGGAATCTGGCGCTATACAGACCTTTCAAATCATCGATGGTGACTGATCCTGAGCCATCTCGATCAAACTTCTTGAAGGCCTGCTCAACCAATTTCTTTCTGAAATTGTTGATTGGTCCTCTGACTCCCGATAGGAGCTCATCATAGTTGATGCTGCCATCTTTATCTTTGTCGAAGAAGTTGAAGACCTTTTGAACGTCTCCATCAGCAATGTCAATTTGGAAGTCACGGATGGCTTTTCTGAACTCACTGATGTCCAATGATCTGTTGTTGTTGTCATCGAAAATCTGGACAAGAAATTTCAAGAAAAAAGGATAAAATTAATTTTACTCTGAATTGGCGTCCTAACCCCAAGATTCCACCACCACCTCTCTCTTTAAGTTTTCTGCGGAATTTCTCAATATCAGCTTCAGTTCCTTCAGTTTTCCCTTGAGGTTGGGATTGAGCAGTTCCGGGTCTGAAATACAAATATCAATTTTAGTATATAATAAAGGATATAAAATTACCTAACGTTTTCTTCTCCGAAGACATTGGAGACGAACTCATGATAGTCCAGATCTCCATCTTGATTGCTATCATAAGCATTGAAAATGTCTTCTAGTTCCTTAAAGAAGAAGGTTAAGAAGAAGAATAATGGAAAAAAAATACGTTCTTGTTGAGGAATTGGATACCAGCTTTTTCAATTGCCTTAGAAAACTCTTCGCGACTGACAGCACCTGAGTTATCAAGATCGAAATACTTGAAATTCTTCATAAGGATGGTTTCTTCGCTTAGTCTGGAGGTGGCTTTCTGAGCAAGCTTTTGCTTCAACTCTTTCTCAAATCTAAAAAGGATTAAAGGAAGAAAAGAGGAAAGAAAACACCTTGTTTTCGTTGCGGACATAGATTCTCTTAAATTTTTGTTTTAAATTTGATGAATAAATTTTATTTATAAAATTTTAGGAAATAGAGTTTAAGATATTCCGTTATTTGAATAATTTGGAAATAATACTAAAATTTATTGAGCCGAATCAAAAAAATTCATGTTCTTTTTAATTTCTAAGAAAAAATTATGAATTAATCGAAAGACAAAATAAAATGAAAACTTTTTGTATATTATTTCCAATTATTATTTCACGGATTCTTCACCTAGTTTCTTTTGAAAAATGCTAACAAAGTTTCACTTCATTGATTTTTTACTTTTTCTTTATTAATTTTGTTAAAAACAGAGTGCAACAAGAGGTGATTTTATTTATTTTTTTTTAATTCTAGTTTTTTTATAGCTGAATTTTGACGGTGAAACTCTTCTATTTATTTATTTTTTAGTTTTAATTAAAATCAGGCTGGTTCTTCGGTAAGGCATCGATTATCTCCTGAACTGTGTTGAGATTTGCTTGGATTTCTTTGAGATTTGGAAATTTGTTTATATCAATTCCGAATCTCTCTACGGCAGCTGAGATCTGAGGTTGGAAGAAAAGGTCAGCTATGGTGATTGAATCACCAAAGCAATATTTTCCTTTTGTTCCAGCCAAAAATGTTTCCAAAGCTAAAAAAATTTTAAATAATCAATCACATGAATAAAATAACATTCCATTCCCAATGAAATGAAATATTTAATCCAAGCCATTTTGTCTCCTTTCATCTCTTCCACTTTTGCCAAAACCCTTAGATTTTGCAATGGCTGCATTCCAGAGTTAATCATTTCACAAATAGCTCTGACTTTTGCTCGGCTGACCGGATCCTTTGGCAATAAAGCTGGTTCTGGTCTTGTTTCTTCTAAATATTCGATAATTGGAAGACTTTCAATTAAACGAACACCGTCTATTTCAAGGCAAGGAACGAGCTAAATAAAAAAACAAGTTTTTTTTCATTTTAGAAGAATTATGAATACTTTTGTCGGATTAAGATTTGAATAATTTTCCTCTTTTTGCTCTACTTTCAAAAGATTGACAGGAATGTATTCGTATTTGATTTTTTTAATGTTGAGAGCAATTCGAACTCTGTTAGAAGCAGAACTTCGGAAATAATTGTACAATTTTGGTAAAGCCTGTTTTGGTTCCATTTAGAGATATTAAGATATTTTTTTTTTTTATAAAATTTAAATTAAACTTTTTTTTAAATAGGAAAAATATATATATTTTTGATGTGGAAAAAGAGGGAAAAATAAATAAATATAAAAAAAAAAATATAAATAAAAACTTTTATTAAAAAAAATGTTTGATAATAATTAGCTTCAATGAGAAATTAAAATGATAAATTCTTTTGCAAAAAAAAGAAAAAATATTTTTGATTTTGTTTTCTAATATTATTTTAATACTTCTAATTCGTAAATTTCGTCGAAACCACCTTGCAATAAATTGAGCTCAACTCAAAGAAATCCAAATTAACACAATTCCTCAACGGCACTACTCTATACCCCATCCTCAAGCATCCAACAGGAATTGCATACCATGCAACCCTGTCATTTTTCAGCTTATTCTCATCAAACACTGAAAAAACCACCATAGCGACTTCTGGACAATGCAAATTGAACACAAACTTATTGTTTTTCCCTTTGAAACTTGGGTTCAAGCCATTATTCATCACCGTTGCTGTCTTTTCAGTCTTACAATCCTTATCTATGCCCTTTATTGAAACTTCAATGAAAGGATCAATCACATCAGTGACATCTTCTTCTTCCTTCAATGGTTTAAGGAATTGAGCTGTTTTTATCTTTATGACCAATTCAAGCTTCGGTTTCTGAAAATCACCATAGAATCTATTCCCTGATCTCAGAAACTCCGGCTTCAAAAGATAACCTGAATAAATGCCTCCATTTTCAATGAATTTTGATAGATAAAGCAACAAATTCAAATCATTGGTCTGGAAATTCAAGGCTATGACCTGGGAACCAGCCATGAAACCAGGAATTGGATCATAATTGGAGGAATCCACACGAAATCCTCCAGGGAAAATCCTCGTGAAACTGTGTCGATTCGCTTGAATGAGCTCTTTTTCATGCTTTTGCATCATCTTGGCCAATTGTCCTTCGGACAAAGAGGAAATGTTCCAAATTTCTCTTTTGCTATGGAATTTCATTGATGTTCCAAACAAGGTTATCAGCTTATAAAGTTTCTGGCTCCCATGTTCCGGCTTCTCTGATGAAACTTCCTTATTTAATGCCTTTTCCTCTTCATTATCAGAAGCTGATTCCTCACCGATTTCATGTTGTGATGCAATCTTCAAACCTGGGGATTGTTGCTTGCTTCTAACGAGATCTGCTTTGTCTTTGATTAGAACATGATATTTTAGTTCGTTGGGACTAGGAAATTCGGTCATGGACTCCCAATCTTTTGGAAGAATATATAAGGAATCTCCGAGTTTCTCTTGCATGATCTCAGCCAGACGATCCTTTTGTTCAAGGTGGCAATGGTTTTCAATGGAGAGGATCACAGGATATGGGTTTTGACGGAAACCATATTCTTTGACAACATCGATGATATCAGCGAATAAGATCTTGGAGGTTAAGGTATGGCCATGGGTCACGATTGGTTCTTTGTTTTCACCATCCTTATGAATTTTTTTGGAAAAAATTAGTGAAAATTTCATGATTGTACAAAAAAAAATACAAGAATTTTTAATAGAATTTATTAATAAAAAAGAATCATTTTAATTACCCAACAATCTAATTCAACGCATCGGCATCCCTTCATAAAAGCGTTGATATATGCCTGTAAAGACGATTCACCAGTCAATTGATTCGCCAACAAATACGTGTTATGGGAACTATTAATATGATATTGAGGCAATGGTTGATCCATGTCCTTTTTTAATTAATTAAAAAAAAAACGAATAAATGACATGAAATAAAAAAAATCAAAATACCTGATAAACCGTCTCCTTCTTTGGATCAAAAATCGAATTTTCGGTGCTGAAAATCAAATTGCAAAATGTCAAATATGACAACTTATATTGTCCACTTTCGACCTTATTATTAAAGAACAAACCCAACGTTTCCTTAATCTGTTTCTCAGTCAAACTCTCACTTTGTGTCTGTAATAAAAATTTCTTAATTTCATGAAATTCCATCAACGGCATCTCTGACATCTTCTTCAAATCTATCTTCTTATTTCCTGGACTTACTCTCTTGAACAATTTCTCCAATTCTGGTTTATAAAGCCGATCTTTCATCAGATCCACAAATTCCTCGAATTCAATGCTACCATTGTTATTCGTGTCAAATTTCTTAAACATGTTGTTAAAGGAAAGCACATTCATAGTAACATGCAATTTCGTCAGAAGATTCCAGGCTTCTTGTTTGGAAAGTGTCTGATCGCCATCTAAATCATACCCTACAAACAGATCTTTAGATACTGATTGGATGGTTTTTCTCTTGGTCAATTTTTCTTTGGAACTCTGGAGGTGATGTTGTAACCCTTGCCAAAACAACAGTTTTTCCTCTTCTTTATTGAATCCCATAGCGAAGAACCATTCTTCACCTAGATCCAAACAAAGCAAATATTTGGGGTTATTCGATTGGGCATTTTTGAAGATGGTGGCAATTTGGCTGAAATTCGGAGTATCTGTGATATCACGAATATCAGATAAAATGATTCTTGTTGTCGTGAAAGACTTGGACTCAGAAATATATTGAAGAAGAGAGGCGTCCCCTTCAAGCAAATAAATGTTTGTTGGCTTAAATGCCTTGCGTTTCTTGGAAAAACGATAGGCCTTGATACCATAAATTAAAAGGTTTTGAGCACGGAGAAGCTGATCTTCAGGAAATTCGCGTTCTCTGATTGAGGAGTTTTTCTAGAAGAAGGAAAATAAAAGGAGGTTTAGGGAAAATAATGTACGGAAAGGTTCATTTTTTTAAGAAGATTTTGGGAATTTTTTCTGGATGAATGAAATAAAATTTAAATTTGGAAAATATAAATATATTGAGAAGAATTCGTTTAATGAATTTTTCAAATAATATCCTGTGTTTGTTTTCTTAATTTTTAAAAAGTTTCTTTGTAATTTAGATGAAATCTGAAAAAAATTATAATTTAGATTAAAAAATGAATACGAAAAAAAATAATGAAATTGGGCTTAATGAAAACGAATTCGCCTGTTTAAAGACAATCAATGAAACCTTGCAATTAAAAGGCAAATCTCTTCATGATATCAAATCAGAACTCGAGGCTTTAATAGTTGAAGATGAAAAAGACTCGATTTACGTATGATAACAAAAGTTTTTCTCATAAATTAAGCTTCTTTCGAGAGAAATTCGAAGAAATCGAAGGGAAAGTCCTTAAGCTTCTTCAGGAACTCACTTCAACAGAGGAAAAATTCCGAATGTTTGAAGCTTCAGTAACAGGTTATAATGAGGAATTTGAGTCTTTTTTCAGGAAATCAGAAACTATTCAAAGACAGAATGAGTTAATAGAAACTAGACAAGCCAATCAATTGAAATTGACCGAAAGTAGGCTGATTTAGATAGAAAAAGTTAATTTATCAATAAATAATAGCATTGAAGCTACTTTTCAGTGGAATCGAACTAACGAAAGAGGAAAAAACAATACTTTTGACCCCAAGTTTCGAAACTCAAGAAAATGTAATAAGGATTTTTAAAGAATAAAGCTATTTTCTTTATAAAAAAGCTTGAGGATATAGAGAGAGTTCTGGAGAAAATCGGGAAATTCCTGAAATATTCCAAGGAAAAATATCAGACTTTCAAGGGTTTTAAGGCACAATTGGATGAAGTCCAGGCTTTCCTGAAACAATTCCTAATAAAAGTTCTAATAATCGTGCTATTGCCTTAATTAAATTTCTTAACAGTATAAGGAAAACCTTCGTCTTTTAATGAAGAAAAGCCTGAATAAATTAACAGAGGAAGATTTGCTAGAAAATCGCCTCCCTGAAACCTCAGAACTTCGTAGGACTCTAATGACAATGCGTCGAATTCTCTTTAGTTTATTGCTAATAAATTCAGAGGAAAAAACCTTCTTCCAATCAATGTTGAAAGTAAAACCCCAGGTTTTGGTTTTTTAGATATTTATTATAATTATAGGAAATTGCTAGTGTTGTCTCTCAATTCCTCATGATTCTACAGCCGAAATATGAGAAATTATGGCTGAAAGAATTAGGAAACTTCCCGATTTTAAAGGAAAAATGGCATTTCAATAGCAATTATTATATTAATAATGAAGATACCGTGAAAAAGGAGGAAATAGGGGCGAATCAATGGTTTGATGATCTATTTCTTCATATTCGTTCACAATTGGAATCTGATGAGAGCTATTTTGCGAAATTCTTCAGTTATGAAGGCGGAAATAAGCTAACAACGAATTCTGAAGAAACCATAATATTTATGGAGGAAAGTTATAAGGACTTTTCAAGGAAATTCGAGGATTTCCTAAACAATTTCCTCAAAATCGCTAATTTTGGAGTGTTTTTGCTTGAAAGCAGAATTCGTCAGTTTCTAACCAATGGAAATGAAGAAAATAATGCTAATGTTGTTAATAATAACGCGTTTA
>Ga0302140_10006202_pt1 | contig 15023 bp, 23 predicted proteins | sample I_Bog_E1_1_FD_202095 | JGI IMG/M metagenome (GOLD analysis project Ga0302140, IMG submission 202095) | Peat permafrost microbial communities from Stordalen Mire near Abisko, Sweden - I_Bog_E1_1 | ecosystem: Environmental > Terrestrial > Soil > Wetlands > Peat | place: Sweden: Abisko, Stordalen...
GCCAGGGCGGGATCCGTCTTGGTTTTCTTGGTGGCTGATTTCATGGTGACTCCGGGAAAACATAGTCTAACCGTTCGGTTGCACAATTTCTTCTCCCAAGATACCAACAGAGAAGGCCAATGCAAGGGAAACCTTCAACGCCCCAAAGGGGTCATTTCTGCAAAAATCAACTGAATCAACAGGACTATAGGGGAGGTAGGTCTTTGAACGGCACCCCGTTAAAACGTTGTAACGCCGGTTCGTCAATTCGTTGGTTCGTTACTACGAATCAGCGTTACTACGATCCAGCGTTACACTGAACCAGCGTTAGAGCGTAGGCTTTCTGTAACGTTGTAACGTCATGGAGGCATTATGCCACGCCCCAAAAAGCCCGGCTGGGAACCCATCACCATTGCCGTAAGCGGAGAAGTCGCCAGAGCCTTGCGAGTTCTGCACTCCTTCAGCAAGCGAGAAATGGGCACTGTCGCTGACGAATTCATGCTCAAAGGTGGCTTGTTGGAAGCCGCTGAATACGTGCTGGGGAATGGGGGCATCCCCTATCCATTCAGGCAGCCCAGCCAAGCGCCACCGGCACCAGCCAAGCCAGCAGCCCCATCACAAGCCGCGCCAGCCGCAGCCATCAAACCAGCGCCAGCAGCAAAGCCTGCCCCAGGAGAGAAGCGCACCCGCAAAGGTCGTTTCGGTGAAGGCGACCCGGAACTATTCCAGCGTTGCGAAGCCGCAATCGCCGCTGGCAAGATCACGCAGGGGGCGCTCATGGAGAAAGTAGCCCCCAATGTGTCAACCGCCAGCTACCGCAGCGGCTGGAGGGTGAAGGGGCACGTGCCAGCCCAATACATCGCAGCGGTTCAGGCGGTCCTGGCAGGACTGGAAAAGGACCTGGCACAGGACTGATCCGGGCGGAAAGAAGTAATACATTGGAAATCACAACGTTACAACTGCGTAACGTAACAACGTATATACATACCCACCAATCAACGTTACAACCATCCAGCGTTACAACGTTGCATCCTTTCGCTCCCTATGACAGGGCGACATAATTGCGGTTATGCCAAGCTGAGGCCAGAAGGGAGAGAAGGATCCACCTGGGTTCTTCTTCATGTCGTGCCGGGTTGAATGGGCTTATGATCGCCTTGTTCATCCCAACGAGAAACCCATGCGATCGATTCTGCTTGTCCCGGCCCTAATCGTGGTCATTCCGCTCACTGGGCAGTCTACAACTACCCGGAAAATACCCGCTAGCGCTCAAGAAACTCCTCCGTACATCATTGGATCTGAGTGCATCCGACAGATTTGTGAGATGAGGGAAATTCAATTAATCGCCGACGCGGAGAGATCTGAAGGCAACAACGAATTCATGGATGCAATCCGCAATGCAACCAGGATAAAGATTGCACTTAAAACAGATATCCTTAATCTGAAGCAAATGAAGCCAACCAAGACATTTAAAGAGTCGTTGACTCTACTTGCAGGAATTTACCAGCGAAAATATGACCTCTACGATCTGCTAATCAACATTTCAACCCAATTTCTTTCTGCCCCAAAGCCCGGAGTGGACTATGGCGTTTTGGGGGCACAAGTCCCACAAATCAGAGCCGCACTGGAGGACGTGGAGAGAACCCTGTTCAAGACCTGTCCCATTATATTATTCTTAATGGTCGATCAGAGGCCGGACAGCGAAGGCCACGTGAGTCACTTTAGAATCACAAGGGAGCAAAGAGACAGCTTAGTTAAAGAGCTAGATAATACATTCGGCGAGAAACTCAATGAAAAGAACCAACTCTACAACATTGCAATCGCCTCCGTGCTAAAAGATGGCCTTAATGCACGGCTATGCTCGGATGACCCATGGTAATACTATTAAACATCGGACTTATGGTCCAGTTCATTGGAGCTGCGTGGCTTGTTGGAGCTTCATACAAAGACTACAAGGCTACCAAGAAATCCTCAGTGCAAACATCTCATTGGAGCCTTGAAGATGAGGATTTGCACACATCTTTGGAAAGTAGAATTTCAAACATCGTCCAAGATATTGAGGCTGAACTCTTGTCTAATTCCAGAGATCAGCTAAAGAATCAAATGATTGGCTTCGCATTTTTGTCAATCGGCATGATTTTACAGCTAATCGCCAACATCAATTAGCCGGATCCAGGTTCGCCACATATGGACGCCCAATTCAATGAATCATTTCTCGGCTAAGATGGGTGCACCCAATTGGGCCATGGCCAGAACGGGTGGCCAGAAGGGTTAATCCCGATCTAAATTGGCCTCTGGGTTCTTGGCCATCCATCTTGGCCCCTCCGAAAGTCAGTTCCGACCCGATGAGCGTTTCCTAGCGTACGTAAATTTCCCTTCGGTGCCGTGACCCCGGCTAGGTGCCGGATTGGGTTCGGTTGCACCGGCAGGCCAGCCTTTTGCAGTCGGCGCTCATACCCGACTGGGTTCGAACCCATCCCGAGATTTAGCACGGCTGGGGGATTGCATATTCCAGCTTAGCACCCATTATTTCAAACAGTATTTCTAAGTCCGAAGCCGTCCCATGAGTTACTGATCGACCACCCTAGGTGCAGTTGTATTATTGGAGGTATTCAAATGAGCCAGTGCAGAATGACGAACAAAAGCGGTAAGCGGTGTTTAAACAATTGTTTTAAAAATACTGAATTATGTTTAATTCACTACCTGATTTTTGTAGAAAAAACCAAAGATATGGATGGCAAAATCCCCATATATATTGGGATCGCTGGTGGCATAATACCCCTCATCCCCGTGATAATAGATATCTGGAAACATATTCACCTTTTGGCAAAAGGAACAAGGGAAGACGAAGATTTCATCATTCTGGCGCGAAGCTATCCTGCTTCACCACTGGGCACGACTGTATCTCTAGACCTGCATTTTGATACATATTGCGACTGGAGGGCGCTCCGAGACATAGTCGCTCGACTAGAAACTATTAAGGATAAGCCATTTTCAAGCACTGATGCTCCAACACCAATACTTGAATTTGAAAATTGGTACAATTCACTCCAACCAGGGTTTAGAGAGCTAATAGAAAAGCAAGTCGCACAAAGCTTCGATTAAACACCCTCCACAAACCTAACCCTCTTGGGGATTCGGTTGTGGCTTGCCCTGCGCCGACTCCACGATGGGCGTATCTAGGGTAGCCCCAACATCCTCAAAACTAGTTTTGTTGTTGCCAACAAATAAACAAAATATTTCAATAAATTTACCATGTTTACTGTTTCGTGGATGTGCGCGAAATGATCCCCTCCCTGGGGCGTATTCTTCAGACATGACCACCTGTCCTAGCACTTGCCCCAGCTGTGGCGCCTCCTGGCTCGGTGAGGCCATACCAGAAAGGTCCAGGAAGTGGTATGGCGACGCGACCCACTTTCTCCGCGCCACTGCCATCTACGACCGCTACCAGGACCGAACGACCGGTTGGGCTTGCCCGGATTGCGGGAAGGTCGCGCCCGCAGGGCGGAACTCAACCCTGCCGGAGTGAGGGAGCTAGCCCCCATCCCTGGCAGTTCCAGGGGATCATGGCGGTGAAACCACCGCCATGATCCCCTGAACCCCGTCCTGCCGTCGTGTCGGTCGCTGAGCCCCCCGCAGGACAGGGGTTCAGCGATCGACCGCGAGCGAAACGCCGGCGCTGGGCGGTCCGGAAAAGTCCAGGTGTCGGCGGATCCCCACCGGACGCCCCGAGAGCCAGGTGGCGTAGCCCAAGGCCGCAGGCCGCAGCCGTGCCGCAGCAAAGCGGAGGCGCGGACCTGGCGGGGCGGGCCGCGCTGGACCTGGCCATCCGAGGCGAACTATTAAGGATTCCTTAATAGTTCAAGGGCTGGTTATACCCAAAGTCGCGGCACATTGGGTATAGCGCCCGGCCCGGAATCGAACTCTTCGGAAATTCCGGAAGGTTGGGGGGAGGGGGTCTTGATGCAGGCGCAGCCTGCGAACCTTATGCTGCGACGAGGTCTCCTCTCTGCCCAAATTTTCAGGCCTTCCTTTTCCATAAGGGCTCTTTTGCCACACGACTTTCCGAAGCGGTGGGGCAGTGAGTGCCACAGACTAAGGTTTCGTTTCGATCTGTTTCCAAAATGGAAAATGTTTGGTTGTGCTCAGCCGGGAGCGGCCCCAGAGGGGCCGTACCTAATTCCCCGTGTGACTTTTCCACAAAGTTTGTGGACGGCATCATGAAAGATCCTGAAGAAGTAATCTTGAAAAAGAATCTTGTTCTCTACCTGTGCCGGGAAGTGCAGTTTTGCGTGCTGGGAAGTGCAGTCTTCCCCTTCCAAACGTGCCGGGAAGTGCAGTTTCACGTGCCGGGAAGTGCAGTGGAAAACCCCCTTCCTTCTCGCTAGCCTGTGGAAAACAAGGTGGAGGCCCAGCGTGCCGGGAAGTGCAGTCGCCTTTGGTATCAACTAAATTAATAAATGACTAACCTTAGGTTATGATTGTGCCGGGAAGTGCAGTTCCGGGGAGACGCTTGAGCTCGCTGCCCCGTCCGATCAGTTGCACACCGTCCTTGGGGGGGGAGACCCAGAGCCCTTTGACTTTCGCCTCAGCCTGAAGTTCAGGCCAGATGACCCTCAAGCCCTGAATGGCCTCTTTGAACCGGGTCTTTATCCTCCGGACCGTCTGATCCTGCTGCCACAATTGCTCCTGCACTTCACTCCAGGGGATAAGGGAGGCGGACCTAGCGCCGTAAGATCTCCATGCAAGGAATATCCAATAATCCTGCATCTGGCTTTGCTTCCGAGTCTTCCGGAGGATGTCCTTAGGGAATGGCACCGCCGACTCCATGAGTGCGGCGACAAGGCGCCTTGAGAACAGAACCCCAAAATCTAGATCCACGAGGCCAAGGCGTTGCTGGCCTGCATTCTCTGCTCTCATATCGATGGAGGACGGTAGGTCTGCTCTCTCGATCAGAGGAATGTTATGGAGTGTCTCCCCGGTCGGTCCCTCAATTCGCAAACCGATGCTCAGGCCGGCGAGACGTCGGTAACGGGCCCGTAGATCCGCATAGTTCTTCCCGCTATCCAGAGACAGCCCCATGTCCCGCAGGTAGGACGAGGCGCTCTCCCAATGCACGAAACGCGCGTGCTCGAGAGCATCTTCAGAAGCGCCGTTCTGGCGTGCATCCAAGACTTGACGCGCAATTTGATCGAGCAGCCAATGCAGCAAGGTTCGATCTGAACCAAATGGAAGGTCCACGCCAGGAATAGCGGCGTTGATCTGCATATGGACCCGGCGACCGTCTCCAAGCCTGGCTGATTTAACAACTTGCCGATCCTTGGTAGGACTATATGGAAGGCTCATTGCCACCAGATACCGGCTGATGAAAATTAAATCCTTGAGGCTATCGTCCTGCCGCTGGTTCCGGAGATCGACAAGAGTGGAGGCCCTGCGCTGTGCGGCAGCAACTCTCTCCTTGAACCGGTTCCGTGGCGGCCGTATAAGAGCCGTCTGATGGCTCTTAGCCATGCGGAAGGCCAAAACCACGGCCATGGGGGGATAACCAGATCTCAAATGGTAGAAGTCCGTATCGGGAGCTGCCCCGCTCGGTTGGGGGGCCCCCAGAAGTTTCCTCAAGAGGGACTGGGCGACGCTAGGCAGATCCGGAGGGTCGTAGGCCTCCAGTTCAGCCAGATAGGCCTTGGCCAGTTGCAGGATCCCATCTTCCGTATAGGTCTTCGCGAGATCTTCCGCGCATTCCAAGACTCTTTCGACTTCAACGTCCTCAAGGGCGGAGAACCCGGAGCTGGGCGGAGGAATGGGAGGCTCTTTTTTGAGGGGCATGGAATCTCCTTTCGGGCCACCCGTTCAGGGCTTCCCCGCCTTGGACCGCCGGATCGCATCGGCCTCGAGAATCAACGCCTCGATGGTTGGACCGGGCCGCTTTTCAGAGGGACGCAAGCTCTTGTCCTGCATCCGGGCCAGTATCTCTCGTTCAACAACCGCGACCGCAACCGGGCTCAAGGTAATGGTGTATTGCACACGGTCAGTCCGGGGACGCCCGATTTTCCCCTGCCCCGCCTTTTCGGCCGCAGCTTTTTCCGTACGGGCCTGGTGCCGGGTGTCCGCCTCGTGCTCTCCCACCGCGAGGGCCCCAAGGACGCCTGCCACATCGGGTTTTTTCATAATTTACCCCTTTAGAAATTTTTAAATTGTATCATCTTAAAATTTTGAAAGTTCTTAATTTTTCAAGTATTGATCGCATCTCGTTGGCCGCGGCTCCCCCAGCCTGAAGTAAGGTCTTCCCATCGGGGTATGCGTTCTCGACCGCAGTTCGATGGTCCAACCGCCCCAAGTAAAGGAAGGCCCCCCTGTCGGACTCCTGACGGAGCGCTTCCTCAACCATGCTTGAACGGGTAGTTTCCTTGGCCCCATTCAGGACCACCCCAATTTCCAGGTCGGGGTTCCCTGACGCCTTGGCCTTGCCCAGAACTGTGAGCGCACGTCCCAAGGCTATGACATCTTGTTCCCCCGGCTTGGTGGGAACGAGCACGAGGGAGGCCAGTCCCGCTGCGACCAGGGAGCGTGGCCCTTGGCCTGGCGGACAGTCCACTAGGACGATGTCCTTGCTGGTGGCCTTCTCCACTAAGAAACTCCGGACTTCCAAATCGTCGTCGATCAAACGGCAATCCAGTCCGGCACGTTGGGCAAACCGGTTGGCATCGCCCTGGGGATCGAGATCCACCAGGGGAAGCTTGAAGTAGCTGGCTACGTTAACAGCAAGGGTCGTTTTGCCCGTCCCTCCCTTATCCGTCCATGTGCTTACGATCATATTTCCTCCAGCAATTAAAACTAGAATCGTGATGTTTCGAAAGTAGTCAAGTTGAAAATTTTACAATTTTTTAATTTTGAAATTATTTTTTTCAACCGAGCCGGCTGGGAAGGCCGTGATGGGAAACCATCCTGCCTTCCCGACCTCGCCGTGCGTTGAGATTGGGCCAGGCAAGTCTCGCAGGCGGGTCTCACCTCTACGCGACCTGTCTGGCCCGATTCCGGACGAAGCCCCCGGAGGCGTCTTGCCCTCTAGTTGGAACCTACCGCAGATCGCGGGCGATGTCCTTGATCGCCTCGTCATCAAAAGCCCGAGCCGTTCCAAATTTGTCGAGACATTTCGTAATTGAGATCTCGATCACTGTGTTGAGCGCATCGATGAAAGGCTTGTTTGCCACAAGATCCTGCCCACTATAGACCTTCCCAGAGAAAAGGCCGGCACCTTTGAGCGGTGGATTCACATCACAGGCAGCTGTAACCCTGGCCGCATCAAGGAGTTTGGTTCCTCCGACCACGGTTCCATTTTTAGAAAAAGCTAGTTGAGCCTGGGGGAAGGCCTTGACCGCATCGACATTCCCATAGCGGGCCTCATTCTTGATGACCATATTACGTGGCTCGTACAGCCCTGTTGAACCATTTACATGGCCGCTATAGCCTCCATTAGTCGCCAAATTCATTTCAAGCGCGACCGTAGCTTGGCACGATGGATCCGAGACCACCTCGAAGCCCTTCTGCTCCAGCCAGCGTTGCAGGGCGACCTGTAATTGGGGCTGGGTTTTTGCATGATTTTCTTTGTTGGCTTCCGTATTCTCAAGCTCCCGGAAATAGAATTTCCGGAAATCGCCGCGCATGTCGAAATTGCCGACGAAATAGACCGACTCGATCCGGACTTTGCATCCGCCTTTGATGGTGGTCTTGGGGAACGAGGGTTGGTAGTTGGAGAAATCGAAGCTAATCCACTGGGTGAAATCGTCCGCAGGTGCCTGGGCCTGAGCGGCAAGACATACCAGCGAAGAGACCAGCAGGGCCTGGTGGATCATGGATGCTCCTTCGGAAAGGGTTGGGGATGTGATGTGGCCAGTTTAGACTATGCGTAAAGTTGGAGGAACCGTGCAATTCCCTGCTGATGCCTCGATTCAAGCGCTCCAGCTCCTCGTAGGGGCCTGTGACGATCGAGCTGGTTGCCATATTCCGTGGCTCAGTAAGGACGGCACGGTGCGCATCGCCCTGGCCCCGGCAGGGACCCCAATCTACGTGGTTCATGACCCCCTCGCCGCGCGGGACGATGCGGTCTACCTGTTCGAACCGTTGGCGCGCGGCGGGGGGTGGGTAGGCCCGGGCGCGGCGAACGATCTTGGCTGGATGGAGGAGTTGTTCACCCACCTGAAATGGGCCTGGGAACGCTACGAGGAGGCCCAGCGCGGACAAAAATTCATTGCCCCCGAAGTCGAGGGCCTCGCCTTAACCCTGGCGGGCCTCCTTGGCCACTTTGAGTAGTAACGCCAAGTCCACCCCCAGTGCCCGGGCCAGGCAGTCCATGGCGTCGATGGAGACATTCCGTTTGCTGCACTCGACCGAGCTCACGTAGGTGAAGTGCAAGCCGGCATGGTCGGCCAGGGTCATTTGCGACCAGCCCTTGGCCAGCCTTTCCCGCCGGAGGTTGGCGGCAAAGACGCCCCGGGCCGTTGATGGCGAACAGACGTTCTTCACAGTCCTGAGGCTGCTGGTTTGAACGACTATTGGTCTATAGACTTAACGTCAAGTAACATGGGGCCGTCCCTGACGCCATGGGCCGATTCAGCCAACGGACGGCCTCAGGGTTCGGCCCCCAACGGCAGGTCCGGCAGCGCCCCGCGCAGGTCCTCCATGGCCAAGTGGTCCAGGTAGACCTGGGTGGTGGTGACCTGGGCGTGGCCGAGTAGCTTGGACACCGCCACCAGGTCCGAGCCGCCGCGCAGGGCGCGAAGCGCGAAGGTGTGCCGGCAGGCGTGCGGGCTGATGTGCTTCCCCTCGATCCCGGCCGGAGTCAGGTAGCGTTGGACCAGGTAGCCCAGGGCCCGGGGGCTCATCCGGAGGTCGGCGCGCGAGGCCGCCGCCCGGTCCGCCCCCAGGAACAGCGCTCCGTCCGCCCGCAGGGGCCGGCCGGTGGCATCCAGGTAGGCCCGGACGGTGGCCGCCACGGGAGCCCGCAAGGGCACCGTCCGGTCCCGGCCGCCCTTGCCTTGGCGGACGTGCAGGTACCAGCCGCCGGCACCGTCGAGCCGGAAATCCTGGACGTCCAGGGCCACCGCTTCCGACGCGCGCAGGCCGGCTCCCAGCAGCACCGCTAGCAGGGCGCGGTCCCGGGGATGTTCCGCCGCGGCCGCCAGCAGGGCGGTCAGCTCCTCCTCCGACAGCACCTCGTAGGGCCGCAGCACCTTGCGTTTGGGGATCTTCAGGGCGCGGAGGACGGCCCGGGGCAGGTCGTGGCCCAGCTGGGCCGCCACCCAGTCCAGGAATCCGCGCAGGGCGGACATAGCCTGAGCGTGGGTGGCCGGGCTGCGCCCGTCCTGGAGCAGGGTTTCGCGCCAGGCCTCCAGCCGCCAGGGCGCCAGGTCCTCCAGGGTGGCGGCCGGCAGGCCCCGGAACGCGTCACGCAGATGCCGGCCATAGGCCCGATGGGTGTGCGGCCGGCTCATCAAGGTCCGGAGGTAGAGCTCGAGGAGATGAGCCAGCCGGTCGTCCGAAGCTACGGCCGGCAGCGCCGGCCCGGCCGGGGCCGGGGTTGGGATGGGCGTGAGCGCCCGGGACCAGGCGGCGCCACCGGTCATTGGGACCCGCCCTCGTCCGCCGGTCCCGCCCCGGTGCGGGGGTGGAGGATGGGCTCCCCGGCCCTTTCCGGGTCCATGTCACCCCAATCGTAGGGTTCAGCCCCTTCCAGGAGTTCCGAGAGGGTCTTGCGGTTGAGGATTCCCAAGGCGCGCCGGGCCTCGGCCAGGGCCACCTCGGAGCGGTCGCCGTAGACCACCGCCTCCAGGGTCCGGCGCAGCCGTTCCGGGTCCTTCTTGAGCAGCAGGGCCATGGCCTGCAGCAGCGCCTCCGAAAGGGACAGGGCCTGGCCCACGTCGACCGGCTGCAGGCCGGTGCCGTAGCGCTCCCGGGGGTATTCGAGGACGAACGCGCCGATGGCCTCCAGGGCCTGGCGCTCCGGGAGCGCGTAGACCTCCGCGTCCGGAGGCCGCCCGGACGGAGCCGCCGGGGCGAGCAGGTCCTCGCCTTCAGGATTCACGGCCCGGACGAGGTCCAGGTCAAGGTGCCGGGGACGGTTGGCCATGGGGTCTCCAAGGGTGACGAATTGCCACCACTTTACCCCAAGCTTCCGGGAACCAGCATTATCGGAAACTTGAAAACGACCTTCCGATCATGGAAACCGGAAAAGTCCCATTCCCATGCGACCGCCGCCGCCCCGGGGATTTAAAGGTGGCGAATTCGTGACCTTTAACCTCTAATCTCCCGGGGGACGGGCTGGTCAGGAAACTTCGCCAGGGTCCGTTTGTCGACCCAGGCCGTGCCGAGTCTCGTAGTCGCCGATCAGGGCGGCAAGGCGCTCGAACTCGCCCCCTTCTGGGGTCCCGGGCCGCGCGGTCGTGAAGATCCGCTCCAGGTCCGCCAGGGCGTCTCGAAAGTCCTGCTCGGTCCGCAGCATCGTGTCCATGCCACCAGTCTACGTTCCTTCGAGGGTCCGAGACCTCAGAGGCGCATTGCCTGACGGGAATACCCATTATCGGAAGCTTGAGGAATTTTCTAGCCTGATGGGCTCAGTGAGCCTATCATTTGGTCTGAACTGGTGTGGGACCTGCCCGGTCTCAATAAGGTCCTTCCCGGACCGGACCCAGTTCTTTTTTTATTCATCACCAGGACTGCCGCTTCACATATCGCCTATCCCTACCATTAATTATTTCATTCCAGCGATTCAGGCCATAACGTTTGGGGGCAGCATCATCTTCTGATACCCACTGGAGACCGCGCCATAGGGAGTAGAAGGGGAATAATTCTTTTACGTGTTGAGCCCGTTTCGCAAGCAAATACGCAAATACATCGGCGAATTGAATTCCTGGACAAATATTAGAAACAGCAAAGTAAGGGTATGGATGGATATTGCCAAGTCCTATTCCTGCAATAAAATGCTTCATGGCAATCGCTAGTCCTTCTTGCGAACCAAGCCGTTGATCAAAAATGAGCTTAACAACTGATTTTGGATCATAGCTATTGGCAGCCTGTGAAACATTTTCTATCAAAGTCCTAATTGGGATGGACAATCTTTTGGGGTCAGGACTCAGTAAATCTGGGGGTTTCGCGTTGTTTGAATAAATAAGAGAAGCAAAGGCTTTAAAATAAATTTCCGGATTAAGCCGCGGAAAGGTCAATAGCTCTTTTACAAAACAGATATTATTTGGCATTGAACCATTCTTTTGCCATAATTTTACCATTTGATTAGATAAAAGTTCTTTACCCTTTATGTCCCTGGTGTAATCTTTTGCGTGTTTTGGTCCATAGTATTTTTTCCTGATCTCAAACAGAAATTGTTCTAGCTTCGGCAATTTTGATTCTTCGACAAGCACTCCTGAAAGTATCCCGAAAGACGGCGTTACCCCTTCCGGAGCCCAGGACTCATCGACAAAAAGCCACATTGCACCACCTCTTTGTTAATCCTACATGGAAGCGACCCTTGGCGAAGGCCAGTCGCTAGGAAGGGACTTTGACGGAAGCATCCTCTTCAGCGGAGGATTCTTCCGAGGGCTCGTCGTCGCTCATTTCCTTGGCGCCGACGTCATGAGCCCTCGCCAGGAGCATGATAAAGAGGGACTTAGAGATCTTCGGTTCAAGCCTTTTGATCACCTTGAAGGGGTTGTAGATCAAGACGTAATGAAATTCTTCGGGGCCGTCCGAAGCGCCAATGAAACCCAAGTCCTGCAGGAGGCGCATTTTCTGGCGCCACCCCGTGACAGCCCGGTTCCCCATGTGCCCCGCCTCCACGGCCAGTTCAGCCTGGTTTGTAATCTCAATCATCCGTTCGCCGAAATCCCTGGCCCAAAGGCCGAAAAAAGTCCGGCCGGCCGGCTTCCCTGGGGTCAATTCGTCGATAATCCGCAGGATCAAAGGGAGGGTCCGCGGGATGGTCACCCACCCTTTCTTCCCCGCACTGTCCCAAAGATCCTCTTCGGCGAGGCCAGGCCACATTTTCTCCCGCAGGGCCAGCATCTTGGCCTGCACCTTTTTTTTCTTCACTTGGTCTTGTTTCGCGTTCATAGCGCCCCCTTGAGCGAAACTCACGGCCCGGAGTTTGGACCCTTAAGCCTTCCCGCACGGCCGATCGAGTAATGAGCCGACTTAAGTATATTTCCGTAAATGCTGTAATGCCTTGTTTTGTTAATTACTTTTAGCGTGGTGGCTCGCGCGAGTTGCTGAAACTTGTTAAGAGCTCATCATTAAATGCCACCTGAAAAGTAACAATACTGCACCAAAAAATACACATATTATTTGTAAAATTTGCAAATAAATATTTTACCTAAAAACCATGGTCATCGATGTAGTCCTGTGATCGATGTTATCGCGGTTATCGATGTAGTCGCGGGTAGCGGGCGTGGGGGAGGGGCCAGCGGGGGATGGCGTGCTGGCTACCCGTTGATTTCAGGCGGGTAGAAGTGCTTCCGCTCCACCCACCTGAAGCCTTCGTGCTTGGTGATGGCTGCGATCTCGGTCTGGCCACCCACGGTCTTTTGGAACCCGATGGAGAATCTCATGAAGCCCTTCGTCGTCTCCACCATGAAGCGCGCAAGGTCGATGGCGTCTTGGATCGGTGCGGCTGGCAGGATGAGGGTCCTATAGGTGTGCTGGCACAGCTTGTTTGCCGCTCCTTGGAGGTCCTCGTAGGTCATCCCGAGAGCATTGGCCCCCTCCTCGGGCAGAGTCCCGATCCCGATGATCAACCGATTCAGCGCCTCATTTTCGCCATTCCAGAGGGGTCCGAAATTGTCCTCCGGTTGGACGCATGACGGAGCCAACCAGCCATTGCAGAAGGTCACCTCCCAGACCTCGGGCAGCATGTGCCCACTGGAGTAACCGCAGATACGCAGCATTAGGAAACCAGTATTGAGGCTCGCCTCCTGGCCCTTCTCAGAGAAGAACTCGTGCACGCGCATGGCGACCGCTTTCATCGTGTAGTTGTCGCCGTCCAGTTTCCAGTCAGGACGGTCCCGGTCCTGGCCCGCAAGTCTCCGGCGCAGGTCCTTGAGTAGCGTCGCGACGGATGCATTCCCGATGCCACCGTCGCCGCAGGTCATCACACCCAATGGCAGTCCCTTCACCAGGTTCACCAGTTTGTTTGAGTGCTGGTAAATCTGGGCCGGATGCTGACCATCCAAAAAAAACGTGGTCGCACTGTCCGCCGCAATAACCACGCCGTCGTTGATCTTCACCGAGACAATGATGCTCATGGTTCCTCCTATGGTGGGCCGTACGGTGCAGCAGCTATTTTCAAAATGGAAACACCTCACCCGTGATCATCTTGGTGAGATCACCGACATGATATGACCCCCAAATTTAAATTAATAGTAAATAAAAAGACCCCGAAACGACCCGATTTCATGAACCCTTGTTTGCACTTTCGGTCGGCGGCCACAAGTCTAATCCTTGCAACTCCAGTCGGGAGACATAATTGCGGTTATGCCAAGCTGAAACTCTTGGGCCAAGAAGATCGAGAAGAGTGAGAACCATGCGCGCCTGAGGAGGTACCCATGGGATAGTCCATGATCCGAATTGGACATGGGCGTAACCTTCCCTTGGAGCCGACAGGTGAAGCCGGAGCTGGAACAGGTGCAGGGACAGCTCGAATCCTTCGAAACCCTGCTCCAGCATGTGCAGGCACAGCTAGAGCAGGCGAAGGGCCAGCTCCTGAGGGGTATTGGGAACCGGCGCGAGGTCTACCGCTAGGCTTCCTGGCGGTCCTGGGCAAGGGAGATCTTCCAGCCCCGGCGGAAGGCGAACACAGCACCGGGGCGGCCCCCGGGGAGGACTCGCCTCGCGCGTACGGAGAGATGCAAGGCCTTCTTGAAGGATCCACTGGGATCTGCGCAAGCCTCGATTTCAACGGGAAGAATGAACAAGTCTTGTTTCCGTGTAGGGGGTTGAATGACCAGGTGTGGAATGCCGGGTGCGGAAGTGACGCAGGGAGTCGTGTCCAGCTCCTGGGCGACTACCGCATCGGGCTCGGCCCCCGAAGGAAGGCGGGGGAACCGTTTTAAGGCCAAGTCAATCAGAGCAAGCTTCGCCTCAGCGGTCAGCCCGGTGTCTCCAAAATCAATGGAGAGCAGACTCTTGCCTTCCAACACCTGCTCGGCGATCCCCTTCATGTTGTCTTGATCCATAAACACCCCTACCCACAACCCAACTTACGAAGCCCTACCAGCCATGCCCCATCCCGCCAGTCCTGGGACCCTCGCCCCATGGCGGCCCCTTTGCGGCACGCTGCTGAGCCTCCTCAAGCGTTCCGAACATTCCCCAACAGGTGGGGCGATCTACGGCTTCGCCATCAAGGCAGTGAACATCAAAGCGGGTGCCTGAAGGGAAATGAGGGTTGACGGAACTTAGGATGAACGGCTTCCCCCACAAGGCCATGTGGCTTGCGGGGCGTTTCTCGTGGGGGGTGGACCACAACCCATCAGGGATCTCGGGGTCCACCGGAGTGTTTCCAACACCGTTCGAGGTTTCCATCTCACCTCCGATCAAATAAATATTTAGTCCCACCAAGTATTGGTCAAAACACCGAAATGTCATTTCTATTTTGTGGCTTTTCTTTATTTACCAAACATTTTGGCCTGGATGGAAGCAGAAAACGATTGATGAGAAAATCATTAAGGAGTGCCGCTTGGACATTTACATCACAATCCTGTGTAGATTCATTCCCCGCGCGGAAACGGCCGGTCATGAGACCACACCCTGAGATTGAATGAACACCACAACTATTTCCCCTCAAAATGATGCAATTTAGCCGAAAATACAGGCTATTTTATATTTTAAAGTCATATTACATCAACAGTTTACGGATGTGGCACGACAAATGCTCTTTGGTGTTAGTCGTAAAGGTCAAGAGAAGTGCAAATTTCAAAATGCACTGCTCTAGATTTTTCTCCCGTTTTGGAGAGGAGAGATGTGAACCAACTCAATGGATCAGAAGCAATTGCCAATGCCACACT
>Ga0302140_10006203_pt1 | contig 15022 bp, 10 predicted proteins | sample I_Bog_E1_1_FD_202095 | JGI IMG/M metagenome (GOLD analysis project Ga0302140, IMG submission 202095) | Peat permafrost microbial communities from Stordalen Mire near Abisko, Sweden - I_Bog_E1_1 | ecosystem: Environmental > Terrestrial > Soil > Wetlands > Peat | place: Sweden: Abisko, Stordalen...
GCCCGCTCCGGGAGAAGCCTGCGGGGCCTGGAGAGCCGCCTCACGGATTGACAGTCGCTTCGATCCGGCCCATGATCGCATCAGAACTGCGGCCACGTTCATGGATGCACCAATGACACCACTTAGCCGTGGGTGTACGCTCATGGATGGCATTGCCGGTCTCCAGGAAGAGGCTCATGTATGGCTGACTCGAAACACACGCATGGCGATCATCCGTCTACCGCGGTACTGACGCGGGGCTTTGACCCCCGCCTTTCGGTCTGGTCGGCGCGGCCGGCCGTGTTCCGCACTTCTACCTTCGTCTTCCCCACGCCCGAAGCGGCGGAACGGGCGTTCGACATCACTTCCGGACGCAAGCAGCTCGAGCCGGGAGAGAGCGAGTACCTGGTCTATTCGCGTTTCAACCACCCCAACGCGGAGATCCTCCAGGATCAGATGGTGCCGATTGAAGAGAACGGCGAGTGGGCTCTCGCCTTCAATTCAGGGCTCGCGGCGATCATGACGGCGCTGCTCACCGTCCTCAAGCCCGGCGACTCGATTGTGTACACCATGCCACTGTACGGCGGAACCATGGGCATGATGCACAATCTGCTGGAGCCGTATGGCATCCATACGGTTGCGGTGCCCGCCGGTCACAGCGAGGAGTTGGATGAGGCCATTCGCTCGACGCCCATGCTGCGCGCGGTCCTGATCGAGACACCCGCGAACCCGACGATGGTGATGGCCGACATCAAGCGCGCCGCACTGGTCTGCGGGGAACTCGACCCGAAGCCCGTCCTCATGGTCGATAACACGTTCCTCGGGCCGGTTTTCCAACACCCGCTGACGCTGGGCGCGGACCTGGTGCTCTATTCGGCGACGAAGTATCTGGGTGGCTTCAGCGACCTTCTGGCCGGCATGGTGCTTGGCCGGGATCCGGACCTGCGCAACCAGATGTTCGGCAAACGCGGGATGTTCGGCAATATCCTGCAGCCCGACGAATGCTGGATTCTCGATGGACGACTGCCGACGGTGAGCTTGCGCATGAACCGCCAGAGCAAGAATGCTCAGCGCATCGCGGAGAGCCTGGTGCGGCGGCCGGAGGTGCGCAAGGTCTATTACCCGACTCTGTTTGACGACCCGGAGCAGATCCGCATTCGCCTCTCGCAGTGCGACTACCCGGGCGCCATGTTCGCCATGGAACTGAATGGCGGCAAGGCGGCGGCTTTTGATTTCCTGAGGAACCTGCACCTGGCGAAGAACGCCGTTTCGCTGCGGGATGGAAACGCTGGTCTGCCATCCGAAGACGACCACGCACTCGGCCAGCGGACCCGAGGAGATGAAGCTGGCCTGCATCACGGATGGGCTGGTGCGCGTCTCGGTCGGGATTGAAGACTGGCGCGATCTGTTGCGGGACTTCGAGCAGGCGCTGGATGCAATCCGGCCGATGCTCGAAGAGACCGGCGCGCTTACCGGAAAAACGTCTTCCAGGTTGTGACAACGAGGGCGTGCGCAACCATGGCGGCGCGCACGCCTCCGCCTCGCCGGTAGGCCAATCCGTAGAACACGCCCATCACCGCGGCCAGCAGCGCCATCTCCCAATTCGGGAACTGCCGGTAGCCGAGATGCGCCAGTCCGAACAGCGTGGACGCAACTCCGATGGCCAGCGCCGGCCGGCCGCTCCATTCTTCAAACCAGCGCTGGAGCAGGCCACGGAAGAAGAACTCCTCGCTCAGCGCGACCACCCACAGGACGGCGAAGAACGTCGGAAGCGCGACAGCATACTTGTAGCCTGAGGCCGGCAGTTCGAAGTGGGCAAAGCCCAATCCGTAGACCAGCGCCAGGACTGGCGGCATGGATGCCAGATACCACAATGCGCCCGATCGCCAGTGGCGTAACTGCGGCCAGAATCCGAAGCCGGAGTCGATTCTTCGGACATTGAGAATCGTCGCGATGCCAACTTGGATCCAGACCAGGTGCCCAAGCAATTCCACCGGCGCCTTGGGCCATGGGCGTGGATAAATGGCGCCAAACCAGTTGAACAGGATGGGCGCAGCCATCAGTGCGACGAACGCCAGGTCGGTGTAACGGGAGACAGGCAGAAAGTGAAACCAGAAGGCGGCCAGGGCGACGAGCCCCAGGAGCGCAACCAGCGCGTGCGGCCGGAATACGCCACACGGGATCGAGTACAACATCCACGGGATGGGCGCAAGAATAATCAGACGTGGCGGCGTCCAGAACTCGCGCCACTTCGGAGCGGCGAGGCTGAAGTAAAACGCCAGTTGGACCAGACCTGCGGCGAGCAGAGCAAGCGCGAGCGGCCAGGCGATGTTGACGTTGCCGTAGGCGATCCCGGTCACTTGGAGTTGCCTCTGAGGTAGGGCGGCGCTCCAGCGCCGCGCGGGGTCTCCAGACCCCGTTCCGGAAGAGTTTGCCAGACCTGGAGGTCCGGCGCGGGCCTGGAGGCCCGCCCCACCAAGCCAGCCTGCGCCACTGGGCTATGCTGACGGTGAGGGTAGCCGGTGGCCGCAAGACTGAGATTCGCGCTGGGCAAGTCCGTGGGCTTTCTGACGCTTGTCCTCTTCACGTTAGCGTCTTCCCGGCTGCCTGCGCACGAACATCAGGATGACCCTCCGCAAGACCTGGTCCGGCGCGTGGCTCAGCAGGAGGCACGCAACTCCGAGGAACGCTCGCATTACGCCTACCGGCAGGAGGTTCTGCTCGAAGACCTCCCGGGTGGCAGGCAACCGAGCGGGCTGTATCGGGAGACGCGGGACGTTATCTTCTCGCCCGAGGGCGAACGCACCGAGCGCGCGGTCGGCGAGCCGCAATCACGCCTGGCGCACCTGGTGCTGACGCCGGAGGATTTCGACGATATCCGCAACATCCAGCCCTTGCTGCTCACCCCGGAGCTGCTGCCGCGCTACGAGGTCCGGTTCCGCGGCGAGGAGAGCATGGACGGCCACGACTGCTGGGTGCTGCAGGTTCGACCCAGGCAGATCCTGCAAGGCATGCGACTCTTTGACGGGATGCTATGGGCCGAGAAGACTGGTCTGAACATCGTCCGCAGCGAGGGCCAGGCCGTGCCGCCCGTGTATTCGCACGTCGATGGGAAGGACAGCGAGAACCTCTTCCCGCGCTTCGTGACCACGCGCTCACAAGTCGATGGCTTCTGGTTTCCCACGCTGACCTTTGCCGACGACACCCTGCCGTTTCGCGCCGGACCGTTACGGGTGAAGATGACCATCCGCTACAAGGACTACAAGCGCTTCAAAGCCGAGTCCACGATTACGTTCGAAGAGAAATAGAGTGTGGATGAGCACAGACGACATCGCGGGCAACCATCTACTTCGCAAGTAGCAGAAGCGCTTCGTCGGCGCTGTTTTCACGAGCGAGGTCAAGTGCGGTCTTCCCCGCCTTGTTGCGGAGCGCGCGGTCGGCGCCACGCTGGAGCAACAGCTCGACGGTGGTCCCACGATTCCAGCTCGCGGCGTGATGCAGCGGCGTCGCTCCGGCTTCCGTATCTTTGGCGTTGATCGCGGCGCCCTTGTCGAGCAGGAGTTCGACCACCGCCGTCTGACCGGCGAGCGCGGCGTCGTGCAGCGGCGTACCGCCCGATGCATTGCGCGCGTCGATCTTTGCTCCGTGACTGAGTAGAGCTTGCACCACGGCGATGTAGCCTTTGAGGGCTGCGTCGTGCAGCAGCGTGCTGCCGCCGGGGCAGGGCATGTTGGCGTCCGCGCCCTTATCGAGAAGCAGCGAGACCACGTCGGCCTGTCCGTGCAAGACCGCGGCCTGGAGTTGACTGGCGGCCGTCTGGCCACCGGAGTCGAGCTGCGCACCGTGCGCCATCAGCAGCTCCACGACCGGCGTGTGCTTGAAGCGCAGAGCTTCATCGAGCGCGGTGGCGCCAGCCAGGTCCTTAGCCGCAATCTCCGCGCCTGCATCAAGCAGCACCAATGCCACGTCGGCGTGTCCCTGAATTGCGGCCTCATGCAATGGCGTCGCGCCGCTGTCCTTGTTTCGAACGTTCACCGTCGCGCCGCGGGCGATGAGCAGCTTCACCATATCGGCGTGGCCGCGCCACGCGGCTTCGTCGATCGGCGTAGACCCGGAGTCGTCGGCGGAGTTTACGCTCGCACCCTTGTCGAGCAGCATCTTCGCAATCTCGATATGCCCACGGTTGGCTGCCAGATGGAGCGCCGTGGACCCGCTGCGATAGCGCGCGTTGACATCGGCGCCGTGCGCCAGCAGGACTTCGACGACGGCGCGGCGATCCATCAGCACCGCGTAATGCAGCGGCGTGGACCCTGCCTCTTTGTGGCGGGCGTTCGGGTCGGCGTGGTGTTCGAGGAGCAGCTCCGCAATCTTCGCCTCTCCGCTCCAAGCCGCGTCGTGCAGGGCCGTTCCCCCCAGCGAGTCGTACTCGTTGACATCGACACCCTGGGCGAGCAACGCAGCGACGGTCTCAATGTCCCCGCCGCGAGCCGCAGTATGCAAATCGGAAAAGAGGAGAAGACAGAACAGCAGCGGCGTCATCGCCCAGCCTTTTACACTCCGTTCAAAAATGCCGCCAACCAGGTTCGCAGCCCCGCCACTCCAACAGAGCCGCCGATTCCTTAAACGGCTTGCGGAGCGCCAGCGTCCACCACCGCAGCGTCAACGCGTGCCGCCATGGGTACATAGTCACGCTCGTCGCTGCCGAGGTAGACCTGGCGCGGCCGCACGATCCTCTGCTCCGGATCGAGAATCTGCTCCTCCCACTGAGACAACCATCCCGGCGTGCGCGGAATCGCAAAGAGCACGGGGAACATGTCGACGGGGAAGCCCATTGCCTGGTAGATGATGCCCGAGTAGAAGTCGACATTCGGGTAAAGCTTGCGACTGACGAAGTAGTCGTCCTCAAGAGCGATCCGCTCCATCTCCAGCGCCATGTCGAGCAATGGACTACGGCCCGTGACCTCGAGCACTTCGAAGGCGACTTGTTTGATGATGCGGGCGCGTGGATCGTAGTTCTTGTAGACGCGATGGCCGAAGCCCATCAGACGCGCGCCCTCGCCGGCCTTCACGCGGCGGATGAATTCGGGGATGCGATCTTTCGTTCCGATCTCCATCAGCATTCGCAACACGGCTTCGTTCGCGCCGCCGTGCAACGGACCGTAAAGTGCGGCGGCAGCGCCGGCGAGCGCGGTGAAGGGATCGCAGTGCGAGCTCCCTATGCCCCGCATCGTGGTCGTTGAACAGTTCTGTTCGTGGTCTACGTGCAGGATGAACAGCACGTCCAAGGCATGTTCCAGCACTGGGTTCGGCTTGTAGCGAAGCTGAGTCCCCTTGAACATCATGCTGAGGAAATTAGCCGGATAACTCAGGTCCCCATCGGGGTAGACGAAAGGCATGCCGACCGAATGCCGGTAACAGAAGGCGGCGATGGTGGGCATCTTTGCCATCATGCGTTCGAATTGAATCAGCCGGTTCTGGGCGTCGAAGATGTTCTTGCCTTCCTTGTAGAAGGTGGAGAGCGCCGCGACGGTGGACAGGAACATGCCCATCGGGTGAGCGTCGTGGCGGAAGCCGTCGATGAACTTCTTGGTCTGCTCGTGAATCAGCGTGTGCGAAAGTACGATATTCACGAATTCGTCGAGCTGGTTCTGCGTCGGCAATTCGCCGAAGTAGAGCAGGTAGGCCACCTCCAGGAAGGTGCTCTTCTCGGCAAGCTGCTCAATCGGGTAGCCGCGATAGCGCAGGATTCCCTTGTCGCCGTCGATGAACGTGATGCGGCTCTTGCAGGCCGCCGTGTTCATGAAGCCTGGGTCGTACGCCATGAGGCCGAAGTCTTCGCTGTCGGTCCGGATCTTTCGCAAATCAATCGCGCGAACGGTCCCGTTTTCGATCGGGATCTCGTAGGACTTACCAGTTCGGTTGTCGACAATTGTCAGTGTTTCGGAAGGCATTGGAGCACCACGCTAAAGCAATGAGGCGACGATGGATCGTCTTGATTCTAGCTTAAGTAGATGTGGACGCTGGCCCGTGAGTTGCAAAAGCCCGGCGCATCGCTGAAAGGACTACACGCCCGGGACAGCGATGTCGCGGCCGCGACCGCTATAATCCGAGCATGTTACGAGTACCCAGGCAGGCCGCCCATCGGCGTGTGCCAATCCTGATATCTTACGCGCTGTTAGTCCTGTCGATCGCAACGGTGGGCGCGCAACCGCCCCGTCCGCTGAGCCACAAGGACTACGACTCCTGGAGGCTCATCACCGGCCAGGCGATTTCGCGCGACGGCAAATGGGTGGCCTACGCCTACATGAGCGAAGACGCAGATGGCGAGGTGATTGTCAAAGGACTGGCGACCGGCAAGGAATACAGAATCCCGGCCGGCAATCTGCCGCAACCACCCGTTGTTCCCCCCGCTGAAGTAAATCCGGAAACCCCGCCGCAACGGCCTTCCGTGAAAATGCGGTTCGCGAGCGACGCGCAGTGGCTGGTCTTCACGTCCTTCCCCACAAAAGCGGAGGTCGATCGCGCTCGCAAGGACAAGAAGAAACCGGACCAGATGCCGAAGAAGAATCTGTCGATCGTCAACCTGACGAACGGCCAGGTGGAACGCGTCGCGAACGTGAAGAGCTTCGACCTGCCGGAGAAGGGCGAAGCCTGGTTGGCGTACGTGGCCGAAGCGAAACCGGAAGCCAAGCCGGAGACGAAGTCCCCGGAAAGGCCGGCTGCGGACTCTGCCGGCCTCGCCGGCATGGTTGAAGACGACGGCCGCGCCGATCAAGCGGAGGAGGCCAGCGGCACTGGCAACGCGACGGCCAAGAAAGAATATGGCACGGAGTTGACGCTGCGCCACCTCGGCGGCGCCGAACCGGCGCGCACGCTGGCCGACGTGCTGGAATCCGGGCTGACGCGCGACGCCGATGTGCTGTGGTTTACGACGTCCTCCAAGAAAGAAGATGACAACGGGATCTACGCGTTGAAGCCCGGCTCCACTGACGCGCCTACGGCCTTGTTGAAAGGGAAAGGCAAGTACGCGAAGGCCGCCTGGGACCGCGCTCAAAAGCAGATGGCGTTTCTCAGCGACCGCGATGACGCCGCGTCGAAGACGCCCAAGCAAAAGGTCTATTTCTGGGACCGGCAGGCGCCGGCCGCGACAGAGCTGGTCTCCGCAGCCACGCCCGGCTTCCCGCAGGGGATGGTAGTGGGCGAGAAGGGCACGCTGGCTTTTTCGCGAGATGGCAAGAAACTCTACGTTCCGTCCGCCGCGCCACCCACGGCCCCGCGCGATCCGAAGTCCGAGCCTGCGTCCGAAGACAAGGTCACGATGGACCTCTGGCGCTGGAATGACGACTACGTTCAGCCGATGCAGCGGATCCGCGCCAATCAGGAGCGCAACCGTACTTATCGTATTTCCTTTGATCTGGCAGCAAAGAGGCTCGTGACCCTGGCCGCGCCCGATCTGCCTACGGTGGCTCTGAACGACTTCGGCACGGCAGCGATCGGGCTGGACGATCGTCCGTATCGCACACGGGTTGACTATGACGGCAGCTATGCGGATCTGTATCTGGTTGACGGGACCAACGGAGCCCGCAAGCTAGTGCTCAAGGAAGTTCATTCGAGCGGCTCAACGGCCGCGCAGTGGTCGCCCGCGGGGCGTTTCGCCGCCATCTACCGCGACAAGCATTGGTACGCAGTGGACGCAAGCGACGGCACGGTGCGCAACCTGACAGAGAAACTGCCAGCGGCCTTTTTCGACGAGCAGAACGATGTGCCGGAGACTCCACCAGCCTACGGCTTCGGCGGCTGGACGCGGGACGGAGCGGCGCTGATTTACGACCGCTTCGACGTCTGGCGTGTGCCGGGCGACGGATCAGCCGCGGTGAATCTCACGGGCGGTACAGGCCGCGCGCAGAAGATCCAATACCGCGTCGTGCGCACCGATCTCACCGGGGACGAGGACGAACCGGACCTGGGCATCGATCCGTCCAAGCCGCTGATGCTTCGCGGCGAGAGCGAGGAGACGCGTGCGACGGGCTTCTTCCGCGCTTCGGCGATAACGGCCGGCACGCCACAGCAACTGCTCTGGAGCGATGCAGCCTGGCGCTACGTCGCGCGGGCCCGAAATGCCGACGTGTTCCTGGTTTCCGCGAGCCGGTTCGACGAGTATCCCGATCTGCAGGTGACAGGTCCCAGTTTCGATGCGCTGAAGAAGATATCCGCCGGTGGGGAGCAGATGAAACCGTTCTCGTGGGGCACGGCGGAACTGATCCGGTACAGAAACACCGACGGAGTACCGCTGCAAGCGACGCTCTTCAAGCCTGCGAACTTCGACGCGAAGAAGAAATACCCGCTGATGGTTTACATCTACGAGCGGCTGACCCAGAATCTGCATAGCTTCGTGAATCCCGCGCCGGGCCATTCCGTGAACACGAGCTACTACGTCAGCAACGGCTACCTGGTGCTTCAACCCGATATCGTTTACACCCTCGGCCAGCCGGGCCAGAGCGCGTTGAAATGCGTGCTGCCCGCGATTCAGGCCGTGGTGGACTTGGGGATAGTCGACGAAAAAGCCGTCGGCATCCAGGGCCATAGTTGGGGCGGTTACCAGATCGCGTACATGGTGACGCAGACCACGCGTTTCCGCGCCGCCGAGGCGGGGGCTCCGGTCGGCAACATGACCTCGGCTTACAGTGGCATCCGCTGGGGCACTGGGCTGCCGCGGCAGTTTCAATACGAACACACGCAGAGCCGGATCGGCAGGACAATCTTCGACGACCCGTATAAGTTCGTGGAGAACTCACCGGTCTTCCATGCGCGCCGCGTGACTACGCCGATGCTGATTCTGCACAACGACAATGACGACGCCGTGCCATGGTATCAGGGCATCGAGTACTTCCTCGCTCTGCGGCGCAATGGCAAAGAGGCTTATCTGCTGAACTACAACGGCGAGTATCACGGGCTGCGCCGCCGCGCCGACCAGATGGACTACACCGTTCGCATGCAGCAGTTCTTCGACCATTTCCTGAAAGGAGCGCCGGCGCCCGAGTGGATGGACAAGGGTGTGCCGTATCTCGATCGGGACGAGGAGAAGCTGAAGTTCAAGCAGCAGCTTCAATAGGATTCGCTCTTTCCGCTGGAAAGCGCGGATGGTTGTGGCACGCCGAGACGTTTCGAATAGTCACACTACGGCCCTAGATCGGGGCGAGTCTTCTGGCTTTTCGGTCAGCTGGCCGCGATGACACCGTTCCCTCATGGTCGCGGCTCCGTACCAGGGATGGTGCCCGGTTTCGACGCCGCTTCACGACCGCCGTTATTACCGGATCGATTCGGCTTGCTTCACGGCGTCCGTGGACAGGCCGTAGGTTTCAAGCAACGTTCCGGTGGCCCGCTGCAACACCGCTTTGGCCTTTGCGAACGAACCACGCGCAGACAACTCGGTGAGCCGCGCCTGCGACAGAACCTCCTGGAACTGGCTCACGGTGAAGGCCGTACTCAGACCCTCTTCGAAGCGCGCCTTTTCGGCATCCAAGGATTCAATCTGAAGCCGCGACGACTCCGCCGCCGCATCGTAGGAGGCTTGTGCGCGATGTAGCGCGATGACGGCGTCCTGCACTTCCAGCCTTGCCTGGTTGCGAAACTCCTCGGCGCGAATGTCCGCCTGACGTGAAACGATCTCGTCACGAGCGGCGTCCGCCTGCGCGGTCCGGTTGCGCAGCGGCAGATTCAACTGGATCCCCGCGCCATAAGTGGGATAGTTGCGCTGGAATACCTGGCCCAGCGCTCCACCGTATCCGCCAAGAAAGGCCAAGTCCGAATTGGCGGCAACGGGATTGCGGTCGCCGCCAAGGCCGGAGTTCAAAGCGAAGGCGACGATATCCAACTCAGGCTTCAAGTTGTTGCGCGAGCCTTCGAGAGCGATGCGCGTGTTTTCGGCCTGCAAGCCGGCCTGCAGCAGGTCGGGCCGGCTCGCGAGAGCCGTTTCGAGAAGCTTGCCAGCGTCCAAGGCCACGGTCTCCTTCGGCAGTTCCAGCGTATCGGTTGGCACTACGCGCGCCTCGCGCACGGCGGCATCGTCGAGCCCCTTGCGGAACAGCACGCTCTTGAAGACGGCCTCCTGCTCTTCCAGCAAGGCGCGGGCGTTGATGAGCGCCTGCTGCGTGGTCAATAAACTGGCGCTGGCGCGCGTGACCTCGATGGAAGGCAGAATGCCCTGCTCCACGCGCGAAACCACCTCGCGCTTCAGCCATTCGGCTAGTTGGAGGTCCTCTTCCTTCACTCTCACGTTGTCGCGCAAACTAGCCAGATCGATGTAAAGACGCGTCACGCCGTAGACCGTGCTGATGAGTTGCTGTTCAAAGAGCAGCCCCGCGATCTTTTCCTGGTTCGCGGCGATGCGGATGTAGCGGCGGTTCATGCTTCTTCCGAAACCTCGCAGCAGCGGTTGGGTGATGGTGAGGGAGAGGGCTGAAGTCACATAAGGGCTGTAGTTGACGTCCGACGCGTTGATCGTGTTGCGCGAGTTGTTGAACGACAGCGCGGCGCTTGCGCCCGTGGAGAAGCCCTGCGTCAACCCGGCGTTGGCGTTCATCGTCGTGCCGATCAGATTGTCGGTGCCATACGAGGCGGGACTGATCTCGGGTGTCGACTGGTGCGAGTAATTCAATGCGCCTGACAGCGACGGGTCGAAGATGGGCAGCACCGTACCCGTACTCAGCGAATTCTGGCCAAGAATCGACAGGTTTGATTCCGTGCTAACGAGAACGCCCAACTCCGAAGGGTTGGTCGGAATGCTGGCTCCGCCCGAGGCTTGCGTACCGAGATTAGTGAGCAGCGGGCTGGCCGGTCCACCGATGCCGAGAGGGGCTTCGGTCACCGAGTATTGCAGACCGCGTGTGATCCCGCCGCCTTGCGCCCGCAGGAGATCCTCGCGGGCGGCGAGCAGGTTATAGCGCTGCATCTCGACATCCAGGTTGTTCTCGACGGCAATCGCGATCGCGTCGCGCAACGAAAGGTAGAGCTGGCCGGCCTTGAGCAGATCGGCGTAGCGCGACGTGCTGTTCCACTTCGGCGCGGGCACTGAGGACGGCCGCCAGGCCCTAGAGAACTTCGCCCACCCTCCGGGGGCATCCGACGCTTCTACGGGAACAACCAGCGAAGCGGAAAGCAACAAGGCGAGAATCGTCTGAATACGCATGGCAGAGGCTCCGCTCAACGCGCTTGCCTCCCCGCGGCAGGGCTGGCGGCGTGCGACCGCTGGAAGGGCTGCGCATCAACGGCTACGCCTTCACGGACACGGTCATTGGGATTGACGACGACCTTCATCCCTTCCTTAATCCCGGAGAGCACCTCGATGTCCGAGCCATTATCGCGTCCGACGAGCACCGGCCGGAAATGGACGGTGCTGGAATCGTCCACCACCGCGACCAAAGTCCCTTCGGCGCGGGCGATCAACGCTTCGGACGGAATCAGCAGCGGCGGATCTTCGCGTGTCGCACGGATGGTCACGTTGGCATACATGCCGGGCATCAGTTCGCCTTTCGGATTGGCCACCTGCACTTCCACGAGCAGCGTTCGTGTCGCCGGGTCGAGCGCGCCGGCCGTGCGTGCGACCTTGCCTTCGAAGACCTTCCCGGGCAGGTCGTTGAACGCGATCTCCGCGCTCTGGCCCGCGCGCATCTCGTTCGCATTCATTTGAGGAGCGTTGATGAACGTCCGCAATGTGCCCGTTTGCGCAATGCGGAACAGCATCGTATTGCCCGCGGCGATCAGCGTTCCCTGATCGACGTTGCGCAGCGTGATGACGCCGGCGAAGGGGGCGGTCACTCTCAGATAGCTGTGCACCTGCTTCAGCCGGGCGAGATTCGCCTCCATCGCGGAGACATTATTCTGGGCCGCCGAAACAGCCTTTTGGAGCGAATCCACAGCGGCGATATCGGCCTGATAGGTGGCCTGGTAGGTGTCGTTTTCCTGGCGGGATACGATTCCGCGTTTCTCCAGGTTGCCGTAGCGGGCCGCGGACACACGGGCGAGCTCGCGAGTGGCGATCCCTTGCGTAAGATTCGCCTTGGCTTGTTCAAGCGCCGAGCGTGACTGGTCCAGCGAGGAAGCCGCCTGCCGGACCTGCTGGTCCAACTCGGGCGCTTCTATCTCGGCGAGCACCTGGCCCTGGGCGACGTGGTCCCCGATATCGGCGTAGCGGCGCTTGACGTAGCCGTCGGCGCGCGCCAGCACAGGCGCTTCGGTGATAGCTTCGAGCGTGCCCGGCAGCACGGTCACCGCCTCGGCCGGGGCGCGCGTGACCAAGGCGACCGGCACGATCGGCCGGGCCGTGATGGCCTGCTCGGCCTCGGCGGCCAGCACGTGCTGCCGCCGCAGCTTGGGCAGCAGGCCCACGGCGAAGCCCAGCACCAGCACTAGGGCAAGCACAATACCGAGCGTACGCAACAGCGTGGTCCGCGGTTTGGGATGCGAAAGCTTGGGCACGTCTATGTGCGCCGCCGCATGGCCCTGCCTGAGGTGCTGAACTTCGCGCTCCAGTTTCTCGATTTTTTCTCGCAGCCCGATGCTTTCGTCGCTGGACTGCGGAGGCGCCAATTCAGGCTTTTCCGGGATCATTCGTTTTCTTCTTTCACAATCAGTGCTTCGTGATCGACCGGAGGCTTCGTACGGAGCAGGCTGTAAACCATGGGGACCACGAACAATGTCGAGACTGTGGCTACCAGCAGCCCTCCGATCACGGCCCGGCCAAGCGGCGCATTCTGCTCGCCGCCTTCGCCCATCCCCAGCGACATCGGCAACATGCCGAGAATCATGGCGGCGGCCGTCATCAGCACCGGGCGGATGCGAACCACCCCCGCGGAGAGCGCGGCCGCACGCGCATCCAGCCCTTCCAGGCGCTCGTCATTCGCGAAGACAACCATCAGAATGCTGTTCGCCGTGGCCACGCCGATGCACATAATGGCGCCCATCAAGGAGGGCACGCTGAGCGTCGTCTGCGTGATAAACAGCATCCAGAGAATGCCCGCCATGGCGCCCGGCAAGGGCATCAGAATGATGAACGGATCCAACCACGACTGGAAATTCAGAACCATCAGCAGATAAACGAGCGTCACGGCCAGGATCAGTCCAAGTCCGAGCCGGGTAAACGAGCTTTGCATGGTTTGGAGCTGGCCGCGAATGCTGATCGAGGCTCCGGGCACGAGCTTGGGCCTCATCTCATTGACAATGCGGGTCACCTTGTCGCCGACCGAGCCGAGGTCCGTGCGATCGATGTTCGCAAAGACGTCGAAGGCCGGCTGGACGTTGTAGTGGCTGACGATCAACGGCGCCTGACCGTGAATGGTGGTTGCGACGTTGCTCAGCAACTGCGTCGAGGACGGAAGTGAGCCGGGGTTGCCGTACCCGGCTGAGGACTGCGCCGGACCGGCCTGCAGGCTGGCCAGGCTCGCAGTCGGGTTGGCGAGAGACGTGTTCGAATTCCTGGTGAGTCCGCCGGAGTTGACGGGAGTGCGCAGCAGGACGTCGAGCGACGGGATGGCGTACTGCGGCGTCTGCACGCCGATCGTGTAATTCACGCCGTTGTTCCAGTTCAGCCAGTAGCTCGGCGCGACCTGCGTACTGCCACTGAGCGAGATCAACACGCTCGATGTCACATCCTGTTGCGACATGCCAAGTTCGGCCGCCCGGCTGCGGTCGACGTTCACCCTGATTTCGGGATAGTCGACGATCTGATGGATGTGCACGTCGGCCGCGCCGGGCACGCGCTCGATTCTGCGCTGCAGCTCCTGCGCCATGGCATAGTTGGCCTCGATGTTCCGGCCGGCGACCTGCACGTCGATGGGGGCCGGCAGCCCGAAATTCAAAATCTGGCTGGTCATGTTGGCGGCTTCGAAATAGACCGTCGCGTCGGGGAAACGGGCGTGCAGGCGCTGCCGCAGAATCGCCACGTAGCGCGCCGCAGCCAGCTGGTGGTCTTCTTTCAACGCAATCTGAATATCGCCGTCGCTCGGACCTGTGTTCTGGTTGTCGCCGAGCGCCAGGTTGATGCTGCTGAATGGCAACCCGATGTTGTCGAGAATGGTGTCCAGGTCGCCCGGTGCAATGGTCGCGCGGATCTCGTCTTCCACCTGGGCAAACAGTATTTCGGTCTGCTCGATGCGCGTGCCGGAAGGCGCGCGGACGTGCAGCCGGATCAGGCCGGCGTCAACGTCCGGGAAGAAGTCGCGTCCCACGAACGGCAGCAGCCCCAGCGAGGCCAGCGAGAAGCCGAAGAAGCCGATCAAAGCGAAGCGGCGATGCGCGAGGCTCCACTCCAGAAAGCCGGAGTAAATGTCCCGGAAATGCCCGAAGCCGCGGTTGAAGGCCAGGTGAAAACGATAGAAGAAGCCATGCCCGGACGCGCTCTCGGCGTCCGACTCGCCATGTTCCCCGCTCTGATAACGCGCGATTTCCGGCCGCAGCATGTAGTAAACCAGCGTTGGCACGAGCGTTCTCGACAGCAGGTAAGACGCCAGCATGGCAAACACGACCGCCAGCGCCAAAGGCGTAAAAAGGAAGCGTGCCGCGCCGGTGAGCAGCAACACAGGGACGAACACGATGCAGATGGCCAGAGTGGAGACGAAAGCCGGAACGGCGATCTGCGAGGCGCCGTCCAGCACAGCCCGCACCATCGGTTTGCGCATCGCCATGTTGCGGTGCGTATTCTCCAGCTCCACGGTCGCGTCATCGACAAGAATGCCGACAGCCAGCGCCATGCCGCCGAGCGTCATCGTGTTGATGGTCTCGCCAAGCTGGTTCAGAACGATCAGCGAAACCAGGATGGAGAGCGGGATCGAAATGCAGACAATCACCGTGCTGCGCCAGCTTCCAAGGAACAGCAGAATCATCAGTCCGGTGAGCAGCGCGGCGGTGAGCGCCTCCTTCAACACCGACTGGATGGCGGCGCGCACGAACAGTGACTGATCGAAGAACGTGCGGACCTGCAAATCCCTGGTCAGCCCGGCGAGAATCAGAGGCAACTGTGTCTTCACCTTGTCGACGATGTCCAGTG
>Ga0302140_10006205_pt1 | contig 15021 bp, 11 predicted proteins | sample I_Bog_E1_1_FD_202095 | JGI IMG/M metagenome (GOLD analysis project Ga0302140, IMG submission 202095) | Peat permafrost microbial communities from Stordalen Mire near Abisko, Sweden - I_Bog_E1_1 | ecosystem: Environmental > Terrestrial > Soil > Wetlands > Peat | place: Sweden: Abisko, Stordalen...
TCGGTGATGTTTTTGGGATTGCCCTTGCGCACCAGGAAAACGATGGTGGAAGTGTAAGGCGTGCTCTGGTTGGGGAGGCGCTGAGCCCAATCTTTGGGCAGCAACTTCGCTTGCGTGGCGATCGCATCAATGTCGTACGCGAGGGCCAGCGTGACGACGTCGGCTTCCAGGCCGTTGATCACGGACTGGGCTTGCTTGCCGGAACCGCCGTGCGACTGCGCCACCGTCACATCGTCGCCCGTCTTGCCTTTCCAGTATTTGGCGAAGGCTTCGTTGTAGTCTTGATACAATTCGCGGGTGGGGTCATAGGAGACATTGAGCAGTTTGATTTCCTTGGCCTGGGCGGAGACGGCCAGGGCCGAGATTAGGGCTATTGTGAAGAGACGTTTGATCATGTTAAATAATTTCGTTGGTGGGTGGTTGGATTAAAAAGCCAATTGCAGACGGGTGAAAAAAGTGTTTTCCGCCTGCCCCGGAGCGGTGCCGGTGGGGCCGGTGTAACCGTCAAAGGTGGTGCGCGAAAAACTGGCGTTGGCGCGAATGTTCCGATTCAGGTACCAGTTCAAACCGGCCGACCAGGCTTCGGCTGACTTCGCGGAGGAGGCCGTGGTGGCAAAAGTCGGAAAGGCCGCGGAGTCGACGTCCAATTCCGCAAACCGGGCGACCAATTGGAAGGCGCCCCATTGATTCTTCCGCGGATCAAACGGATGCCGCGGCGTGACGCCGTTGAAGCTGGCATCTTCACCGGTTAGCACCCACGAACCGGAGATTTCCCAGGCGGTGTTTTGCAAATCGGCTTTCGCGCCGCCTTTTTGCACGTTTTGATCGGAGACGACATATTCGCCCTCAATTCCCAAGGGACCGTAGTAATAGTAACCCTGCGGGGAAATGCGCCACTGATTGCCGCTGGCGAAGACACCGGAGGAATACGAAAACCATTTTTGCTGGCCGTCGGAGGTATAACCGGGGGTCAGGCCGTTGCTGATGGTGTTGGTGGCGTCCTCGGATTCATAGCTGCCGCCCACGCCGAAGCCAAGGCCTTGCAGCCAGGAGACGGAGGAGTTTTTCCAGGGTTGGGCGAAAAGACGCGCGGCCAGGGCCTTGTTGTCCTGGAATGCCGAGTTGGTGGTCGTCCCATTGTAATCAGAAGAACCATCAAAAATTCCCGCCCAATAATTCAGGGTCCCCTGGAACAAATCGCCATGGAGGGCAGCGCCCAAGTCGCGATTTGGCACGAGCTCCGTGGCCAGGGAACGTTCATTGAACAGGAGATAGGAGTCCGTCTGAAGGTTTTCCAGGCCGACGGGTGATTTGTATTTGCCCAACTGCAATTGCAGGGCGGGGTCATACCGATAATTGATGAAGGCGTCCAGGATTTGAACCGTATTGCCGCCGAAATCAGGCGTAAAATTGAAGTCGAAATCGTGCCAGACCGTGCCGGTGAAAATGGGGCGGGCCCGGCGCAGCAGAAAGCTGTCGTTCCCGCGGATACCGTGGTCTTCAAAGAAAGTGCGGCTATCCAGTTGGATCAAGCCGTGAAGCTGTGCCACGAAGTTGGAATCACCCGAGGAAAAAGCAAAGCCACTGGCTCCCAAGCTGATTCTAGGTGCGGATTTCGCGGCCGTGGCGGCGGTGTCTTCATCATTTTCGCGCTGACGTTCCAGAATGCGAACCTTTTGGTCGAGCGCCTGAATCTGTTGCTTTAGCGCTTCGATATCTGCGTCATCGGCAGCGAAGGCGGTAAAAGCAATCTGCACTCCCAGAAGGGTGGATAGTAGTTTGATTTTCATTTCGTTTTTCAAATAGGGCCTCCGTATATCGGCTAGCCTCAGTTTTTGGTTTCGGACGTTTACTGGATGCCGACGGTTCATTTCACCGGCCGTCGGTCTTACCGTTTTTTAACAACCACAACAACTGTCGTTATTTATTCCAAATACCACGCGCTCCCGGGCTGACCTTCCCATAAACCTGCCCCACCCCTCCGGCCCCAAAATGCCACGTTCTATAAACGACTAATTACGTCGTTATTCTGTCTCATCGGTGCATTTTGTCAATCATTTAGTTAATCTTTCAAGGGAAATGTTTCCGGCAGTGGCGAAAGAGGAAGAAATGCCCCCGGGGGACTGACAAAAGCCCATGGGGCCGAGTACTTCTGAAATTGAAATCGCCGCTGTTGGTTCATCTGGTCCTGCTGGATCGATACAGCACCAGCCGAGGCTCGGTGGATTCGGATAAAACCACGCGCCGGTTAATCCGGCGAGGGGGCCCATGTCCACGAAAGCTCTGAAAACGGGCGTTAAATCCCTTCGCCCCCAATGAAACCGGAGGAAACCTCCAGCTTGGAAACCGGCAGGTTTTTGGACACGTCGGCCAGGGTCGAGCGATCCATCAGGTCAGCCACATAATTACGGGCGTCGAAAAAGACCCGCCGGAAACGGCACAGCGACTCCTGGGTACAGCGCTGATAGCCCGTCACGGAGACGCAATCAATGGGCGCCAGGATGCCGTCAAAATAGCGGACCACTTCGCCCATGGTGATTTTCTCCGGATTTTTGGCCAGGACATAGCCACCGCGAATGCCGGCGGTGCTTTCAACCCAGCCCTGGGATTTTAGGGCGAGCATGATCTGCTCCAGAAATCGCTTGGGGACGTCGTTGCGCCGGGCCAGCTCACGAATGGGTATCGGCGTGCCACCGTAGTGGTCCACCAGCGTGAACAAGGCGCGCAGGGCGTAATCAGTCTTTCTTGAAACCCGCATATTAAAAACGATAACCAGAGTCGCATTTTAGTCAACTGCGGTTTTTGCCAAAAAATCCCAAGGGATATCAGCCCAGGATACGACCACCTTCGTTGAGGAAGATGCCGCGGAAATTCATTTCCAAAGCCGCCGGGTTGGTGGCCTTAGTCAAAGCTTCCTTCTGTGTGACGCGGCCGGATTTCACCAGATTGAACAACGATTGGTTAAACGTGAGCATCCCGTCGTCCTCGCCGGTTTCAATGGCGGCGGAGAGCTTGTCGAGGCGGTTTTCCTCGATCATTTTTCGCACCACGGGCGAGTTGATCATGATTTCCAAGGCGGGCGTCATCTTGCCGTCGACGGTGCCGACCATGCGCTGGCAGACGACTCCGCGCAGGGTGCCGGCGAGCTGGCGGCGGATCTGTTCGCGTTCATCGGCCTGGAAGAAATCCAGGATACGGATGATGGATTGCGACGCCGTGGTGGTATGCAGGGTGGAGAGGACCAGGTGTCCGGTATCCGCGGCGCTCATGGCGGCGCCAAAGCTGACGGAATCGCGCATTTCTCCCAGCATGATGATGTCCGGGTCCTGGCGCAGGACGTTGCGGAGCGCGTGGTGAAAAGACACCGTATCCAGGCCGACTTCCCGTTGCTCGATCACCGACTGGTTGTCCTCAAAAACGAATTCGATGGGATCTTCGAGCGTGATCACATGTTTTTTGAGCGTGTCATTGACGTGTTCCATCATGGCCGCCAGGGTCGTGGATTTGCCGGAACCCGTGGAGCCGGAAACCAGCACGATGCCGCGGGGCGCTTCCGCCAGGGATTTGATTTGTTCCAACAAGCCGAGCTCTTCGAAGCTGGGGACCTTGGTTTTTACGTAGCGCATGGCCAGGCACCATTGTCCGCGCTGTTGAAAAAGATTCGTCCGAAAACGGCCGACGTTCGGAACATAATAGGAAAAGTCGACTTCGCGCTCGTCTTCCAACCGTTTCTTCAAGTGAATCGGGATGATATTATCCACCACCTTGTTCAGCCATTCCACCGTCGGGAACGGACATTCAATGCCGACGAGCTCGCGATTGATCCGAAAGATTACCGGAGTTCCGATCTTGATATGAACGTCGGAAGCCCCGCCATCCACGGCAGTTTTCAAAATTCGATTAAACAGTTCCATGGCGACAAACTAGCAGAAATGTATGCGGACGCCAGCGGAGAAAACACTGGCGGCGCCGCGGCCTTCAATGCCATAATCAGGCCCATGTCAAAGCACAGAATCGGCATTATCGGCGGCAGCGGATTGTATTCCATTGAGGGTTTCACGGACCAGAAATGGGTGAAGGTCAAGACTCCGTTCGGCAATCCATCGGACGAGTTCCTGACCGGATCGCTCGCCGGCCGGGAAGTCGTGTTTTTGCCGCGGCACGGGCGGGGGCATCGCATCCTGCCGAGCGAACTGAATCACCGGGCGAATTTGTGGGCGATGAAGAAGCTGGACGTGGCGTGGATTGTCAGTGTCAGCGCCGTCGGCTCGCTCCAAAAAAAATACCGTCCGTGCGAGATCGTACTGCCGGATCAATTCATTGACCGCACCAAGCGCGATTTTGAACACAGCTTCTTTGGCCGCGGCATTGTGGGACATATTGCCTTTGCCGATCCCATTGCCGCCGAATTGCGCAATCTGCTTTATAAAACCGCGCGGTCGCTCAAGGTGCGCGTGCATAACGGGGGTACGTATGTGAACATGGAAGGCCCGGCCTTCAGCACCCGGGCGGAATCGCTCACCAATCACAAGCTCGGTTATGGTGTCATCGGCATGACCAATCTGGGCGAGGCCAAATGCGCGCGGGAGGCGGAGATCGCCTATGCCACGATGGCCATGATCACGGATTACGATTGCTGGAAGGTCGACGAGGCGCATGTGACCGTGGAAATGATCATTGCCAACCTGATGAAGAATGCGGCGACGGCCAAGGCGATTGTGGCGCAGGTGATTCCCCGGATTCCGGCCGAACCGAACTGGCCCAGTCATTCCGCGCTGAAGAGCGCGATCATGACGGACCGGAAATTCTGGCCCAAAAAGACCATCGCGGATTTGCAGCCCATCCTCGCGAAATATCTATAATGTCAGGGGTCAGTTAATGATATTGTCTTATTTCGTTGGCGCCGGATTGGCGTGATAACCAGTGAACATGGCAATTTAATTAACTGATCCGTTTACCGACCCATTTACGCTTATTTTTCTTTCGGTGTTGGCGTTTGCTAAATCGCCCCTGACCCAAAATTCTGTATGTCGGTGCGATCTCGATCAATCCATGCCCGGATGCCAGGGGCGTCGCCCCTGTCCGCATCTCACGAAGTCACTCATTCAGGCCGTGATGAGGGTAACCAACGATATCTTTAAGGTTCTCCCTCCAGTTGTTGGCACGCCGTTCGATTTGATTCAACCGCCCGGTGGGCGCGCTGGTTTCAACGGGGGCCACAGTTTTACGATCCATCAGCAGTTTCCGGGTGATGATGACCGCCGCCGGCAGCGCCAGCAGGGAAGAACTAATTGCGTGAGGATTTATCGGGATCATAAGAATTATTGTCGGGCATGTTGTTTCGTCTCTTTCTAAGCGACATTTTCTGAGGGAAAGCGTTCGATTTATCCTGACGGTTTCGTCCCTTCACTATCACATACCAAGGGTGACTTCGGGCGGCATTGAAATATTTTGGTAGGGAAACACCCCATAGCGGCCGCCGGAGTATTTCGGGCAATTTAGCGTGGTGAAGGGGATGTTTTCAGCAATTGAAAACCACCGACCCGCTAATTCGAAATTCCTTTCAATGAATAGACAATCGGAACAGCCACCCGCTGGCAATCCAGACCCGGCAGCTCCGTCGAAGCATGAACCCGAGCCCCTCCCGGTCGGAAGCTGGTTTTCGCCGGCTGCTCTCTGGCGCCGTAAAACGACGATAATCGCGGCGCTTTCCATCGTGGCGATCCTGGCGCATCTGCTGCTCCGTTTCGGCTTCCACAGGACCCCCGAAATCTATCACCTGCCCTTGCTGGCCATACTCGTTCTGGGTGGTTTGCCTCTGCTCTATGAGTTGCTCCGCAAACTCCTCAAACGGCAATTCGGTTCCGACCTGCTGGGCGGCATTTCGATCATCACCTCGGTCATCCTGGGTGAATACCTGGCTGGTTCCATCATCGTGCTGATGCTTTCCGGCGGTGAAGCGCTGGAGAGTTACGCGTTGCGCAGCGCTTCTTCGGTGCTGGCGGCGCTGGCTAAACGGATGCCTGCGATCGCTCACCGGAAAAATGCGGCGGCAATGCTGGACGTGGCGCTCGCGGAAATCGCCGTCGGTGACACGCTGGTTATTTATCCGCATGAAATTTGTCCGGCGGACGGCGTGGTAACCGAGGGCCACGGAACGATGGATGAATCCTATCTCACGGGCGAACCGTTCCAAATCACCAAGACCTCCGGATCGCTGGTCATCTCCGGCGCGATCAATGGCGAGTCCGCCCTTACCATTCGCACGCTCCAGCGGGCGGCCGATTCCCGCTACGCCAAAATCATGGAGGTCATGCGTGAGTCGGAGAGCCAGCGCCCGCAATTGCAGCGGCTGGGGGATCGTTTGGGCGCGATTTATACCCCCGTGGCGCTGGTTGTAGCCACCCTCGCCTGGGCGCTCAGTGGCGAAGCGGTCCGTTTTCTGGCGGTGCTGGTCATCGCCACACCCTGCCCGCTGCTGCTCGCGATTCCGATCGCCATCATTGGTTCCATTTCACTGTGCGCCCGCCGCGCCATCATCGTGAAAAGCCCCGTGGTGCTGGAGCAAATCGCCGAGTGTCGCACCGCGATTTTCGACAAGACTGGCACGCTTACCTATGGCGAGCCGAAGCTGACCGAACAACTTATTGCTCCTGGTTTTGAGCCGAAAGAAGTGCTGACGCTGGTGGCAAGTCTGGAGCGATACTCAAAACATCCGCTCGCGCGAGCCATCCTCGCGGCGGCGCAGGCCGATAATATCTCCCTGCCGGAGGCCTCCCAAGTAGGTGAAGCGCCGGGCCAGGGTTTGCGCGGAATCATTTCCGGCCATAACTTGCAAATCACCAGTCGTAACAAACTCATGGCCCAGAAGATTCCGGGAGGCGATCAACTGCCGCCGGTTGCCGGGGGGCTGGAATGCGTGATCGCGATCGACGGGCGCTATGCGGCGGCCTTCCGGTTCCGCGATGCGCCGCGGGCGGAAAGCCTTTCTTTCGTGAAGCATCTGGGACCCCGCCATCATTTCGCGCGGGTGATGATTGTGTCGGGTGACCGCGAATCCGAAGTTCAATACCTCGCGAAGCAAGTCGGTATCACCGAAATTTTCGCGCAGAAGAGTCCGGAAGAAAAACTGGCCATCGTTCGCGCCGAAACCGCCAACGCTAAAACCCTCTACGTCGGCGACGGCATCAATGACGCCCCGGCCATGATGGCCGCCACGGTGGGAATGGCGATCGGACAGAATAGCGACGTGACGGCGGAAGCGGCGGGCGTGGTGATCATGGACAACTCGCTGGAGAAGGTGGATGAATTCATGCACATCAGCCGCCGGATGCGAACCATCGCGCTCCAGAGCGCGGTCGGCGGCATGGGGTTGAGCGTCATCGGCATGATCTTCGCCGCCACCGGTCATTTGAACCCGGTGAGCGGCGCCATCGCCCAGGAAATCATTGACGTGCTGGCCGTGCTGAACGCCCTGCGCGCGGCGTTTCCGCCTAAAGTGACTCATGATTTCTGACCGCCGTAAAGGGCTCCAATCTGATGGCGCTCCTCGATTTCTATTTGGAAGTTGACGGCCATGGGACAATTGGGATTATGGCAGCGGCAAAATTGAGTTGAAATTATGCCTGCCGGTTCGGAAACTGGCACCGCGGAGGCGTTCACATGAGATTTATGATATTGATCCCGACGGCGGCTAGGCGAAAAATCTATCTGGCGATCCCGCTTATTTTTCTCTCGGTGTTGGCGTTTGCCGAATCGCCTCCGGCGAAAGTACTTTATGTGGGGGCGATCTCGATCAATCCCTGCCAGGATCCAAAGATTCTCGCCGACTGGTATACGCGGTTTGGCATCGAGACCAAGGAAATGCAAGGGGGGTATTACGGCAAATTCGACACCGTCGCCGGCCCCTTTTTCTTTGGCATCCATCCCAAAAAGGCTGATTCCCCGCCGAAAAGTTCCGGGTCCGTTTCCGTCGTATTCCGCGTCGACAATTTCGAACGGAGCTTGTCGACCCTCAAGAATAAAGGGCTAACGCCCGATAAGATCGAAAAAGATCAGCAAGGCCAGTTTGCTACCTTTCATGATCCCGACGGCAACCAAGTTACCCTTTGGGGGGAATGATTGGTAATGGTTTCAGCTGAAGTGACGTAATCGGCATATGGGAGACCGTATTTTCTTTGGCTGGGCGTTTTCCAAGCTCCGTTAGGAGCGCAATATTTGTAGTTGCCAACCACAAAAGAATATTTGAGCTCCGTCAGGAGCGGCATAGTCTGCGGTCATCACATTGACTCAATGAGTGCTCAAGCCGGGCGGCGAACTGGACGATGAATGGCTTGAAACGGGGAAACGAGCGCGAAATAATGCGGCCATGGCTGGCGATATTCGCGGTTGTGCCCATTTTCCCGCGCAGCTTGTATGAATGAACTCTTAGCACCGTCACGAATGGCTAGCCTCGGGCAGGCCATGGTTTTGTTGTGCGCGGACATTTGAAGCTCCTTAGCTGGGCCGCACCTTGCTTCGCTATTAACTCAATTCCCACCATGTCGGCAGCGCCCCGGCCGCCGAACGATCATTCGGGGCGCCGGCGCACGTTGCAGGACGCCGTCTTGAGTTCGGCCAACTACGCCATTATTTCCACTGACCAATCGGGCATGGTAACCTTGTTCAACGCCACAGCCGAACGCTGGCTCGGCTACACCGCCGCCGAGATCGTGGGCAAGACCACGCCGGCCATCTGGCATGACGCGGGCGAGGCGGTGGCGCGGGCAAAAGTTTTATCCGTTGAACTGGGGCGAGAGATCGAAGCGGGATTCGAAGCGTTCGTCGCCAAGGCGCAGCTGGGACAGGTGGACGAGAATGAATGGACGTTGATCCGCAAGGACGGCAGCCGTTTTCCCGTGACCCTTTCGGCGACCGCCTTGACCGATGAAGCGGGCCAGTTCACCGGTTTCCTCGGCGTCATCGCGGACATCACCGAACGCAAGCGGGTGTCCGCCGCGTTGCAGGAGGCGCAGCGCTTTCTACTATCCGCACTGGACGCGCTCTCCGCCCAAATTGCCATTCTTGACGAGCACGGAACCATTATCCAACTCAACGCGGCTTGGAATCGCTTCGCCCAGGAAAATGGCTGCGCCGCCGGCTTCAGCAACATCGGCGACAACTACCTTCAAGTCTGCGATTCGGCCGGCAGTTTTTCTGAAGGAGCTTCCTTGTTGGGCCGGGGCATACGGTTGGTCATGGCCGGTATTTCCCAACAATTTGAAGCGGAATATGCGTGTCACAGCCCAACCGCGAAGCGCTGGTTTGTGGTGCGGGTCACGCGCTTTGGCGGCGACGGGCCGGTGCGCGTGGTGGTAGCCCATGAAAATATCACCGTGCCCAAACTGGCCGAAGCCGCGTTGCAGCGGAGCGAAGAAATCCTGCGGCAGCAACAGGCTGAGCTGCGGCTGCTCTTCGACTTCATTCCGGCCATGGTTTGTTACAAAGACACCAAGAACGGCTTTCTCCGCGTCAACCAGCGGCTGGCGGAGCCATTGGGCAAGACCATTGCGGAGATCGAGGGGAAATCGGCCGAGGAAATTTTCCCGCAGGAGGCGGCCAAGTATTACGCGGATGATTTGGAAGTGATCCAGTCCGGCCGGCCCAAGCTGGGTATTTTCGAATCCTTCCAAGACCGGGCCAAACAGGCTGTCTGGCTGCGGACCGACAAGGTGCCGGTGCGCGACAGCACCGGAGCAATCATCGGCCTCATCGTGATGTGCCAGGATATCACCCAAAGCCGTCGGATCGAGGATGCCTTGCGGGCGAGCGAAGAGCGTTTCCGCCTGATCGTGGAAGGCGTGAAGGATTATGCGATTCTGATGCTGGACCCGGAAGGCCGCGTGGCGAGTTGGAATGCCGGCGCCGAACGAATCAAGGGTTATCGGGCGGAGGAAATCATCGGGCAGCATTTTACGAAATTCTATCCGCCGGAGGCCTTGGCCGAGGGCAAGCCCGCCCGCGAACTGGCTGAGGCGCTGGCCACGGGACAGATTAAGGACGAGGGCTGGCGGGTGCGCAAGGACGGCTCGCGATTTTTCGCGAACGTGCTCATCACGGCCATCCGCGATGACGACGGCCGGTTGCTCGGTTTCGGCAAGGTGACGCGCGATATTACGGAGTGGCGGCAGGCGCAGCTTTCCTTGAAGCAGATGGCGGCGATTGTGGCCTCGTCGGACGATGCCATTATTGGCAAAGACCTCCAAGGCACCATCGTCAGTTGGAACCAGGGTGCGGAAAAGATTTTCGGTTATGAGGCGGACGAAATGGTGGGCCAGTCCATCATGCGGCTGATTCCGATATCGCGGCAGGATGAGGAAATTCACATCTTGAACCGGCTGAAACAGGGTATGGTCATGAAGCACTTCGAAACGGTGCGACTGAGGCGGGACGGGAATTTGATCGATGTCTCGGTCACGGCCTCACCCATCAAAGATTCGGCTGGAATGGTCGTGGGCGTCTCGAAGGTGGCGCGCGACATCACCGACCGCAAGCGTGCGGCGGCGCGACTGGCGGACAATGAGGCGTTGCTGCGCCAGTTCATCCGGCACGCCCCGGCCGCGATTGCCATGCTCGACAAGGAGATGCGTTACATTCAGGCCAGCGACCGGTGGCTGCTGGATTACCGGTTGACGGGCCAGGACATCATCGGAAAATCGCATTGCGAGATCTTTCCGGAAATTGCCGGGCGCTGGAGTGTGATCCATCAGCGCGTGCTGGCGGGCGCGGTGGAGCGGTGCGATGAGGATCAGTTCGTGCGGGCGGATGGCGCGGTGGAATGGCTCCAGTGGGAGGCCCGGCCCTGGCACAAGGCGGACGGCGAAATTGGCGGCCTGATTTTTTTCACGCTAACCATCACCGCGCGCAAGCTGGCGGAAGATAAAGTTGCCGAGTCCCTCCGCGAAAAGGAAGCGTTGCTGCGCGAAATCCACCATCGCGTGAAGAACAACATGCAGGTCATTTCCAGCATTTTGCAGTTACATACGCGCTACATCAAGGATCCGTTCTTGCTGGATATCTTTAAGGATTGCCAGGGCCGCATCCGCACCATGGCGCTCATCCACGAGAAACTATATCGCTCCGAAGGACTGGGGCAGCTTGATTTCAAGGAGTACGTTGAAAGTTTGACGGACTTGTTGCTGCGCTCGCAAACACCCAAGGGCGTGACCGTGCGCAGCGAATTGCAAATCGCGCCGATTACCGTGGATGTGGATACCGCCGTGCCCCTGGGCCTCATCGCCAATGAACTGATCTGCAACTGCCTCAAACATGCTTTCACGGGACGCGCCGCCGGCCTGGTGCGAGTGACGCTGCGCAAATTGGCGCCGGGCGGTTTCCAGCTGGCGGTGCAAGACGACGGCCACGGTTTGCCCGCCGGTTTTGATCCCGCCAAAACCAGTTCGCTCGGCGTGCGGCTGGTTAAAATATTATGCGGTCAGATTGACGCCCAGCTGGAATTCAACAGCCACAACGGCGCTGAATTCCTGGTCACTCTTGATTTGAACCAACATAAAAAATGAACACCCAGCCGATCAAAGCCCGCGTCCTCGTGGTGGAAGACGAAGCGATTGTTTCCGCCGACATCCAAGACCGGCTGACGGCACTGGGTTATGAGGTCGTCGGCTCGGCCGACAGCGGTGCGGAAGCCATCGTGAAGGCCGGGGAATTGAAGCCCAATGTGATCTTGATGGACATCATGCTGAAAGGCGAGATGCCGGGAACCGAAGCCGCCAGCCGGATTCGCACGCAATTCCATCTGCCGGTCATCTACCTCACGGCCAATTCCAACGAGGACAGTTTTGTCCGCGCGCGCGACACTGAGCCATTTGGCTTCATCCTTAAGCCTTTCGACGAGTCCACGCTGCGGGTAAACATCGAGATCGCCCTTTACAAACATCGCCGGGACCGTGAGCGGGAGAGTTTAATCAGCCAGTTGCAACAGGCGCTGGCGGAAGTCAAGACCTTGAGCGGCTTGCTGCCCATTTGCTGCGTGTGCAAACACATTCGCGATGACAAGGGTTACTGGAACCAGATTGAAACCTACATCCGTAAGCATTCCAACGCCTCGTTTACCCATGGTTACTGCCCGGACTGCGAGATCAAATTCTGCGAGGAAGGCGGCCTGGAAATCCCGGAGGTTTTGCGTGAATTCGCCCGGAAACGGGCCGTGCCGACCGGCTAACCCCCAGGGATGCCACCAGGGTTTATGCGTATTATAATCTTCGAGGAACCAGAATAATTTGTTTTTGCGCCGGCTTATTGCTTCTAAAATCGCATCGAGAAGCCGACAAAGGGATTGATGTCTGCCGCGGCATCGGTAACGCCAATGTTCACACCGGCATCAAGTTGCACATTTTCCGAAAACCCGTAAATCAAGCCGCCATCCAGCGTGCCCACCCACGGAGCAGAACGTTCCGCGCTGGCCAAACCAAAGAATTCTCCATAGCCGCTCAGCTTGCCGATGATGGCATGATGAAACGTTAGGCTGTTCAGAAACTCCAGGTGATAACAGGAGTCAGTGGCATTTTGGTTGCAATCAAATTCCGTCATTACACCCAGGTCCCAGCCGCCGGGCAGATGGACGTCAAGCGGAACAATGAATCCCCCTTCGAAGGCGTCGTTGCCAAGCTGGTCCTGCGTGGTTGGAATTTTTACAAACGGCATGAGTCCGAAAGCGGTTTTGCCGCCATCGTCACCCCACAAATTGATTTTCACCCGCGTGATGACATCCCCGAAGCCACGATGCTGAATTGTTGTGCCTGCCACTTGGTCTCGGATCCTCATCCTATTATAAGGATTAAGGATTACTTGCAGATCGGCCTGATTGCAGAGACCCGCTCTAAGGTTTAGCGTGGCAAATGACCAGCCATCAACGCTGGTATTGGCTCCGCCCGATGTATCATGATACTGGGAATATGTGAATATGTCCGATTCGATTTGATAATGTCCGGCATCGACGGTAAAAGGTCCCTCGGTTTTGTCCGGCCGGTCCGTATTTAACTCCCGCATATATTGCTTCGGCACGGGATTGAAAAGAGTGTACTGCGCTTTGTCAGCGGGATCCGGGGGAGCCGGGCGGGGTTGTCCAACCAGTGCGCCGTTGCTTTGTGCGTTTGTGTGAAGTTCGACCATCAGCAGCGCCGGCAGTATTAGCGCACCCATGATGAATGTTTTTTCTTTCAAAATATTTTGGCCGACAAGCCAGCAAATTCATGTTTGCATCCCATGCACTGGTTGATTCTTCGACTTCGGTACCGAAACGTTGCTTGCAAACAGAATCATACTCATGATCCCATAGTATCGGTAAATTAGGAACGGTGATTGATGGAATTAACAGGATAATGTTTTCCTTATTTTGCTCTTGCCCAGTGTCTGCCTGGCTTTAGCCAGCGAAAGTAGTCTTAGCCCGGCATTCCGCATTCAGGGCGTGCATGGGTCAGTTGATTGAACCGGATCACACTTCGATGACCGTGATTTCCGGGGGGCAGTTTAAGCGGAAGTTGCAGCGGCCGATGTAGCCGATACCGGGGTTGACGTATAACGGACCGGAATCCGTTTGGTACAGTCCGAGGCTGTATTGGTCCACCAGATAGGGGACGACGACGGGGCCGTAAAACGGGATTCGCACCTGGCCGCCATGGGAATGGCCGGCGAGCAGCAGATCAAATTTTTGCCCGGTGAATTCTTTGACCCAGGCGGGATAATGCATGAGAACGATGTTTTTGCGTGTGGGATCGTGCGCTAATTGCTGGGACCGGGCATGCATGCAGGTTATGCCAATGAGGTGGATGTGATCGCCGATCTGGCGCGTTTGATCCAGCAGCCAGCCGCCGCCGGTGCTGGCAAAGCATTCTCCAATTGTGCCGAAGGCGGCGCGGCTCCAATAATCGTGATTTCCCGGCACGCCATAGAGCGGCGCCTTGATCTGGGCGAATTGCGCCAGGGCTTCGTTCAAAAACTGTCCCTGTTCCATGATGTCGCCGGTGAAGCACACAAAATCGGGCGAAAGGGAGTTAATTGTTTCGATTACGGTTTGAAGGTAGGCGGAATCACCCTTGTGGTGAACATCCGAGAAATGAACCAAACGGCTGGTGGTCGGGGCCGTTCCCATGCGGATGTGACGAACTTTCAGCCGGGTGGGCTCGAGTTTGGAATCGACCAAAACCAGGCCGGGGGCGGCCAGCAGGCTGGCGGTGATAAACTGTCTTCGACTGATTTTTCTGATCTTCATTGCGGGAAATACTTGGATTTCCTCTTATATCAGACACGGTCAGCTTGCACCCGTTCAACCCACCGGTTAGGCTGGCGTCGTGCCGTCCAATTCAACCGCTCATCCTTCGGCCCTCTGGCTGCTGGTCCGAACCAACGCCCTGCATAGCTGGCGGCGGCTGCTCGCTGTCCGGGAACAATCGCGCCTGCTCACGGGCATCATCGGTTTGTTCATGACCGCCTACCTGGTCCTGGCTTTTGAGCTGTTTTATTACGGCTTAAAATTTATTGCCAAGTTTCCGGGATTGGGATCGGTGTTGACCGAACGGCTGCTGTACACCTTGTTTGCGTTCCTTTTCGGACTGCTCCTGTTGAGCAATCTCATTATCAGCTATACGAACCTGTTCCGCAATCGCGAAACCGCCTTCCTCCTGACGCTGCCCATTTCGGCCCAAACCATCTTCCGCTGGAAATTCATGGAATCCACCCTGCTGGCGTCCTGGGCTTTTTTGTTTTTGATCGCCCCCTTGCTGGTCGCCTTTGGATTGGTGCAGGATGTTCCGTGGCATTTTTATCCGCTGATGGGAATCTTGATCGGATTATTCATCATTTTGCCGGGGGTATTGGGGGCCGGCCTGGCCATTTTGATTGGCCGACATTTGGACCGGCGCAGTTTTCAAGTGCTGCTCATCGGCATTGCCGTGCTGCTGCTGCTGTTCGTGGCGTTTTGGTGGAAATCAAACCCGGTGGACGACGATCTGCTGGACAAGCGCA
>Ga0302140_10006209_pt1 | contig 15015 bp, 8 predicted proteins | sample I_Bog_E1_1_FD_202095 | JGI IMG/M metagenome (GOLD analysis project Ga0302140, IMG submission 202095) | Peat permafrost microbial communities from Stordalen Mire near Abisko, Sweden - I_Bog_E1_1 | ecosystem: Environmental > Terrestrial > Soil > Wetlands > Peat | place: Sweden: Abisko, Stordalen...
TAAAACAGCCATGCACCATGATCCCAGACTCCTGGCAGCGGCGCACAAAGCGATGGGCTTCTTCGTGATACTTGGCGTCCCGGCGATCGTCATTATTCTTTTTCATGCCATGGATGACTTCCACGTCGCCGCTCTCGAATCCGACGCAGAACAGACGGGCTCCAGCCCGATGCAAAGTTGAGAGCAACTCCCCTTCAGCCCCAATATCGGCGCGGCAGTTGGCGTCGAAGGGCAACTTGTTGCCGCGGCGAATGAGCTCGTTCGCCAATTCAAGCGTGCGCGGCTTGCTGATGATGAAAGTGTCATCCTCCAGCATGACGGTTTTAATTTCCGGCATTTCGCGGGAGACGTAGTCGAACTCATCGGCCACGTTGCCTACCGATCGGTAGCGCATAGTGTGCCCGCTGAAGGCTTGTGGATAAACACAGAAGGAGCAGTGGTAGGGGCATCCGCGGCTGGTATCGAAAACCACTAGAGGCCAGAGCGAGTGGCCGTAGAAATAATCTGGCGTGTGCAGGAAACGTTTATAGACTTCGGAGACGAAAGGCAATTCGTCAAGATTCTTGATGGCTTCGCGAGGTTTATTGCTGACAATTTCGCCCGTCCCGGCTCGCCATACCAGACCATCCACGGAAGAGAGATCGGCGCCGCAGGCCTTCGCCTCCAGCCAGTCGCGCACCGTATATTCGTATTCGCGAACAGCTACAGACTCCAGCCAGGCTGACATGGCGAGCGTCTCTTTGGGCAGCGCCGACACGTGGCGTCCCACCAGCAGAACATGCAAAGAAGGCTTTGCCGCCTTAATCGCTTCGATGACGCTGACATCGTTAAGAATGCTGGGTGTAGAAGTGTCGCAAACTAAGGCGTCGATATTCTTGGTCGCGATGCGGTCAATGACCGCCTGTACCGCATAACCAGCAGCGGGCGCATCAACCAAATCCACGGTGTGGCCATGTTTGATAGCTACTCCAGCTGCGTGCGCCAGCCACTTGGGATAATACAGCGTTCCGCTTTTAGTAACCGCAGGACTGCGCTGCTCCCGGGAAAAACGGGGGTGAAAGGGTGGATTTAAGAACAAGACACGCATATGAGCAGGAGTATATCAGAGCTTATCGGAAATGCTATGACAAGGAACCAGTTACGCAATGCTGTTCCTCGGTCATCATCGAACCGCAGCATCTCTTCTCGTCACATTGGTTGCTGAGAATCACGACCGATTACAGCGAATCCTTTTTGAATTTCAAGCCTCGCTTGATCGCCTCGAGACGCGCTCGATTCTCCGGCAAATCGAAAGTGCGACCCGATTTCTGTCGGACAAACACCCAAAACGAGGCAACCAAGAAGCCCAAAATTGTGACTCCAATCACAATCAGAATTCGGGGCGGGAAGGATTTCTTATCGGGAACCACGGCGGCGTCCACTACTTGAATGATCGAGCCCTCCCGCGCCTCATCGAGTCTGGCGATTTCGAGCTCTTTGGCCAAGAGCTCGAACACCGTTTCTCTGTACTTGAGATCGCGGTACCGGCGTAGGTATTCCATTCCCGCTTGTGTGGCTCTTCCCTTCGAAAGATTGAGATCCGAGGGGTCGTCATGCTGCGATCCCCCCAACCGTTCGAGCTGGGATTGGAGTGCAGCCAGCTCCTGCTTTGCGAGGACTACCTCGGGATTGTCTTCGGTCGCAAAAGCTCGCATGCTTTCAATTTGCACTTGCTTGGCCACAACCTCAGCGCGCAAGATAGCGGCTGATTCAATCAGGGTTCGCGCCTGGCTTTCAATCTGCAGAACACCGGTGGATTGTTGAGTCTTTGCCATGGCCTCTTCCGCCGCGGTCAGGCTATCCTTAGCCTCCTGCAGCTGCTGCTCAAAAAACAGGCGCCGCCGCGCAGCCTCGGTGATGGCCAGCGAGGCGGAGAGTTTTCGGAATTCTTCCACGTAACCGTTGGCGAGCTCGGCCGCCCGCTGGGCGTTGCCGTCCTCAAGAGTGAGGCGGATCAGGCCGTCTTTGCTCCCCGAGACAATCGTAGTACGGTGCTCGAGCTTTTTGCGGGCCTCCGACATCTTCTTGGCATGGTATTCCCGCATCAATCCAAAACGATCGATCATCCCGTCTTCGACGGTCCGGCTGGTCAGCAAGCCGACGTACATATCGTTCGGGTTCTTGAGACTAAGACCGCCCGCCAGCGCTCCCAGCGCTCCCAGCGCTCCCCCGAGTTGCCCGCTCAGCATGGAACCGATAGATGAATTCTGTTGAGGAGGAAGTAAAACGATCTTGGCTTCATATCGAATCGGCAACAGAAGAGAGACCACTACCGCCAGCAAAAATGCCCCCAGCACAAAGCGCATGACGAAGCGCTTCCGCTCAACTAGAAGCAACAACATATCGAGCGCCGAAATCTCAGTTTCGTCGCCGAACGGGTTTGTCCGTTCTTCAATCCTTTCTTGAAGAATCGGTTCAGGTTGGGTTTCGGTTCGAATCATCGTATTCGCGCGATGAGCTGCATTTTCTTATCTACCCCCGCAGAGAGTGATTCTAGCAGGCCCGGTCAAACTAACTCCATTTTAACTCCGCCGGGCTCTGCCGCGCTTACGACCACATTTCTGCCGGGACGAAATTCACTTTTGAGCTGACTTTAATCCATCGAAATGTTGCTAAAACTTCCTGCAAACAAGCTCTTGATCATATACACAAAACGCTCCGTGAAATACGTCGACACAAAAAATTGCTCTGTTATGTCCTCGGGCAGCTTCCAGAGGGCGCAGCTGAACATTGCCGAACCTGTCATCCTGATTGCACATCACTGAAAGCTGCTGCATCAGAGGCTGGATCGCAACGGCTGTTACCGTCACTCGCCGCCCCGACGCGAACTTCTAGCGCCCAGCCATCCGTTTTTTTATCTCTTTCAGGGCGAAACTTTCTAGATGGCTTCGGGTTGGATCAACCGGAGTATGTTCGAATCCAGGGAATATCGGTGGGTCGGTCCAAAAGTAGGAGGGCGGCAAAGGTTAGCCGTCTGATGCTGATCTTGCCAGAAAAGATGTTCTGTTCTTGACATCCGAACGCCGTCAGGCATATGAGTATGGGCAGATTAAAGACCCCGGGGCTAAACAAGATTGCTTGGCATTAAATTGACACGGTTGTCGCCGTAGAGGTCACATCCTCACCTATGATCCGCAGTCGTCTTAGCTTTGCGCGCTTATATCTAAGGGTTGTTACATTACTACTGCCAGCGTGCGCCTATTTCATCGCCATCAAGGTGCGCTTCGGCTTCAACCTTCTTCTTTCGCGAAAACCCCCTATGGGATTGCCTTCCTACTGGGGGATCCTCCTGCTTACTACCATCATATGGGCCATTGCCGCGGAAGAATCTGAGCTATGGAACGTGGCGCAATTGTATGCCCCCGGGGGGAAGAGCCGGAAGCTGCTGGAGGCGCTGGCTTTCACCTACGCGGTTGTTATGGCAGTCGGCTTTCTGTACCGGCAGGCCAGTTATTCCCGCGTGGTGATTGCCCTTAGCGCGGTGGCTTTATTTTTTCTAGCCACCTTCGTTCGCATAGTTTTCCGGGTGTCCATGGAAGTGCTCCGAAAAGATGGGAGAAATGAAGTCAAGATTCTGATCGTAGGGACCGACCGTTTTGCCCGGCGCGTGGGCACCTCGCTGATGAATGGTGAGGTATTGCCTTGCCGAATCGTCGGATTCGTGCGGCTGCCCGACCAGGAAATCGCAGTGGATGGTCCGGTTTACGAGATCGACCAAATTCCCACCTTCCACAACGGCAATTCGATCAACGACGTTATCGTCGCGTTACCTGCGTCTCGTCTAAACGAGGTTCACACCATTGCCCCCAGTCTGGAAAAACTCTGCGTTCCCACCCGAGTAGTCATCGACCTCGGGGAGGGAGTTGTTCTCCGCGACCGCTTGATTGATCTGGGCGGGATCCGCATGCTCGATCTGCGTCCGACATTGGCCGAGAGTGGTCCATACCTCGTGCAAAAACGTATCTTCGACGTAGCTTTTTCGATCTTCATTCTGCTGCTGACCTTACCGGTGACGGCATTCATCGCTTTGTCGATACGCTTAAGCAGCCGCGGTCCTATCTTTTTCGTTCAGGATCGGGTTGGCCTGAACGGTCGTGTATTTCGGATGTTCAAGTTCCGCACCATGAAAGTGGGCAGCCGGGAAGAGGGGGATACGCGCTGGACCTGCGATCAAGATCCTCGCCGCACCGCCGTGGGGGCTTTTTTGAGACGATCCAACCTCGACGAATTGCCTCAATTCTTCAATGTGCTCAAAGGCGACATGAGCATTGTCGGACCCCGCCCCGAGCGCCCTTACTTTGTGGAAAGATTCCTAGCCGAGGTCGACCGCTATAACTCCCGCCATATGTTCAAGGCCGGCATCACCGGTTGGGCGCAGGTGAACGGTTGGCGTGGGGATACTTCAATCGCGAAGCGCGTGGAATATGATCTCTACTATCTTCGCAACTGGAGCTTGACCTTCGATTTGCAAATTATCACGATGACGTTGCTGCGTATGTTTACCAGCAAGAACGCGTACTGATTCCTCCCGAACGTCGCAGCCCAAGGCTCCTAACGACTAGCGCTTTTCGATGGCTTTCTCCAGATCATCCGCGGCTTTCCCGATAGCCGCCGCCACATTCTCCATCACTTGACCCACCATGGGGACCTGCGCTTCGGCTTCCTTCCATTTTTCCTGATCCATGTATTCTCGAACCGCCGCAATTGGCTTGGCGCCATAGCCGGTATAAGCACCGGGCGCGTAAATCTGATTCTTGAACCACGGACGCTCCGGCAATCCGTTCTCGTTTAGAAATGCTCTCTGAATCTGGATCAGTTCTGCGTTCAAGGCGGCAAGAGTTTGCGGAGGCAGATCGTTTCCGCTGGCCTGCCATTGGTTGAACGCAGCCTGATAACGTTCCGCATTCTTCTGGATCGCTTCCACTCCGTTCTTCAGCGGGGCAAAGTTCATGAATGGAGGAACTCGCTTCGCCGGAGGCGGCACCGAAGTTTTGTGCGGGTCGGCCGCTGCCGAGAAGACACCTTCTTTTAGTTCCAGATTTCTTTCGCTGATTTCCTCCTGCTTGTCCTTGAGCAGTTTCTCCAGATCTTTGACGAAATGATCGATCATTTCCGCTTCGCCGCTGTACTCATAGGGGAGCAGGTCCGCGTCCGCCAATCGCATCACGGTAGTGCCGCCGGTTTGCGCAAGCGCGCGTCCATAGGAAAAATCCGTATCCACAAACTTGGTGTACCACGCAAAATCGTCATAGATGGAGTGGTATGCGTCCCCGTCGTCTTCTCCGCCATATCCGATGTCGAGCGTGGAGATGCCGGCATGATCCATGAAAGCGGTATAGTCCGATCCATCTCCCAGGGCGCCGATGCGCAGGTCCTCGCTCTTTCTTATCTCGCTTCGTTCTTCGGCATTGTGGGCCCGCGCGATCCGTTCCAATCGCGCTCTCTGCTGGACCGGGATATGCTTCTCTGGATCCTGAATGTCGCGGCCCACATCGTTAATGAGGTGTTGCAGATCGTGCGTGCCTCCAGCGAATAAGAATCCTCTTTCGTTGCTATCGGAATTGATGTAGGCGACCCCGTGCTGCCTCAGTTCGTCAAGATGAGTTTCAACCCACTCCGTCGATCCCAGCAGTCCGGGCTCTTCGCCATCCCAGGCGCATAAGATGATGGTGCGCTTGGGCTTCCATCCCTGCTTATACAATTCGCCGAGCACGCGAGCTTCTTCCAGCACCGTCACCATCCCAGAGATGGGATCATCCGCTCCATTCACCCAGGCATCGAAGTGGTTTCCACGCATGACCCATTCATCGGGGGCATCCGAACCACGCATGGTGGCGATCACATCGTTGACCGGTTTGATGTCCCAGTTCGAAGTCACTTTCAGATGGACCTTAGCGGGTCCAGGACCAATGTGATAGGTGATTGGCAATCCTCCTCGCCACTCTTGCGGCGCAACTGGGCCCTGCAACCCTGAAAGCAGCGGCAATGCGTCGGCATAAGAAATGGGAAGCACTGGAATTTTGGTAATGGTTCTTGCATCTTTAATTTCGATTCGCTTAGCGCCAGGAGTGGAACCGATTCCGGGAGTGAGCGGGTCGCCGGGATAATCGGTATCCATCACGCTCCCGCGCTGAACCCCGTCGCGGGGGCGCCAACCGCCCTTGGGATAATCGTCGCCATTGTAAAAACCATCTTCTTTAGGATCGGAATAAATAATGCACCCGATGGCTCCGTGCTCGCCTGCGACCTTCGGCTTAATTCCGCGCCAGGCGTCTCCATAGCGCGCAATAACGATGGCGCCCTTCACCGAGATTCCGAGTCGGTCCAACTGCTCATAGTCTTCGCGGCTGCCGTAGTTTACGTAAACGAGCGGCGCGGTCACATCTCCGTCGATGGAATATGCGTTGTAGGTGGGCAACTGCTCAGCGGTCTGATTGGAAGTCGGATCCCCGGCAACCGAAGGCTCTTGCAGCTTGGCGCGAAATTTGGTGGGTTCGGTCATTTCCACGATGCGCTCTTTCGGCGTGGGGAAAAGCACCTGAAAAGTCTCGATGTGCGCATCAAAACCCGCATCTTTAAATCTAGACAGAATCCACTCGGCATTGTCTTTGTCATAGGGAGAACCCACGTGGTGTGGACGCGCCGTCAGGCGCTGCATGCTCTGACGCAGATTTTCCGGAGCGACCGCGTCTTGCAGCTTCTTCTCCCACTCGCGCTCAGTTTTAGAGGATTGCGAGGTGTACCCAGCCAGTCGAGAAGGCTCAGATGCGGTATTGGAGGCGGATTGTGCGGGAATCACTTGACTTGCGCTTATGACCACTAGAGTACAGACGAATGTGCGGAGAGAATCCAAACGACCTCCTCAGATGTCTTTTGTTTTAAGAATTGATCGGAGTGAATTATAGGGGAAGAGGCCAACGACCGCACTGCGCAGCCAAGCTGGCCGATAATTTTTTTGCAACCCTTGCGATTTCGTTGCAACCAAATCGAACTAGCCTCATCAGAATATTTTCTCGCAGACCAACTTGAGGAAAAAGTAATGTCCACCGCGCAAGAACAGCTCAACGGTGAGATGGATGCTCCCAGCACTTTCCGTTTAGATGTTCCGCTCCACAATCTTCTTACCAAGTCTCCGGCCGCAAGGCCTACGCTTCTCCCTGGAAACGGCGGCGAAAGGTTTCCCGAACCGATTTTTCCGCAGCGCCCCGATCTGCTGGCTCAAGACGACAACTATGAAGAAAACCTCGCCCGCGCCCGCGCCGGCAAGAGACCTTGGCCCGCAAATTATGTGCTAAGGGCGATGAACGGATGGCTCTTTCCCTACATGAAGTCCCGCGTTCTACCCGGCCAGTTTCATCCCATCATTGCTTACTTGTTCACCGAGTGGAAGTGCAACCTGGACTGTCACTATTGCTGGGCCTTCGATAACTCAGTAAAAGGAATGACGGAGGAAGTAGCGAAGCGGTCTATTGATTGGCTGCACTCGACAACCTGCCGCGTGCTGGCCTTTATGGGCGGCGAACCGTTGTTGCGGCCTCAACTCGTGCACAAGGCTTGTTACTACGCCGCAAAAAAAGGCTTCTGGATTTACATGCCGACCAACGCCCGACTACTGCGTCCCGACGTAATCGATCGCTTGGCGGATGCGGGTGTGGCCATCTTTAATTTCGCCGTCGATGCCGTCGATGAAAAGCCCGGGCTGCCGAAGGCGCTAACTCCGGTGCGAAAGTATTTTGATTACCTGGTGCGCAAACAGTATAAGTATGGATACGCGGTATTCTTCAACATCAATATCTGCCGCAATAACATGGACGACGTGAAGCAGTTGACGGAGATCGCCCGCGACCACGGCATCGCCACTGATTACCACCTCAACGAATCGCCCATGATCGAACAGAGCCATTTCAAACACTACGACGCCAACGATACATTTATTTATCCGGAGCATTGGCCGCAGGTCGATGAACTGGTGGACTGGCTGATCGAAAAGAATAAGTCAGGCTACAAGATGGTGAACTCCGTCAAGCGCCTTCAAGATATGAAAGATTTTATGCGGGGCAAGGTGGAACCCTGGAACTGCCGCGCCGGACAGAACTCGATCATTATTCGCGTCGACGGAAGCCTGGCCCCCTGCTTCCCCATGTATTCCGCGACGCATGATTGGGGAGTTATCGAAAATCAGAAGTTCGAAGTACCTCAACTAGACGAAATGAAGAAGTCTTGTCAGACCCATTGCTTTTCGACCTTGAATCATAACCTCGGTTTCTGCTACAACGATTCGAGAGTAGTGAAGTGGGTGCTCCGGCAAGCTGCCCATGGGTTCCAAGGTGTGGACGGCAGCTTTGCGTAGTGGGAGTAGAAACCTTCCCAAGGTCTCGAGATTTGGGGAACATAAGCCAGCGAAAACTGGCGAATAACTTGGGTTACCGCTTGTTTGGCGCAGTGAGATGCGTTGATGAACGCCTCTCGCCGGCGTAAACCTAGAACCTCCTGTGGAATGTGAGTAGGAGTTTCCGGTGATGTTGGATCGTAGGTTCACGAGCGCTTTGCCAGAATTTGGCAAGGTTGTGTGTGCCTCCAGTTCCGATCAAAATTCAGTTAGCCTCCATTCCAATTTTTGCTGCACCGGTTTTTCTGCACCAGCAAATCCCGCATCAAATCCTTCCGTGCGGAATGGGTTCGCAGCCCGCCTTCTCATTTTCCGCGAAAGCCAACCTCAGTTTCAAAACGCCGCCTATGCCGCAGCGCATACATCCGGAGGAAGATAATGGCAACTCATCTCGTTCAAATCGATAGCGATGAAGAAATCAAACAGCGTTTGGAAGCCGAACGCAGCAGATTGCGCAAGATCGCCGGCCTCGACCGGCCCACCCATTTTCATCGTCCGATAGAGCGGGCGTTTAAAGCCGAGGAGCGGGATCAGGTCACGATTCTGTTTGGCGGATTCACCTGGAAGCACGAAGATCTTATCCGTGCCGTTTTCCAGGGTTGCGGCTATCGCTGCGAAAAGCTGCCCGTGCCCAACGTGGCCGCCTTCCAGACCGGAAAAGAATTCGGCAACAACGGTCAATGTAATCCGACTTACTTCACCGTCGGAAATCTTGTCCAGTACTTACAGTTTTTGGAAAAGGAAGGCTTGTCGCGAGACAAGATCTTGAATAACTACGTCTTCTTCACGGCTGGCTCCTGCGGCCCCTGCCGCTTTGGCATGTATGAAGCGGAGTATCGCTTTGCGCTCAAAAATGCCGGCTTCGATGGCTTCCGCGTCCTGCTGTTCAAGGATAGCGACGGCATCAAGGCCGCGTCCGGCGAGCCCGGGTTGAAGTTCACCATCGACTTCGGATTTGGAATGCTGAACGCCATGCATCTTGGCGACGTGATCAACGACTTGATTTATCAGATCCGTCCCTTCGAAGTGAATAAAGGCGAGACCGACCGTGTGTTTCGAGAAATGGTCGATGGACTATGCGACGATCTGCGCAGCCGGGATTCCTTCGAGATCGAACAGCGTTCGCCCAATTGGCTCAAGCCGAAATTCAAGAGCAACAAGATTCTCCGCAACACCGCGAACGTTTTCGGCAAGATGCACGAACACCTTTGGGGCAAGGACTATCTCAACGCGCTGCACACCGCGCGCGAGCGCATGGACCGCATCGAAGTAGATCGCACGAAAGTGAAGCCGGTGGTAAAGATCACGGGCGAATTCTGGGCGCAGATTACCGAGGGCGATGGCAATTTCCACATGTTCGATTTTCTGGAACGCGAAGGCGCTCAGGTAATTGTGGAACCGATCGCAACCTGGGTGGCTTACCTGATGTATCAAGCCAAGGCGCATGCCATCGCGAAGTGGCCGGTGAATCGTCCGCATCGCAATCCCGAGTGGTATGAACTGAAGAAGAACTTCGCAAATTACATTGGCTTACGGAAAAAGCTTTGGGGCATTGGCTTCGGCGAAAAGGCCTGGCAATTCTTTTATCACCGCACCATCAAGAATATGGGCGGCATCACCCACCATCTCGTACCCCAACCTGAGTTGGCCGAGATGGCTCATCCCTTCTACAACCAGTTCGCCCGCGGCGGCGAGGGTCACCTGGAAGTTGGCAAGAACGTTTACTACACCGTGCACAAGCTCTGCCACATGGTGCTCGCGCTCAAGCCCTTCGGCTGCATGCCGTCCTCGCAATCGGACGGAGTGCAATCCGCGGTGATCAATAAATTTAAGGACATGATCTTCCTGCCGATCGAGACCTCGGGCGAAGGCGAAGTCAATGCCCACAGCCGCGTACAGATGGCGCTCGGCGAAGCCAAAGTGAAAGCCAAGAACGAATTCGATCAATGTCTCAAGTCAACCGGCAAGAGCTTGGACGAGATTCGTGAATTCATCGCCGAGCATCCGGAATTGCGCCGCCCGTTCTATCACGTTCCGCATCGCGAAGGCGTTGCCGGAACGGCAGCGCAGTTCATTCTTCACGTGAGTGATCGCATGGATAAGACGACACGGTGGCGAAAGCGCTCGCGCGTTCCCGGAGTCGCTCTGCCCAGTGCCGCCTAAGAACCGGCGAAGCCGCCATCTGGTTTGATGGAGTTGTTTGATCGATTTCGCAAACCAGATGGCGGCTACCGCAAACGATCCATCAACGCGCCAATTATTTCTTAGCGAATCATCGGAGACGTGATGCACGATCACTCGGGACAAGAAAAGAAACCGCAACTCTTCACCATCGCCCCGCTGCCGCCGCAGCGGCCGCATGATCACCTGACAAAGTTCATGGTCGGTCTCGACGTGGGTTCGACCACCGTCAAAGCCACGGTGATTGACGCCTCCACCGAAACCGTGCTCTGGCAGGACTACCAGCGCCACGAAACCAAGCAGCCGGAAAAGACGCTGGAATTTCTGCGCCGCATGGAAAAAGAAATCGGCATCAATAGCCGCAACACCCGCATGTTTATGACCGGCTCCGGCGGCGGCGGCATTGCCGATCAGATTGGCGCCAAGTTCGTGCAGGAAGTGACTGCGGTTTCACTCGCCGTAGAGAAGATGCACCCGGAAGTGTATTCGGTGATCGAACTCGGCGGCCAGGATGCCAAGATCATCGTCTTCAAAGATGACGAGGAAAGCGGTCGCAAGAAAAAAATCCCTTCAATGAACGATAAGTGTGCCGGCGGAACTGGCGCGGTCATTGACAAGATTAACGCCAAGCTCAAGATTCCCGCCGCGGAGTTGTGCGAGCAGCAATATCACGGCGTGAAACTGCATAAGGTCGCCGGAAAATGCGGGGTGTTTGCCGAGACTGATATCAACAGCCTGCAGAAAGTAGGCACTCCGTCCGACGAATTGATGGCCTCACTTTTCGAAGCCATTGTTTTGCAAAATCTGAGCGTGCTGACCCGCGGCCATACTCTGCGCCCTCATGTTCTTCTGCTCGGCGGTCCGAATAGTTTTATTCGCGGCATGCGCGAAGCTTGGCAGGCCAACATTCCACGCATGTGGGAAGAGCGCAAGGTCGAGATCCCCAAAGGCGCAACGCCAGAGGAATTAATCAAGGTCCCGCAAAACGCGCAGTACTTCGCCGCTCTCGGCGCGATCGAGTTCGGCAAGAGCGAAGAGGACTGCGTCGGCTGCTACCGTGGCTACGATCAACTCGTCCACTACATCGAGTTCGGACGCCAGGAAGAGAAGGCCAAATCGGGCGCGAAGGGCCTGACCACCTCCGACGCGGAACTCGACGACTTCAAAGTGTCCTACCGGAAAAAGAAATTCACTCCTGCGACCTTCCACACCAATCAAGTCGTCGGCGGCTTCATCGGGATCGACGGCGGTTCGACCTCGACCAAAGCGGTGTTGCTCGACGAAAATGGCGACATCCTCTGCAAGGCGTACCAACTCTCCAACGGCAATCCCATCCAGGACACCATCGAGATGTTTGAAAATCTGCGCGGCCAGGTGGAAGCGCAGAAGGCGAAACTCGAAGTCCTTGGAGTCGCTACCACCGGCTACGCCAAAGACATTTTGAAAGATGTCCTACACGCGGATGTGGCCCTGGTCGAGACCGTGGCGCACACCGAATCGGCCTTGAAGTTTTACGACGACCCGCATGTCATCGTCGACGTGGGCGGCCAAGACATCAAGATCATCATCCTGCACAACGGCCGCGTCAAAGATTTCAAACTCAACACGCAGTGTTCGGCCGGCAACGGATATTTCTTGCAGTCCACCGCCGAAGGTTTTGGATTAAGCGTAGAGCAATACGCCGACCTCGCGTTCTCGGCGCAATCCATGCCGATTTTCGGCTACGGCTGCGCCGTCTTCATGCAGTCCGACATCGTTAATTTCCAGCGTCAGGGCTGGCGCGCGGAAGAGATTCTTGCGGGTCTGGCCACCGTGCTGCCGAAAAATGTATTCCTGTACGTGGCCAGCATTCCGAATCTCGCCGCCTTAGGAACCCGCTTCGTTCTGCAAGGCGGCACGCAGAACAATATGGCCGTCGTAAAAGCGGAAGTGGACTTCATCAATAACAGCTTCCGTGCCTCCGGTAAGAAACCGGAAATTATCGTGCACGAATTTTGTGGCGAGTCAGGCGCTATCGGCGCCGCGGTTGAGTCCCTGCGCCTCTGGCGCAACGGCCTGCAAACCACATTCGTAGGACTCGATGCGGTTCGCAAAATTCAATATCGAACCACGCGCAACGAAAGCACGCGCTGCAATTTCTGCAAAAACAATTGCCTGCGGACCTTCATCGATATTCGCACTGCCCCCAAAGACGACCTGGCATTCGTTCCCGTCCAAAAAGTAACCAAGGTTCCCTTGATGCACGGTGAACAGCGCCTCATCATCGCCACCTGCGAAAAGGGACTGGTTGAAGATGTCAACGATATGAAGGACATCAAAGCCGGCCTCGACGAAATCAAAGACAAGTATCCCAACTTCGTCGACTTCGCGGCCCATGAAGTCTTCCGCCCGGCGAATGCAAAGAGTGTCGCCGATCCTATTCCGGTGACGACCTTCTGGAAAAAGACCGGCAAAGAGCGTATTCCCCTCATGGAGGGCCGCAAGAAGATTCGCGTCGGCATTCCGCGCGTGCTCAACATTTACACTTACGCGCCACTCTTCAATGGCTATCTGGAAAGCCTCGGCGTGCAGCCGGAAAATATTATTTATTCCGATTACACCAGTTCCGATCTCTATCGTGCCGGCGCGAGCCGGGGCGCCATCGACCCCTGCTTCCCCGCGAAGATTGGCATCTCCCATGTCTACAACTTGATTCAGGAGAAGCATCGCAAGAAGCCGTTGAACGTCATCTTCTTCCCCATGTATGACGTTCTCACTTCGCCACTCGTGAAGATTGTCGGCGCGAACGCGTGTCCAACCGTCACGGCCACGCCGGAAACAGTGAAGGCTGCCTTCACTAAAGAGAACGACGTATTCGCCGAGCACAACGTAAAGTATCTCGATCCTGTTCTCAATTTCGCCGATCGAAAATTGTTCGCTCACCAGATGCTGCAGGCTTGGCAACCCATCCTCGGCTTGTCCCAGGAAGAGAACGACCGCGCCGTTGAAGTGGGCTATAAAGCGCTGGAAGATTACGAGGCGAGCATCCGGCGACGCTCCCGGCAAGTCCTCGATCAACTGGAACGGGAAGACCGCATCGGCATCGTGATGCTCGGCCGGCCATACCACCATGACCCAGGCCTCAACCACGAAATCATGGAAGAGTTCCAAAAGTTGGGCTACCCGATTTTCTCGCAGAACACACTGCCGCTGGATGAAGACATGCTGGAGCGCCTCTTCGGCGAAGAGGTGCGCGCCGGTGTAATCAGTCACCCGCTCGATATCACCGACGCATGGAAGAACTCTTATTCATGCAGCACCAATCACAAAGTGTGGGCCGCGAAATTCACCGCGCGGCATCCCAATCTGGTGGCGCTCGAAATTTCCTCCTTCAAATGCGGGCATGACGCACCCATTTACGGCGTTATCGAGGGAATCATCGAACAATCCGGCACGCCCTATTTCTGCTTCAAAGATCTCGACGAGAACAAGCCCTCAGGCTCGATCCGGATTCGCGTGGAGACCATCGATTACTTCTTACGCCGGTATCGCGAAGAGGTGATCCGAAAGCGAAAAGCAGCCGACGACATCGAAGCCCAGTTGGCCGCGCTGGAAGCTCAGTTACGCGGCGAGAAAATGTCCGGCTCCAGCCCGTTGCCGCAGTTCGAGCCAGAAGCGCAAGGTATGGCCGCGGATTAAAGGTAAGCCAAACCCTATTCAGGTCAGGCCTGACGTGACCTACGTCGCGTCCGTACTTCGAACTTCGACGTTGATCTTGAACTCGTACTATGGGCCGAATTCCCAGACCGGTTTTGGCTTTGTCAATCCTCGTAAAGTTGAGCAAAGTTTGGTCGACCTCAACTCTTTCCCGCAACTAACAGAACACAACTCCGTTCATAATTGCAGAGAGTCTGCAAAAGGAGATTTTATGTTACGAAAACACTTGTTCGTACTCGTTGCGGCAGCCGCAATCGCGATAGCTGCTCCGTTCGCCGCCGCTCAAGATGCTTCACCCAATGACCAGCAGGCAGCAGCGTCTGCACAAGAAAACGGCGGCTGGCATCATGGTCCGCCCGATCCCGCGCGCCGCACGGCGGAACTCACCAGGAAACTCAACCTGACCTCCGATCAGCAAGCCAAAGTCCAGGAAGCTCTGCAATCGGAGCGATCTCAGATGGAAAGCCTGCACCAGGATAGCTCGCTTTCGCAAGCGGATCGCCGATCCAAAATGATGACCATCCGCCAGACCACCGACTCGCAGATTCGGTCTCTCCTCGACTCGAACCAGCAAAAGAAGTGGGACGAGATGCAAGCCCGGCGTGAACAACGCATGCAAAATCGAGGCTCCGGGCCCGCTAACGGCGCGGGCGCTGATCAGCAGGCTCCGCCATCCCAGCAGTAACCCAGGTAAATCAGGGCACTCTGAC
>Ga0302140_10006215_pt1 | contig 15011 bp, 16 predicted proteins | sample I_Bog_E1_1_FD_202095 | JGI IMG/M metagenome (GOLD analysis project Ga0302140, IMG submission 202095) | Peat permafrost microbial communities from Stordalen Mire near Abisko, Sweden - I_Bog_E1_1 | ecosystem: Environmental > Terrestrial > Soil > Wetlands > Peat | place: Sweden: Abisko, Stordalen...
CTTATTTTTAAATTATTAATATTAATTTCAATATTTCCACTTTCAAGGAAATTATCAGAAATTATAAGAAAACGAAAAAAAAATTTGTCTTTAAATATTAATTTTGCATTTTTTTTTTTTTTGGGTTTTGGGTTTAAAAAAAATAAAAAATAATTGAATTATTGCACTTTTATTGGAATAATATGGATAGATGTGCTTTTTCAAAAAAAAATAATTTTTTATTTATTTTTATCATAAAGAGCACATTTTTTTATTTATTATAAAAATAAATTTTTTCCTGATCTCTCCAAAACATAACATTTTCTAAAAATCAAAATTTATGAAGCGATTTTGGAAAATAATGTGAATAATTCTGCGTCAACTTATCCTTCCATACCTCTTCTCCTATAAAAAAACATTATCTCACTCCCTCTTCAAAAAAACTTACTATTATTCCCCTTTCCATATTCCCTCATTTTGCTTTCACTAAAGTTATACATCGACAAATTAGTGGTTTGTACTTTTTGTGGAGACTTTTCATAAACTGCCTTCGACACATTTTGATTCTGAAATTCATTAGTGATATCCTGTATCGCAAAGGCCTTTTCAATAAACGAAAGCCTATCATCCAAAGGTTTCTCAATCCATCCTTCGCCTCCTTCTTTTCCCCCTTTCAAATAAATGAATTTGTTCAGTTCTATATTCAGAGAATATAGCTTTGATTCATCTAATACCACCTTCTTTATATCAGAAGTGTAAGCCTCGATCGCATCATCTATCTGTCTCTTTAAAGCCTCATAATCTTGATGCATCACAGCTGATTGGAACTATATTTTTTTCATTTTTCACATTTATTTCATTAAAAATATTAAAGAACAACCTTGAGCATCGATTTAATGTAATTGGGCGTCTTAAGGTTAGTCAATTGTTTTTCCAAAGTCCCAATGATACTATCGAGTCTTTGACTGAGGTGCTTAAATTCCCCTGGATGACGATTAAAATGATCCTCCATGTCCTTTTTCACCTCTTGATTCAATGTCTCAAAGTATCCGTCAACAATTTGGATAATTTTACTCCTCGCCTTTGAAATTTTATTGAAATAATGTTGCGCAATCTCGTTTCTTTGTTGGTCCGAATGTTTCCAAAGTTTCTTTTTTTCTTGTTGAAATTGCGAAAGCAGGTCAGTTAGATTTTTTATCGTTTCCTGACGACGAATTGATAATGTTTCGATCTTCGCATTGCTCCTCATTTCATTATGGAGATCGATATGTCGAGATACGCATTCCGGACATAAAGGCTCCACGCATCCTTCAGCCACGCAAATGTTGGTGAGGTAGTTTTTATGATGCAGAGGACATTCTACTATATATGATGGATCTAAAAATGTGGGGGATCGATCTTCAAGGGTTGGTGATTTTTCTATAAATATATGATAATTTTTAATAATGTTGATGTGGGGGGGGGGGGTATGTATTATACTTTGTTCAAGACTAAAGTTTCTTTCTTTTTGAATAGAAAGATGGGTGCTCATGTATTGTCGGTTAAATATTTAATGCAAATAACAATTTTTTGGATTGAAATAATTAAAGAGAAACATTCTTCAAATAACCAAAGAAAAAAGTAATATATTAGAAATATGCGATGTATATTCCAAATTCATTATTGGATGTCGATGAAGTGCAAAGCATATTGGCGATCGGCACCCAGGTTATGTTGATTAAATGATGATTGACCTTCCAAGTAGCCAACACCTCATAACTTTTCAATGAGATCATCTTAATCATATTATCAAAACTGCAAGAAATCAACACTTCATTCTTTTCATCGAAATAGAAATCCGTTACGAAATGTGTATGAATTTCCAGATTTTTCAATAGATCCATGGACTTCACATTCCAGATTTTGATGGTCTTATCATTCGAGCATGAAATCAGCACTTTTTTTCCTTTTTCTTTGCTTTTATAGAATTTTAATCTTAATATTTTGTCATTATGAGCATTGACTTTTTTCTCTGGGTTGAGGTTCTGAGTTGAGCAATTAAAAAAATATATTTTCCCACGAATGTCCCCTGCGATTACCATCAAATTTCCTTCCCATTCCCCATTTTCCAATGAAAAAATCTCACTGTCTGTCCCATTGAATACTGTCTTGCATTTTCCGCTCTCGATGCACCACATCCTCACTTTCCGATCCGAGCCCCCTGAGCTCAACATATTGTTTTTCTGATTAAACACCAAATGACCTACCCAGCCTTCATTTCCATAGAGAGTCCTTAGACAGTTCCAGGTCCCCACCTTCCATAGTTTTATTGTATGGTCCTGGCTAGCTGAAATAAGGATCTGTTGGCTTTCTAGGAAGATCAGGTCATAAATTTGTCCTTTATGTCCTGTTAACACCGCGATGCAAGTGTTTTTCAGGAGGTTCCACACCCGGATTTGCCCGTCTTGGGAACAGGATGCCAGAAGCGGACTGTTATTAGATATGCCCAGACTTACTATCCGACGGATATAATTTCTATGGCCTTCGAGAACTGATTGTTCAGGATCAGGCACTTCCTTCAGGAGTAATATATTATCCTTTATGAAAAAAATTCATTAATTATGAATAAAAAAGGACATCATTTACGAGGGAAATTTGATTCAGGATGAATTTGAAGTCAGAATCAAGTGATTTCAATGTCTTTTGAATGATTTTACCCAGCTTCATATCGAATGTATTCAGCCTGGAAATGGATAGATCCAAACCATTGTTAATGCTTTTCAAATCAAATAAGGAACCATCCTCAAAATTCTCCTTCCCCCCCAAATTCACTAGCTTCAAACACACTGATATTAGTGTTTGCAGTTCACAGGCCACCTCTGGGAGACCTCTTTCAAGACTCTTTGCTAAATTCAAGATTTGATAAGCTTTTTGCAAAGTTGTCAGTTCGGATTCTGGTCCAAAGACGCCTTTCAATCGAGATTTTAAAGCTCCCAACGTGGAATTGAAAACCTCTTGAAATTCATTGAGTTTTTCTAAGTATTTATCTTTAATTTCATCGAAACAAGAAACTCGGGCCTTTAATTTCAAAAGGTCGATGTCTTGAGGGTTTTTTGCAAGTTTTGATTGGAAATTATCAAGAAAAAGTTCTAACGGGACGATTTGATGGCCAGGATGATGTTCAAAAAGACAATAATGACATATGGATTCGTTTTTCGAGCATTTTGGGTCAAGACACACCATAGTGAGCTTGAAAGAAGAATGGTCCGGTTTGGAACAGAAGAATGACATGCGAGTTTCAAGTTATTGAGTTCTATTCATTTTTAGAAAAAGCCAATAAAGAGTTTATGAATTAATTTGAACTAATGATAAAATTGGGGTCTATAATATATTGTCTATAAAAAATCATCTCTAATTGTCTCTAAACAATTAAACCAGTTCCTCTAGTTATTATCAACTACTCCAATCCATCCTCCTTGGTCATTGAATCTCTATGGGCTGCACTTTCCATAAACATGACCGCAGCTTCATAGCGTAAAAAAGCTCAATTTATCCTGAGCCTATTCTATTTTCTAAAGTTACCCAGCCCTTAACCACTCAATCAACAAATCACCTCTTAAAGACCCACTTGTCAATAAGTCCCAGGGTTGCCGCAAACTATCCTCTTTAGTCCACTTTAATTAATATCTATAAATATTGATAAATTTCTACCTAAAGACCGATAATACCAATACCAATACACGGAAAACCTCAAAGACCATCCCGCAACTATTTCCAGTCTCTTTTTTGGAAACCACGAATGAAAGGATTAGATTGCCCACGTTTTCAAAGCCACAAGGTGAAAATAAGAAGAAAACAGAACAAAATAATGGTAGCACTCAAATATTAGCTAAGAAAATCAGCGATCTTCTGGAAATTAAGAGCAAAAAGGAACTCAAACCCATCCTCAAAACTCCAAGCTTCAATGAAGGCCAGGACCCCTTCAAGATAAATCTATTGGACATCTATAGAGAAACTCCTCCTTTGAAAAGATCTAGCAGCGTTTTAACAGAATATGAATCTATGGCTTTAAAGAAAAACCCAAAGACCAATCTCATAGCCTTCTTTAAGGAGAAAACTAAAAAAAATGATGAATCGCCTCATTCTTCTTCATTTTATAGCAGCAGGTCGTTTAATTCACCGAGGAAAACAAAAAAATCAGCAACTTTTTCTATAGTTTTGCATCCGAGCTTCAATGCTCAGAATATCATCAAGGATGTCGAGAGACAACACAGCGAAAGGAAAAAAATCAGCCAAGTTCTAAGGAATGTGCCTAAGACGAAATACTCATTGTCTTTGAAGCCTTGCGATAAAATAAATCAATATGTCTTGATCAAAGATATTGCAAACAAAATGAAGAAATTTCCAGTGAAAAAACTCGCTTTCACAGAGAAAGACAAGAAACAGTTTTATGTAATTTCCCGAAGAAAATTCATGTTTTTTATCACTTTTTTTGATAGAATTTCTATTTTGTAGAGAGGAAATTCAAAAATACGGAGAAATCACAAGGAGTGTTGAAAGAATTGATGGGGTTGAACAGCCTCGTAATTTGAAAAACTAAGATTTCTATTGAATTTTGTATTAGATGCATGAAGGATTGGTGAGCCCTGAGGAAATACTTGATGATCCAGCCTTTGATAAATATTATTTTGTGTACCCTCATTATAAACAAGCTCTTATGATGCCTGAAAAAAATGGATTTGGGTTAAAAAGAATAGAAAGTTATTTAAAACAGATGGTTTCTTTCCTTGACTTTTGTAACTTTTTAACAAAAAATTAAGAAAAAATCCATGTTTTTTAATGTAAAGTGCATAAGAATGAATATGGACATGTGAGTTTTGACAGCATTTATGTAAGTCCTGAAGATATTTTGAAATTCGAAAGCTTGCCTCTGATTGATTTGACACAGAGGAATGAGGTGTTTGCGAAAAAATCGAAGGAATATGATATTTTCAATTGTCTCAATCTTTTGCAAATATTAAGTTCAACACTTGATCAAACGGAATTGATGAATATTGATCAAAGTTTGAAGAATTTATTTGAGTTAAATCTCCAAGATTATGATAAATTTTGTTTAGATAGCGTTTTGGTACTTTTTTGTGTTTTTATCATTAAAGGAGATTTATTTGTTAAGGAAAATGAATGGTTTAAAGAATATTCGAAAGAAAACATGAAAGAAAAAAAGCTCGAGCGAAAAGAAAAACCCTTCCAAATATCAGAAGTGAAAATAAGAGGACAAGTGCTCTTAAAAAAGAAGAAAAAATAGTTTTTATATGAGAAAACCTGTTTATTTATGTGCATTAATTTAATATTTTTCTAAATTTTTGTTAAGTTAATATTCATTTTTTTAATATTGTTCTCTTCGGTTTGCTCATTTCTTTCAATTCATATATTATCGTCAAAATACCATCCTTATAATCATCTACTGGTTCCTTGCCTGAAATGTCCGCTTCTTTAAATGGAACCTGCAATTGGAAAACCATTTCACCCGATTCCAAATTTCCTTTATCAAGGAAATAAACCTCATCATTTTCCAATTTTGCTTGACTTTTAATGGATTTTATTCCTGTCACCTTAAACACTCTATATTGATCGATGATATCTGGTTCCTCAACAATATATTCATCAAGATCTGGAATTTCAAGAACTAAAATAAGCTTCCGATTTTTTTGATCAATATATAGTTGATGTTTAGGGGTCAAAGTTGAATTTGCGAAGCTGGAATATCCTAATTCATCAATGAGGCATTTTCGCAACGTGATATCATTTTTGTTCGAATATTTGAGCATTGTTCCTTCTTCTATGATAATTTCATCAGTTTTTTCGATTGCCTTTTCGAACAATTCTTTAGACATGTTAAATAAATGAGAGCGAAGGGATTTGATTACATTAAAAGGTTTGAGATTGGTATAAGATTTGATTTGATTCTTTATGTAGGCAAAAGTTGATGGATTATAATAATCGCCTGCTGAGGAATCGTTATTCGCTAAAATCAAATGAACGATCCCATTTTCCTTAGAATCATACGATTCAAGGAGGCTTTCTTCCACGAAATAACTGTCATTTTGCTCTTTATGATCAGGATTCCTAACATCCTCCTCGAAGATTATATAATTGTTTTTCGTCAATTTCAAAGTTTTCAACAAAGTGTTTTGTATATAATTTTCAACTTGTTTCCTATCCAGGAAATTCGCCAAATTATGAATCACAAATAATTTCTTGTTCTTGCAAAATCTCTTCAATCTGTTCAACAACTTTTGATCTGAATAGGTCAGGACTCCTACGACCATCAACAAAATATTGGAATTTTCTATGATAAACTTTTGCATGAAAAGCTCCGTTAATTGTCTATCCCTTGCTTTATTTGTGATTTCTTTTTCTCCTATCCTTTTCTTCTCTTCTCCCATTTTATTCTCTTCTTCTTCTTCTTCTTGAAATTTGATCGGAGTTTCAAAACCAGCACTATCAAGCAAAGTCACTGGTGTTTTCAAATTGGATGGATATTTTACACTTATGCCTTTGGTTTGGACACTAAAACCATGTGGGACCTCGAAATCTGCCAAATTGCATAAAAAGAAGGATTTTCCTTTGTCGAAATTACCAACAACTCCAACCACACAACTGCTTTTTTCGGAAGTGATTTGTTTTTTCCCTTCATCTGAACAAATGATCTTCCATCCTTTTTTCAAAGCTTTCAACGATTCGACATCCAAAATTACATCATAAAATTTGGTCGGTTCTTGATTCACATTCATAACATATTTGAGAGCTTCTTCTGACTTTCTCGTTTTGATTCTCTCAAGTTGTTCGAGTGCCTCCTTGTTATCTTTCTCTAATTTTTTGATTTCATTTCCATATTGATTTCTCAATTTTTTCAGCTCATTTTCCACTTCAATCAACCTGTCAGTCCTTTTTGTAAATTCTGATTCCAATTGCTTTAATTTCTCATTTAGAACTGTTTTTTCTTCCAAATCATTGATTCTTTGTTGTAGTTCCTTCATCTTATCTGACCACCCCTTATTCAAGTCTAATTTCTCGAGAGCATATTTGATCACAATTGCCTTGTAACAAGAAAGGCAATATGAATATATATAATTGGAATTTCCAGAGGAAAACATATAACCGTTGATGACCCCTGTATATAAACAATCGGTTTTCTGTTGGCTGATAGACCAAGAACCTTCAAGTTTCATTCCACATTCTCTACAAGAAGCTTTTGAATAACTCATTTGTCTGTTAGTTTTTTCTCGCGAAATTAAAAAAATTAAAAAAATTCAAATATTTAAATTCTTGCTTTTACTACCTTAAAAAATGGTTGTTTTTTAAGGTAGTAAATAAGGGGAAAATTGGGAAAATTAACAAAAACAAAAACTATTCAAAGAAATATTCTATATTAAGTTCAATCAGAATTCATTAATCTTACTTTCGAAAATTTGACCCCCCTGGTTTTTATAAACTAAGAATTTCACTATTTAAATATAAAGAAAAACACGACAAATTTTTATAAATAAAGCATTGAAAAAAAAAAATCTCAATATTTTTTTGAAAAAAAATAAATGGATTTGAATACAAAGGCACTTTGCAAGGCTTGTAGTATGGAACTCGTTGATAAGCGGCCAATAAACCAGAAAAATCTCTCTTGTGTTAAAACTGGGATTGAAAATGGTTTTATGTTTTCCTCTGAGGAGCCAAATATTGTTTATTCCTATTGTCATCCTTGCTATGAGGAGAAAATCATAGAATATACAACAAAACAGATTGAAGAAAAAGCTAAAACGATGAAAAAACCATTACAAGAAGAAGAAACAGCTGATTTGCACAATAAAATCACTTCCCATAATCTAGAATTACCAAAGATGGACGATCAAATAAAACAACTTGAAAAAGAAAAAGACCATTATAGTAAACAAGTAGAGACCAAAATTAATGAACTTAAACTAGAAAAACTTAGAATTCAAAGAGAAATGCTCAGCTATGAATATGACCTAAATTTTGACAATGTGCCCACAAATTTCTATGATGTGATCCTTGACATCACATCTTTAAAAAGCTTAAAGAAAGGATGGAAAATCATTTGCACTGATCAAGGCGAAAAGAAATTTGAGATCAAAAACAAAGATCTACACACTTGCGTAGTGGGGGTTGTGGGAAATTTCAACAAGGGGAAATCATTCATTTTGGGTCAATTGTCAAATCATCAAATCCCGCATGGACATAGTATACAAACCAAAGGCATTAGTGTGAAATATCCGAATAATATTAAGCATTCAGTGACTTTGCTTGATAGTGCTGGTTTTGAAACACCGATAAAGGTTAATTGGGATGAAGAGAAGAAAAATGAAGAAACAATAGAAATTGAAGAAATTGCGAGAGATAGACAATTAACAGAGTTTTTTCTACAAAGCTTTATCATAGAAAACTCAGATGTCTTGTTGATGGTGGTAGGCATCCTGACTTTTTCAGATCAAAAGTTGTTGAATAAACTGAAGAAATTATGCAGAAATAGAAAGCTCTTTGTAATTCATAACTTATCTAATTTTGTTCAAAGGTCTCAGGTTGAGAGATATTTAGAATTTACTCTCATGAAAACATTTCATCTAAAGAAAAACAATTTCATAGTCTTTGAAAGTTCTAATGACCACATAGAAACAAAGCAAAATGATTGTTATTTCGTGGAAGTTTCTAAGGAATATGAAATTATCCATTTAATTCTCGCGAATGATGATTCTTCAGCAGGTAAATTTTATAATCCATCGACTTTTGAATTCCTGAAAAATCAAATGCAATGTTGCAATCATCTCAAACCATTCAATGTCATTGAAGCGGTTCAGATTCATTTATTCAATATGTCAAAACAATTGTTTGAAGAAGAAATCAAAGACTTTTCAGAAATAATTTCAGAGGAAAGAACCATAAAATTGTCAAACCAAAAGGAAATCCTTTTAAAACAATGCCTCATTGATGAGTTAGGCTATTCCAGCTTCAGAAACTCATGTTTCAAGCCAAAATATCAATTGCATCTTGATAAAAAGAATGAAAAACTCGTTTTGGTTCTTGAAATACCTGATTTGGAAGAATGCGGCATACAAACAGATGTCAACAATGAGTATCGGTTGTTTTGCGTAGAAGGAGAAAAATCTATGAAAAGTCAAGAAAAAATTAGAAATGGAGATGTTGATTGGCTTGATAAAGGCAATGTGGAAAGTGGAAATTTTAACTTCCAATTGCAAGTCCCATTGAAATCTGCGGAAATATCAAACACTGATCCGATTGATTGTTATGAGAATGGCGTTTTGACCATCATATATGATTTGGAGAAAAAAAAAGAAAAAAAAAGAAAAGTCCTTGTCCTTAAATAAAAAAATAAATAAAAAATTGTTTTTTTAATTCAAAAATGATTCTAGCATGATTTTTTACATTTGAAAAATCTCTAATTTTTTGGAATTTGCGATTACAAAATTCCAAATTTAATCGGTGTTATTGTTTTTTTCTTAAATATATATTACCTGTAATAATATTTTAATAATGACTAAAAAAATGAATTTTAAGAATTTACTGAAAATTTTCATTTACCCAATAAATAAAATGCAATTCACTACAGATAATTGGCTAAGGAAAGTAGGTGATTTAATCAATCAGGCCGAGACAGTAAAGTCCATTGTTGAACAAAAATAATATATGGATGGGTATCATAAAAGTTCATTTATTTTTTATTTTATTTTATAAAAAATTAATAATAGGGTCACAAAAACAAATTGTTTTTAACAAATTACTTAACAATTAATTCTAAGATTTAAGTCTTTTCCTGAATTTTCCCAATTACATTGCATATTTAATTGTCCACTCTTTTGCAATTTCCCAGAATTTCTCTTTCCTTTTTCTACATTGTTTAGCGATTTTCGGTTCCAAAGCCGCTTTTTCTGCGTTAGGTTCATTCATGAGGAAACTTATAGCTAACAGCACGCTTGAAATACTCAAAACCACACTCCATTGATCTTTAAGTATATCTAAGCTGATGTTTCCAGCGGAATCGATATTTGGATGATAAATCTTTGTAAGAAAAGTTATTTTTGGTGGACTGAATGGGTAATCTAAGGGAATTTCTATATCAACAATGAAATTACCACCAGCATATGGACTTTCATCTGAGCCTCTGAATATTGCTTGCCAATGGAAGAGATCTTCAACATCATTAATATGAAAAAAATAGATGCATTGTTTGTCTTGAGCTATATCGATCAATTCAGCTTCTATTCTTTTGATATTCGTTTGATTCATTTCAAAATAAAATATGTAAAAAATTATATTTTTTTTGATTTTATAATTTGCTGTGCTAATTATATAGAACATTTATTGGTCTTGATATATTTGCATATGAGAATTCACATTAATTTATTAATTCAAATTATCGTTAGTTTCAGTTTCATTTATTTAAATTTAATAAATCTGTCACAGGTATTGTGTGTTTTAAGTAATAACGGTATATATATAAAGACACCAGATAACATTGTTTTACAAAATAAAAAAAAAAGATTGGTTTTTAAAAAAAAAAAATAAGATAATATTATTTTATTTTGATATTTTATAAAATAATTTTCATTTTCTTAATAAAACTTCCTCTTCTGAAATTAAAAGAAGGACAGTTTATCATACTTTTTTTTAAACTAAAACAAAAAATACGATGTCTCATATAATCTTCTCTTCCCATGATATTTTTTTCATCTTATTCTTCACCTGACTTCCCGGTTCCTCAATGCTTTCCATTTGAGTTTCCCAATTTTCACTCCTAAAGCTTGAGACCCATTTTCCCTTCCCGCCTTCATGATCCTTGGCATGATTGACCATTTTCCCAAAACCAGTCATCAAAAAAACTTCCCCCATTTCTTTATTTTTGGTTGTTTTCATCAATAAACCATCATTATTAATGTTCTTTTCTTTTTTCGTCAAAGAAACGATCCCTTCAGTCAAATCCAATTTCTTCATCATAGTCTCATTCAAAAACGCCAAAGGGGTGAAACCATCATTGTTCACGTTATTAAACGATGCCTTGCTTTGAATGAAAAACATTATGACATCATAATTGTTCGAAGCACATGCCATATGCATTGGAGTATCTCCATTAGAACATATTTCATTCACATTCGCACCCAAGCCTATTAAAAAATGGCAGAAATCATAACTTCCTGCCTTCGCAGCGTAATATATTGGTGTGTTTCCCTTAGAATCCTTCTCATTGACATCCGCTTTTTCGTAAATTTGTCCGGATGCCAATATCCAAGAGAATCTGTTATTTTTAACAGCTTCAAAAAGTTTCTCCATCCGAACTACGTTTTTTTTGGTTTTGGGCATGAAAATCTTTGAATATGATTTGGGATTGCTATCATCTGTTTTTTTTCGATTGGAGCCTGGAATTATTTGAGATTTTGAAGATTGCTGGGTTGAAAGATTCGGGATGTTGTTCAGGGTCTCAAATGGCTTTAAAAAAGGGGTGATTTGTTCTTTAGTCTCATAAGATGATGATAGCTGGGTTTTTAAAGGGGTCTCTAATGGTATATCATTGGTTTTAATTGAAGTTTTTCGCTTTTTGATAAGCGACGATTTTATAAGAGAGGAAGCTGGGGTATCATTTTCTAAATTTCTTCGATTTTTGAGCGTTTCTAATTGGAATTTAAAGTTCTTGAAATGTTTCTTCGCAAGGAAACAACGAAAATGACTTTGAATTTTTATGATTTTGGAAAGTTGAGGAGGAGTGAAGATGATTTGATGAATTTCCTTTGGAAATTAAGTGATTTTTAAAAGGAAAAAAAAGCTTACTTTGTCTGGCAGTTTACAAGAAGACGGACCACCTGTGTAGAAATTGATGAAATTTGAAGGGGATTTCAACTGGATTGGGGAATTCAGGTTGAGTCTATAGTTCTCAGCTATTTTTTGGTTGGAAAATCTGATTTTTTGCACTTTATAACAAAACAAAAATCAATAATTTTTCAAATAAAATGTTAGAAAAATTCATAAAAAAACTGAAAAAAAAATCATTAAAAAAGCGAAAAAAATCATTTAAAAACCAAAAAATGCCAAAAATTCTTAAAAAACTCATAATCATCAAAATTATCTAAAAAATGTCAAACAAAAAAAACCTTTTTCTTCATCAACATCATTTCTCTCATATGAGCTAGTGGTCATAACTTTGCTTGGTGGGTGATAGGTCCTTCTGACGACTTCCTTTTTCATTCCTATATCTTTTTTATTGTTATCCTCTTTTTTTCTCGCCACAATCCCATTCCCCAGCCTTTCCCAGATCTTCTTAAACATATTGATATTTTTTTTACTTTCCTTCTTATTATCCTCTATTTTTTTTTCTCTTTCTGTTTTAATTCTCCTCTTTTCATTTTTCTCATCAAAAAGCCGATTTTTTTCTTCTAAAAAACGCAATCGGCTTTCTTTTATCACTGATTTGATCTCTTCATAATTCATCAGAATATTTTCAGCCAAATATAACTCCAAATTCCTTATCACCTCATCATCTATTATATTGATCGCCTCTTGTAAAAAACCCCTATCCACACAAGAATTCAATAAATCGCTCGTGTCCACTATAAATTTCAAATCCTCTGAACTTAAAGCCTCCCCCTCACCAAACTTCTGCAATTTTATATCCCTTTGCTTCAATTTCTTGAAATCTAGATGAATCTCTTGGACCATTGGAAGAAAGGCCAGCTCATACCAATTAGATACATTGATATTTTTCACATATTTAGTCTTGGCGTCACCTCTGCTCTTTTGGAAATCTTTCTCACGATTTGCGGTCCAATTGAAGATTTCCTTCAATTCCTCTGAAATAGCAAATTTCTCCTCATTCGTCGTTGGGTATAAATAAGCTTTCTCATTTTCGCTATTTATCAGCTTCTGAGTCAAATTTAATGTCTTATTATTGCTTAAGGGATGACGATAATTGATCAATTTTGGTATCGTCTTTTTGACACCGTCAGTTTCATAAAAAACACTTGCAGTTCTCCAAAATTTCTCTGCTAAATTTTTTGAATCTACAGTCATATTTTGAAGGATTTTGCTTGTAGTCAATGTTGGAATTTTATCAAGGAAAGTTTGTGAAAGGATGGTAGGCGAAATTTTGAATTGTTGTGGTTTCATCGTATGTTTTTTATTGGCAGTTCGTGGAGAACTTTTTGAATTTTTACGTCCTAGCAATGCTGAGACCACTTTTTCTTGATTTTCAAAATGGTTCAATTTTTCTACTATTAACGACCTTAAATTTTTCTTCAAATGCTCAAATCTACATTTTTTTAAAAAATCGATTTTTTAAGGTGGAAAATGAAAATTTTGCTTCGTTTTCACGTGGAGCCAAGAAAATTGATCTTTTTTGTTCTGTTGGGAAAAAAACTTCAGGTTGGTAAGCTTGACATTTTCTTCATCGTTGAGACGAGAACGAGTGGCATGACGAAGACGCCATTTCTCTAGAAGCGAGTCGATGGTTTTCTGCATACAGCCGATGATATAAGATTGTTTTTCATCGAGGGTGGTTAGCTTTTGGATTGAGGCATAGGAAATGTTAAAACTGCGGGCCAACCTTAAAATCAGAAAAAAATCAATAAAAAATTCAGAAAAAATCTATAAAAAGATTCAGAAAAAAATAAAAAATTAAAAAATCGCAATGAAAAATTAAAAATCATCCAAAAATATTGAAAAAATCATAAAATGAGAAAAAACCATGGTGGTAAGTTCAAATTGTTGGCTTTTTCATTATTCATCTTCATCCTTTGTACTTCATCCACTGACAAATTGATCAACGCCTCGATGAACGCTGCGATCACTGCATTTCCGAAAAACTCGCCTATTTTTATCCTGTTGTTCACTGCTCCGTTTTGATAATTATCCTCATAAATTTGTTTCACAGTCTGTTCGAGTCTTTTCTTCTCCCCTTCCTCATTTTCATTTTCCTGAAAATGTTCTTCTTTTTTCTCTTTTTTCTCAAATCTACTAATTTTCTTGATCATCGACTTGAATTTTTCTTTTTTTTCTGAAATTTTAGGGCTTTTTTGAGATGTATAGTTGCTGTAAGGGGTCTGTTGAAACGAAGGGATCATATCTTTTTTTCTCATCACTGAACGAAAGAGATTAGGAGTTGATGCCTCTTTTGTTTTCTTTGTAAATGGCTTCTGTGGTCTAACTTCTTCATCAAGGCAGTCACCATTTTGCCATAGATAAGAATAGTTTTTACAGAAAAAATTGAATTTTTTATCGATTTTTGCCTCGGTGTCCAGGTCGAAATCGGAATCATCAATATGGACAACTTCTGATTTGGCTGAAACAAGCCTTTGTTTCATCAGTTGTTTTAATTTTTTAATGGAATTTATTAATTTGTTTTATTTATATTTTAGAAAATAAAGACAAAAATCTAATTAAATTCAAAATCTCTCTTCTTCTGAATTTCATCTATGTTCTGCAAAAGTTGATAAACTTCCTTAAGGCCGCTGCTTTGACCAAATCCTCCGCTTTTATCCTCGTCCTTTATAGGCACAAATTTACTAGTTTCTTCTAAGATATGTTCACTGTTAACTTTTTTCTCAACCCCTTCAATCAGATCATTGTTTTTTTCAACTTTCAAAGAACCTGTTCTATTATAAATTTCATTGCCAAAATCAACAAATTCACTTTCTCCCTTAAATTCCCTTTCTTCCTGCCCAGAGGGCATCACTTTCTTATAATAATCATCATTCATTAGATCTGTTAATTTGGAATTCAAGTCCAATTGCTCAGAAAACAACAATTTCTTCATCAATCTTTCATCAGCTCCGAATTTTACTATAGGATATTCGGAATCATTGAGTTTGGAATATCGGACGACGTTCAAAGGGAAATTTGATGAATCCTTGTTATATTCATTCATGGAACTTAAATTGTTAATCACTCTGTTTCGCAGTTTATTTTTTAGCTGGTTTAGCTCTGAAATAGCTTGACTTTTCTCAAATGCGGATTTTTGGGCATTTAGCTTTTAGAAG
>Ga0302140_10006216_pt1 | contig 15010 bp, 12 predicted proteins | sample I_Bog_E1_1_FD_202095 | JGI IMG/M metagenome (GOLD analysis project Ga0302140, IMG submission 202095) | Peat permafrost microbial communities from Stordalen Mire near Abisko, Sweden - I_Bog_E1_1 | ecosystem: Environmental > Terrestrial > Soil > Wetlands > Peat | place: Sweden: Abisko, Stordalen...
GTGCGGCTGCTGCCGTCTGCTTCTTACGGTGCGGCGCTGCAATACTTCACCGGCTCAAAAGCGCATAATGTTTCACTGCGACAGCGAGCACTCAAGATGGGCTACACACTCAGCGAATGGGCGTTGGCGCGGCTGGACGACAACTCTGTAGTCGCTGCGGCTACCGAGGAAGAGATCTACGCAGCATTGGGCATGGACTGGATGCCTGCCGAGTTGCGCGAGAACCTGGGAGAAATTGAGGCCGCTGCGCGCCACGCCCTGCCGAAGCTGATCCAGAAGTCCGACATCCGCGGCGACGTCCACATGCACACCACTGCGACGGACGGGCACAACAGCATTCGCGAGATGGCGGAGGCCGCGCTCGCGGTGGGCTACGGGTACATCGCCATCACCGATCACTCGAAGAACCTGGCGATGACCAACGGACTCGACGACAAGCGGGCACTTGAACACATCACTCGCATCCGCGAAGTGGACCGAGAGATGGAAGGCCGCATCCGCGTCTTCGCCGGTATCGAGGTGGATATTCTTGCCGACGGAGCGCTCGACCTGGAAGACTCGACCCTTGCCCAGATGGAGATTGTTGTCGCCAGCATTCACACACGCTTCGAGCAGCCGCGCGAGGAGATGACTGCGCGTATCCTTCGAGCGATCGAGAATCCCTATGTCCGCATACTAGGACATCCAACTGGCCGCCTGCTGTTGCGGAGAGAGCCGTTCGCGCTTGATCTCGGAGTGATTTTGCGTCGCGCGGCAGAGTTGGGCGTAGCCGTTGAACATAATGCGGCCCCGGAGCGCCTCGACCTGAACGATCGCGATTTACGGCTAGCCAAGGAATTGGGCTGCAGGATCGTTATCGACTCCGACTCTCACGACGCGCGGAATCTGGGCAAGATGGAATACGGGCTGCGCCAGCTTCGGCGAGCGTGGCTTGGGCCGCAGGATTTGCTGAACACGCTGGAAGCAGATGCGTTTCTGGCGGCGCTGCGACCCCGGCCGTAACGCTCATTTTTCTTGACATCGAGCCTGCAGCATCGTCGCAATTAACTACTATACGGCTCGCGTTTCAGGCAGCCGCAATCCAACTTCTCCGAAGGACCAGAATGCATACCTGAAGGCCCTGGAAACTTTGCCCAATTTGCATACCCGGCGAATCAACGGTTGAACATGCGACGGATTTTGCCTTCTCCAAACGATCCCACCTCCGCCAATCCCCCAAAAGTCACCTCCCCGCAACACCAATGAGTCAAAACTCCCTCAAACTGAGCGAAATCTTATGTTGCGTCGTATGCGGTTGGTAATAAGATAAAGGCGCTATGAGCCTATTGCAGCAGGATTCCACTGAACTCGACGACGCCGCCAAAGGCGAAGAACTCACCAAAGGTTCAAGCCACCCCGTTGCGGCCGGAATCTTTGCAGCCGTATTGGTCAGCATGGCCATTGCCGGCTATTTTATTGCCGGAATCAAGCCCCCGGCGATCACCGGCGATGTTGAACAGGTTTGGGTTCACCCGCAACACTCTGAGAGTTCCGGCTTTGATGCCAACGGCGCACAGATGGCTAAGGAATCCTACGATCAGGTGTATGTATTTGCGCTGGTCAAGCTCCACAACCAGAGCGACCTGCCGCTCTTTCTGCACAATATTATGACGAATGCCACGTTGGACGACGGCATCCACTCCAGCTACGCAGCCACGGCATCCGACTACGATCGCGTCTATCTTGCCTACCCGAAGATGCCGGTTCCAAAGGGCACGCCGCTCTCGCCGCAGACCACCATTGCTCCGGGACAAACTGTTGAGGGAATCTTCGTTTCAGCCTTTCGTCTTACAAAAGAGCAATGGGACGCACGCAAGAAGCTGGACTTTACCTTCGGAATCCAGTATCACGACAGCCTCGTGCTCACGCCCCACACGCCAGTTACCGACCAGTAGACGCCGGAACCGGCGCACCCTTCGGCGTCGACAAGTAGCCCGTCACGGTGTTCTTCCCGCTCACCGAGTTCACCACAATCTCGAAAAGCACCGGATCTTTCCCGGCATAGAACTGTAGCGGCTCGTTCAGGTTACGGTCCTTCTTCTCGTATTCCTTGTCGTCCGCATAGACCACGATTGTGAACTTGCTCTTCTTGGCGTCGGACTTCTTCAGTTCCAGGCTCACCGTTCCCACCGGCTTCTTCTGCCCCTTCACCAGCGTGAACTCGTAATAGTTGCGATCGCCCTTGTGCTTCAGGAGTTCAAGCTCTTCCGCATTGCGCGCGATCAGGCTGCTGTGACCGTTCAGATCTCCACGCATCGAGGTCAATTGCGTAACCGCGCTGGCCAGATCGCTCTGCGTTTTGGCAACATCGGTCTTCACGCCGCCGACATCTGTCTTGACGTCCGTCACCGCGCTCGAAACTGCCGTGACCGCCTGTGCGGTCTGCTTCTGTTCACTGGCCAGACGGGCTGACGCCTGCTCCTGACGAGCCTCGCGCACCTGTAGCTCTTCAGCGCGCGAATCCAGCTGCTTTTGCGTCAGGCCCAATGAAGTCTTCAGTTCGTCCGTGGCCACATTCAGCCGTTCGTCCGTCTCCCGCAACTGGGCAGCCAGCTTCACGTTTTGCGCCTTGGCATCGGCCAGTTCCTGAGATTGGCTGGTCACTTTGGTGCTCAGTGTGTAAGTCCAGATGAGCCCGCCCAGCCCCAAAAGCAACGCCACCGCAACGGCGCCCAGAAACGCGCCTGAATAAGTCCTCGGAGTTTCTTCAAGTTCACTCATGTATTTCCCTTTCTTCTCTCAAGCCCGCCACCCGGCAGGCAGTGCTTCTGCTCTGCTCGGTACTGATCACCCTGGGGTTTCGCGATCTTCTATGCCAATTAGACGCCGCTTGAGAAATATATGCCACCCCTGCGCGTTTCTCCCAATCGAAGTCCCAGCCTTCGCGACAGAGTTTCAGCCTGTCTTGAATTTCTCCCCGCAGCCTGAATATCGGCACCTGCAAGGGACCACAACAGAATAACGACAGTAACCTCCCTTGTGCGGAAAAAACGTTTGCGCAAGTGTCAGCCCGCCGAATCTGCAGAACAGCCGTACTGAAGCTTGACACAAGGACGGACGAGTCAAAATCGTTTGGCCGGTGCGGGCTTGCCATTTGAAGGGTACGGGCTTCGTACTTGAAGGGTGCGGGCTTCAGCCCGTACGTTAAAGTAATAAGAAAGAATGGCGTTAGACGCTAGCCAGAGGCGGCAACTTAAAGGCAACTTCCCGATTGCCGACGATACAACAGGAACGCTATGTTCTCGGCCCGGCTACTGGCGGCGGCCAGGATGGTTGGGGTCGGTGAATTCGAGCAGTTCGATGGGTGCGCCGTTTTCGACTATGAACGCGACGCGGACGCCCTCGGATGGGCTGTTGGGAGGAATCAGGATTTCGCGGCCAGCAAGCTCGGAGGCGAGATCAGCCACTTCAAACGCGACGTGCGGAACTTGCCGGACGAGATCAGGGACCGCCGCGTCCGCTTCGAAACGCATCCACTCCACGCCAAATTCGCTTTTCTCGTGGCTGACGACAAAGAGATTCAGGTGTTTCAAGTGGGTCTCGCCAGGCTTCGCTTCAGTAGTGGGAATCCCGATGTGATGGTACCGGCGCATTGTTTTTCGCTCTCCGTGGAATTGACACAAATTCTACGCTGTCGTTACCGCGTTTGAAACCGCGCCCTCGTGACTGGACTTTTGAGGCGCGAAGTCAAATTGTACTTCGCTGGTTTCGGCACGAGGCAGATTCGGAATGCATGACGGGTAATTCGGAAGTCCTGAAAACTGAGTTCTGTCCGGCTAGGCGACGATATGACCGGAATCCACAAGATCAAGCCGAGTGGGGATGGAAACTTGGATTGAACGGCTATCGCCGATCGAGAACAAATTGTGAAATCATGTTTGACGGATACCATACCCTCTCATCCGCTGAGCCGCGAGTTTCTGCAAAGGAGGATTCCGTGTTCAAGCGTACACTTCGGTTGTCGCTGGCTGCCTGGCTGGCCACAAGTACGGTGTGGGCGGCAAGCGATCCATTTATCGGAAAATGGAAGCTCGACCCTTCTCAAAGCAAGGAAACCCACCAAATGAAGATCGAAGCCGCCGGCCCAAACAGGTATGTCTTCGACTTTGGCGGTGGTGGAACGGAGACGATTACGGTGGACGGGACCGAACAGCCCGGCCACTCAGGAACCGCCGTGTCGGTTACCCCCGTCGAGCCCAATACCTGGAAGTTCGTCCGCAAAAAGGACGGGTACGCAGTAATGACCGCCATCTTCAGGCTGTCAGCGGACGCCAAGACGCTCACCGACAACTTCACGGTCTCCCGGCCCGATGGGTGGACATTCAGCATCGATTACGTGTTCACGCGAACGGCAGGGAGCTCGGGTTTCGCTGGCAACTGGGAAAGTTCGAACGAGAAGGAAAATTCAGTCTACGAACTTGAGATTCAGCCTTACCAGGGGGACGGCCTCGCGCTCTGGCTTCCTGCGGAACATTCCACCAGAAAGATGAAATTCGACGGGAAAGATTATGCAGTCCAGGGCGCTGAGGTTGCGCCGGGCTCCGCGTCATCGGGACACCGTGAGAACGACCATACTCTGGAAATAACCGACAAGATCAACGGCAGGACCACAGACACGCAGCGGATCACGCTTTCTCCCGACCGAAACACGTTGACGATGACCGTCAAGGAGGCGGGTCACAGCAAGCCGGACATATTGGTGTTCAATAGGGAATAGAAGAAGGTGTTGGTGGTGTTTTACCAGAGCACCATTCAGGGTGAGCGCACAATCGCCGCGGCGTAAATCTAACTTCTTGGAGGCAGACTCTGGGGTTCCGGGTGTATCACCGGCCAACCGGCAGTTTCTGGTGAGATATTAGTTGCGGTGATATTAACTGCGGCATAACCTCCGGCTAGCGACCATACGTCCCGAACGACTTAGAATTGGCATCTGCCGGGTCAGAACAAATGCACAAACGTATCCCACGCAACGCTGCGTTGATTGCGCTGATGCTCCTTCCAATCTTGCTTTTCGCTTCGAACAAGCATGAAATCACTGTCGAAAGTGCATCGACCCAGTAGGTTGTCGCTTTGGAACCGGAAAATAGTGTTCTGTTCAGATTGGCGAACAAGCCAGACAGAATCCCCATATAAAGCAGACGGGACGAACAATCGATTCTATTTACGGTCAGGGTAATTGAGACTCGTTGCCGCGGATTTTTTGTTGCTTTCTGCGCTAAGCGGCGAGTATTCTCAGTGAGCCCTGCAACTCTCAAAAACACCTCTCATCGGGAGCCCCTGGATGATCCCACTGAAGGCCCTGCACCCCTGTCTCTGGCCCATTACGCCTGCCATTCTGCTGGCCTTGCTCGCTGTCCCGAGCCTCCGCGCCTCCGCTGAGCCGTTCATCACACAAAACCCCGGCCCGGGTAGCGTGACAATCGAGGGCAAGTGGCAGTTCCACCTGGGCGACGACCTCGGCTGGTCCAGCCCTTCCCTTGACGACTCAAACTGGGAACAACTGGACGGGGACCATGAATGGGGCGACCAGACGCACCCGGGATACACCGGCTTTGCGTGGTACCGGAAGCACATCCAGATCGGGGGACGCGGAGGGAAGCTGGCGGTGCTGATTCCGCCGGTGGATGACGCATACGAGGTTTACTGGAACGGACAAAAGCTGGGTGCAAGCGGCAAATTCCCGCCCCACGCGTGGTGGTTCCGGTACAAGCACGGCACCGTATTCGGGCTGGGAGGGGCGCCGCTGGATGGAGTGCTGGCGCTGCGGGTGTGGCAGGCTCCTCTGTCATCGGATGATGGAATCTGGGGCGGCGGCTTACGCGCCGCGCCGCTGATCGGGTCTCCGGCGGTGCTGGCGATGCGGCCCAACCTGACGCAGATGAAGTCCGAGTACATCATGCTTCCGCGCTTCATCTTTGCCGGTGCGCTATTCATCACCGGCATCATCGCATTGCTGCTCTATCTGCGCGAACGCCGCAACCTGATTTACCTCTGGCTTGCATTGCTGTTTATCAGCAACTTCGTGTGGTGCATGGGAGGCATGAGCATCGTCCTGTTCGGCATGTCGAACTTCGCGAACATCAGCCAGGATGGCGTAACGCTCGCGGTGCAGAACATCTCGTTATGGATGCTGCTGCTGACGCTGTTCGGGTTCCACAAGCACCCGGCATGGAGGCGATGGAGCATTGCGCTGATCGCCATCAACCTGAGCACCTTGGCGGTTGACCTGACTCTGAAGGCCTTCTGGGAACATGCCGGAGCCCGCATGCAGGCAGCCGACATTGCGGCAAGCGCCATCACGGCCCTGACGCCGATTTATCTGCTGGTGATCGTGGTGGCAGGTGTGCGCCGGCGCGCCTCACGGGCGCTGCTTCCGCTGGCAGTCACGGCCACCATCTACGGCATCTACAACCTGGTACTCAATGCCTCGTGGGTGGGCAATCGTTATACCCATTTCTGGCTCCCGTGGAGCCACCTCAACCCCGCCATTCCGCTGGGCCCTTACGTGTTCGGCATCCCCGCAATTCTCAACACATTGCTGTTCCTGGTTCTGCTGTTTACGGTGGCGCGCGAGCAGGCGCGGGAACGCCGCCGCCAGTTGCACATCGAGCGTGAAATTGCGTCTGCGCATGAAGTGCAGGATGTCCTGATTCCAGCCGACCTGCCTGCCATTCCGGGCTTCGCGATCTCAAGCGTGTACAAACCCGCTGCCGAGGTGGGCGGCGATTTCTACCAGGTGATTCCGCTGGGCGAATTGGAGGACGAGCCCCGCGCGCTGATCGTGCTGGGCGACGTCAGCGGGAAGGGACTGAAAGCGGCGATGACTGTATCGCTGATTGTGGGTACAGTGCGGACGCTAGCCGAATTTACCGACGACCCCGGCGAGATTCTTACCCGGCTCAACCAGCGACTGGTGGGCCGCACAAGGGGCGGATTTGCCACCTGCATTGCTTTGCTCGTAGAGCCCGACGGCCGAATGGTGATCGCCAATGCCGGACATCTCGCCCCTTTCCGCGCTGGGCGCGAAATCGACTTACCGGGATCGCTGCCGCTTGGCCTGGCACCCGATGAGCTGTATGAATCCATAACGATGCATCTGGTGCCCGGCGAGACACTCACGCTGATGACCGATGGCGTTTTGGAGGCTCGCGGCCCCAAGGGAGAGCTGTATGGGTATGAACGCCTTTCAAAGTTGATGCAGGACCAGCCTACCGTTCAGCATATTGTGGACGCGGCTTGCAGCTTTGGGCAGGATGACGACATCACTGTGCTGTCCGTGGCGCTCATCGCCAATACAGAGAAACACGACGCGCGCCTTGAACTGTCGGCCCAGATTGCTGGCCAGTAAGCCATGCTGGCGGCGGTCAGCGGCCGGTTGAGGGTCGAATGAGGAGCCCCGTTTTGAAGGTACTTCTTATCGCGATTTTGGGTAACAATCCGGCGTTTGGCAGACCGGTTTCTTGCCCATCCTCCAAGCATGCACCACGAGCCGAATTCCGTCGAAGCCATGAACAGCCGGCCCCTTTACAAAAGGAGCGACCCCTGGAGGCTCCGTCGCTCAAATTCCGGCCGGATGACCGGCGACTCGGAACCGGCGACTCGGAAGTTACGTTTGAGTAAACATTCCGTTGAACCTTCTGCGTGGAAGATACTGCTGTCCCTTCTTGTGCAATTCATTCGCGCCACAAGGTTGTCTTCGGTGGCATCACTCCATTGAGTTGGGTCACGGATTTCACTGATAGCAACGCCCTCGTAGGCCGGCAACGAATACACTCCGGACAAAGCCCAGCCTGCCTGCGGAACGGCCTCAAATTCTTTCCTCAGAGTTTGCAGTCTAATTCGCGGAAACGCGCACAATTGATTCATGGCTTCCGAAAACCACAATCCTTTAGTTCCCTGAGTTTCCCTCCCATCAACCTCCTCCGCGATCCCCCCCCACCCCCTGAAATCTTTAGTACCCTAAAACACAAAGTGAGGTAATAACGGTAACCTCATCTTTCGAGTCCAACAAAACAAATAACTTACCTATCTGGCTCCGTCGACAATCCCCCATTCTGCACCGAGATTGCAGCAGTTTTTTAGCGCGGTCCAAGCCGCCCGTCGTTGAGACAACCAGCTCGGAGTCAACGCCGGGACCTGACGCTCGCAGCCCAGACCCTCGTCCCCAGCTCGTACAATTGCCCTGCCGCGTCCCACCAGCCGTGACAACCGTGCAATGGCTGGTTTATAAACATCTTTACTGCAAATCGGCCACTGGGCCTTGGATTAGGCAATCAGGACCTTTTCACCGCTACGTTTACCGAATTCATCACCATCATGGCAAGAGGGAGTCCATAAAGTTATGTCGACTGTTGTAGCTGGGAAGGGTCTGGAAGGAATTGTTGCTGCGAACTCCGGGATCTGCTGGATTGACGGAGACGCCGGCGTGTTGTCCTATCGCGGCATCGACATTCATGAGCTGGCCGAGAAGTCGACCTTCGAGGAATGCACCTACCTGCTTTGGAACGGCATCCTGCCCAACGAGTTGGCGTTACGCGAGTTCACCTCGCAACTGGCACTGGCACGCTCGCTCGACCAGCGCATTATTGACCTGCTGCGCAGTTTCCCGAAATCCGCGACACCGATGGAGGTTCTGCGTACCGCCGTCTCCGCGCTCAGCTTTTACGACGCCGACGAGAAGGACAACACCCACGACGCCAATGTCAGGAAGGCCTATAACCTGACCGCACAGATCGCCATGATCGTGGCTATCTACGACCGTATTCGTAAGGGGCTGGAAATTGTTCCTCCCGACCGGTGGCTCTCCCACGCGGGAAATTTTCTCTGGATGCTCACTGGCGAAAAGCCCTCGGAGACGGCTACGCGGACACTCGATATCGCACTGATTCTCCACGCCGACCACGAGTTGAACGCCTCCACATTCGCTGCGCGCGTCATAGCCGCCACTTTATCCGACATTCACTCCGCTGTTACCGGCGCGATTGGCGCGCTCAAGGGCCCACTGCACGGCGGAGCCAATGAGGCTGTGATGCGGCTGCTCTATACCATCGACAAAGCCGGAGCCGATCCGGTGGAATACGTGAAGGGAATGCTGGCCGCGCGGCAGAAGATTTCAGGCTTCGGTCATCGCGTCTACAAGACCGAAGACCCGCGCGCAACGCACCTCCGTCGCATGAGCGAGCAGTTGGGCAAGGACGCCGGGCAGCCCAAGTGGTTCGACATGTCCCGCGCCATTGAGCTCTACATCAACGCGGATAAGAAGCTCAATGCGAATGTGGACTTTTATTCAGCATCCACATACGCGACACTCGGCATCGACATCGATCTCTACACGCCGATTTTTGCCATCAGCCGTATTTCAGGATGGGCTGCGCATGTAATCGAGCAGTTGGACGACAACCGCCTGATAAGGCCGCGCGCCGAGTACATTGGGCCGGAATATCCATCGCCTTATATCGTTATCGAAGAGCGCGGCTAGGCCCGTTAAATTCGGCACTAACCTCTTTCCATTCCGGAAAGTCGAATAGGCAAGGGAATCTTTATGAAAGTCCGATACGCTCTTGCAGTTTCGCTTGTGTCTTTCTGCACCCTTTCAGGATGCATGCGTTTTGCCCACCTTTACCCTGTTCAGGGACCACTGGCGCAGCAGATTCCTCCACCTATCTACAGCGCCAAGCTGACCGGCGTGATCAATTCCGGTGGGTTCACCGCCAAACTTGCCAATGGCGAGCAGTTCTCTGGACAGTGGCAGGCACAGTCGGCCAATGCGCTGGCCAAACAGAGCAACGCGGGGATTGCACCACCATTCAACCTTTCACCTGACTGGGACGCGGTTTATGGCCAGGGGTTTTATACGGCACATGTCTTGGGGGCGCACCTGTTTGCACGGACTTCGCTAACGGGCAGCCAAGGCGGAACTCTCAAGGTGGAGATGATCAGCCAGGACGTCGCATCCGCCGACCCGAAGGCCCTGAATCCACCTGAGATCAAAGGTGTGGCAAAGGACGACAAAGGGAACGTCTATAAAGTCTCCTTCTAAGAGACGGACCCGATGAAAGGTCCACCTCACTTTTCGCTCCGGGGGATGCCAAGGCGCCTCGTCGATTTTTCAAAGTCGGCTCAGCCCGCACTGCATCCAAAGCCAAAGGCGGGTGAAGAATGTCTATACGTCAATTTACGTTTGAGCGGTTCAGCTTGATCTCCTCCAAGCCGTTCGCGGATGTTGTGGCGGGTCTGGAGGCTGCTGTCGGACATCCCGATATGCGCGAATTCGCCAAGAATGTAGGCGCTGCAGCCACCTGGCAGGAACTGGAGCAGGTGATTCATGGCTTTATCGGCCCTTCCGGCTTCATGGAGTTTACGCGCTTCAATATGGGCCAGATTCTTCAGAAGGAATTAGGTCCGGCCGCACCGAAAATCCAGCGGTTTATCATTGGCAATCCTCTGATAATGAAGCAGATGGCTGAGCATGTGCATGACGCCGCCTCGTATGCGCCGGTGACAGTCCTTATTGACGAGCGTGGTGACGGAGTTCACATTTCTTACGATAGGATGGAAAGTTACTTGGCGCCCTATGGTAATCTGGCGGCTCTGAAAGTTGCCCGGGAACTGGATGCGAAAGTTGAAACCCTGCTCACAGCGATTGCCGGCTAGACGAATACGTCTGGCATAATCAGGCGCTTCTCAGGGTTCGCAGGACAGCACCGGAACGTCGCTCACCGCTTGATTACTTGAAAGGACAATCCCATGATCCTTGGTTTGAGTTTGGAGCAGTTCACCTTCCTCCACGTGTTCCTTAGCCTGGTTGGAATAGCGACCGGAATATTCATCCTTTTCGGACTGCTTTCGTCGCGGAAACTCAGCATTCTGACCTCGCTCTTTCTGGTCACAACCGTCGCGACCAGTCTGACCGGATTCTTCTTTCCATTCAAGGGCGTTACACCGGGAATCATCCTCGGAATCCTGTCATTGATTGTGCTCATTCTGGCCATCGTCGCACTTTACGTCAAGCACCTTGAAGGCACGTGGCGGGCGATCTATGTAGTCTCGGCCTGCTTGGCCTTCTACTTCAACTTCTTCGTGCTGATTGCACAGAGCTTCGCCAAAGTTCCGGCGCTGCACTCTATCGCGCCTTCCCAGGCATCCCCTGGCTTCGCGATCACGCAGTTAGCTGTTCTGCTGATCTTCATTCTGCTGACAGTTCGCGCCGTCAAGGCCTTCCATCCTGTGCAGTAGAACGGGGCTTTACGCTCGTCGGGCCTTCCAGAGGCTATACAGTCCCCAAGCCGCCATGGTGGAGCTGTCGCGGACCATCCCGTTCAGAATCATCTCTTCGAACTCCTCCAGGGGCACGCACCGCACTACCAGGTCGTGCTCCTCGGGGTCCGGATCTTTCTCGGTCTCGGAAAGGCCTGTAGCCAGAAACACGTGGTGTTTCTGGCGCAGAAATCCGTAGGCAATCCAAAGCCACCCGAGGTAAGTCATCTCCGCCGCGGCAAGGCCCATTTCTTCCTTCAACTCTCCGCGGGCAAGCTCTTCCGGATTCTCAACCTCCATCTCCCAGCCACCCTGCGGAAGTTCCAGGGCACGCTCCTCAATGGTGTAGCGATACTGTTCCACCAGCCAGATTTTTCCGTTGTCGATGGGAAGAATGATGGCGCCGTCGTCCTTCTCCACTACGCCGTAGATGCCTCTCTGGCCATTCGACCGGAGAATCTCGTCTTCGCGGACCCGCATCCATTGGTTCCTGTAGACCTCACGGCTGGAAAGCGTCGTTATGGAGGGGCGGATACCACCTTCAGTGGAACTCATTCGTTCTCCTTCAAGCAAGGACTCGGTGCGAAAACGGTCGGACACCACCACCGTTGACGACTTGGAATGCCCATCATAGACGCTCGAACAAGGTCGACAGATGAAAATCCGCTATTCGGATCGCGAGCGGTACTTCCGCAATCTGCCTACCAACGACGCGGGGCCGCTGACCGTGAGCCTGACCAGGTTGCCCTCATATTCGCGACTGTAAACAACCATTCCAGCATCGATTGCGGCGAGTACGCCGCCCTCATGCTGAGGAACCCGGAACTCCGCCTCTACAACCGGATCGGTGTGCAACGCGGCGTCAATGGCTTTCGACAGAGCCTCAATGCCCTCGCCGGTAAAGGCTGAGACCGCTACTTCGCCCGTTGAACCCGGGTGGCTTTGCGACCGCTCCAGCAGGCCTTCGCGCGCATGGCTATCGAGCAGGTCGATCTTGTTTAGAACTTCGATGCGCGGCTTGGCCAGCGACTCCAACTCGCCGAGAACCTTCTCCACCTGGGATTTCTGTTCCTCGCCATACGTTGAAGATGCGTCGCGAACGTGGAGCAGCACCTCGGCTTGCGCTACTTCCTCCAACGTGGCCCGGAAGCTCGTAACCAGTGTGTGCGGCAGGTTGCGGATAAAGCCCACCGTATCCGAAAGCAGAACCTTGCGGCGGCTGGGGAGCTCAATAGCGCGGAGCTTGGGGTCGAGGGTGGCGAACATGCGCGACGAAGACAGCACCTCCGCACCGGTGAGCCGGTTGAACAGCGTGCTTTTCCCGGCGTTCGTATAGCCGACCAGGGCCACGGTAGGCACGGGAACAGCCTCGCGCCGCTGCCGCTGCTGCTTGCGGACACGGCGTACGGCATCGAGTTCGCCTTTAAGGTGGTCGATGCGGCTCTGAATCCGGCGGCGATCCGTCTCAAGCTTAGTCTCGCCCGGTCCGCGGGTACCTATTCCACCACCTAGCTGCGACATGGCTTTGCCCTTGCCCGTCAGCCGTGGCAGCATGTACTCAAGCTGCGCCAGTTCCACCTGAAGTTGGCCTTCGCTGGTGCGGGCATGGCGGGCAAAGATATCCAGAATCAACTGCGTGCGGTCAAGAACGCGGCACGGCAAAGCTGCTTCGAGGTTGCGCAACTGGGTTGGGGAGAGGTCGCAATCGAAGAGCACCAGGTCAGCCTCAGTGGATGCGGCGATGCCGGCGATCTCCTCCACCTTGCCCGAGCCGATCAGCGTCGCAGGGTCCAGCCGCGCGCGCCGCTGTATTACTTCCGCTGCCACAACCCCGCCGGCGCTGGCTACCAGTTCGCGAAATTCGGCCAGGGACTCTTCCGCGTTCAGCGCAGTCGACTCATGCGACTTTGCGTGGCCCAGAAGGGGCGCACTGTCTTTGGCGCCTTGGGATTCTGTCTCTTCTGATGGGATCGGATCTGAGTTGGGACGCACTGACGCTATGCGCGCACCTGCTGCACCGGCGCGACTTCCGCGTGAGCGGCCTGCCCGGCCCAGGTCCACTTCCACCAGAACCGCCCGCTCAGGCTTAATCCCTGGGCCAGCCAACCTATGCTCTGCAACAGCCAATCTAGACCGCTCCCCGCCTGCTATCGCTGCTCCGCGGTTAACGGCGATCCAGAGGCAACTGCCATCGGTGTCGGCCCGGTGCCCGTCTGCATCGCTACCGGCCGATGCTCCGTATGCATCACGCTCCGGTTGCTGACGACGGTCGAAATGGCGTGCTTGAAGATCAATTGCTCCTGGGAATTGTTCTCCAGAAGCACCGAATACTTGTCAAAAGACCGGATCTTTCCGGTAAGCTTCACGCCGCTGACCAGATAAATCGTAATCGGGGTCTTGTCTTTGCGAACCGTGTTCAGGAACGTGTCCTGAATATTTTGTGCCGGCTTGTTCTCCATGTGCCGATCTCCTACTCTCTCTTATTCGTTGAGATGCAACTTCTTTGGTTAAAGCACAAATGCGCGGAAACAGCTCCGGAAACCCGGTCGCCGAGTTTTTCCGCAATGGCTCAACAATAGAACGATTACCCAACCTTTTCAACCCCGCGGCAAGCTCAAAGCCTCCCCCTGGCGGATATCCGCCGCCTTTAGTTCCTCCAACCCCTCAGACGCAACAACTTCCTGAGGGATTACCGTAACGAACCTCGGAACTCTTTTTTAACCGAACTGAGGCTATTTGCATGTTCTCAATTGCTCAGTCTCTTCTCAACGAAGTGAGACGTCCGACTTTGATGGCTGGTACCATATTTAGGTGCAAGAAGCAGCATCCATTCCTCCCGCTCCTGCCGCATCGGCGCAGCCTGTTCCCATGCTGGACTTGAAACGCCAGTACCGGCCCATCCACCAGGAACTACTCGAAGCATTGGATCATGTCCTTGAGACGCAGCAGTTTATTCTTGGCGAGCCAGTGGCGGCTTTTGAACGCTCGGCGGCAGCCCAGTTGGGTGTTGGACATGCGCTGGGATGCTCCTCCGGTACAGATGCACTTTGGCTGGCCTTGGCTGCGAATGGGATCGGTCCGGGCGATGCTGTTGTCACCACTCCGTTCAGCTTCTTTGCCTCGGCGAGTTCCATTCTGCGCGCTGGAGCGACTGCCGTTCTTGCCGACATTGACCCGGCAACCTTTAACCTTTCGCCAGCGGCCGTTGAAGCTGTTCTTAAGGCGGCCCAACCGACGCCGATTCGAGCGATTTTGCCCGTTCACCTTTACGGGCAATGCGCCGATTGGAGCGCTTTTTCCGGCTTGGGACAGGAATTTGGACTGAAGCTTGTTGAAGACGCTGCTCAGGCCTGGGGGGCGGAGTGGCAGGGCCTAAAAGCCGGCTCGCTCGGGGATACAGCGGCTTTCAGCTTTTATCCGACCAAGAACCTGAGTGCTGCCGGGGACGCCGGCATGGTTACGACCAACTCTGCCCAGTGCGCCGACCGTGTAAGGTCGCTTCGCCAGCACGGAATGACCCGCCGCTACTACCACGATGAAGTTGGCTGGAACACGCGCATGGACGGGTTTCAGGGCGCGATTCTCTCCGTCAAGCTCAAGTACATCGAAGGCTGGAACCAGGCTCGGCGCACGGTGGCCGAGCGTTACCACGCACTGTTTCACGCGACGGGTCTGGCTGAGTCCGGCTTGTATCCGGCACATGGAGTTGTGCTGC
>Ga0302140_10006217_pt1 | contig 15009 bp, 15 predicted proteins | sample I_Bog_E1_1_FD_202095 | JGI IMG/M metagenome (GOLD analysis project Ga0302140, IMG submission 202095) | Peat permafrost microbial communities from Stordalen Mire near Abisko, Sweden - I_Bog_E1_1 | ecosystem: Environmental > Terrestrial > Soil > Wetlands > Peat | place: Sweden: Abisko, Stordalen...
CTCTGCATCAACAACAGACTCACTCTCCTCTGCGAGATTCAACCTGAGTCTGCCTACTTACCTCAGCCCTTCCATCTTTGAGTTTCAACAATGAATCAAGTCGCTAACCCGCTCAGCCAGAGGATTCTAGATGTCGCACGGTCTTGCTCGGATCTCTTCACTGCTTGTCTGTCCAAGGATCCCGATGCTTTCTCAAGGCTAGAAGCACAAGAACGACGGTTTTGGGTGTGGTCGAGCAACTTGAAAGTGTTTGCACAACGGCATGTCAATCTAGATACGCAGCTACGTCAAGAAAAGCATGCTCAAATACGGGAGATGGTTCTGCTCCTTCTCAGCGTGCTAAAGGATAATCTATCTCTCGGTATGCTCTCCACCATTCACAGATTCCCTCCTTCAGACAGCTGTTGATCTTGTCAATGAATAGCTTTGAAGTCGATTCCCCCAAGAGAAGAAAGCAAGAGGGACCCCTTAGCGGTCCCACTCTTCGGCATCGATGGGTCTCTGAAGCGGCTGGAGACAGTTGCAGCTGCGATTCATCATGCCACGCAACCAAGCCTAACCAGAAGAGTCCTCGATTATGCAAAAAGACAAGACGATTATTCAGAGATCACACGGACATTCACTATGACCATTCTTGCTCGCTATCGTGGCTTGGTACCTGGAAATACGGACATTATTATCGATCCGAAACTGTAAGTCTTAATCTCTTATAGGATATGTTCATCATCTCAGATTTATTACAAGATATACGTCCAAGATCTGATGTCTCAGTTTGCTCACAAAATACCTTCTACATTGACAATTATTCTCTCCAACCCAGTACTAATCCGAGACTTCAGCCTTCCTTCTCCAGACGAAGTTATGAAGCCCAAACCTCGGGGTCTGTTTCACTCCTTAGTGAAAAGCTCTGTCATTCGACATTATAGAATAGCCTATGAGCGCCATAAAATACGTAATGTTAACCAGGAACCAATTCCAGAACTAGCTGCAGAAGAACATGACGCGCCACGTGAAAGCGACTTTGATGGAGACAAATCCGAACCAATAAGACCGACAAGCAGGGAATTTACTACTCCAGAGGAATCACAACCTTCGAAGCCTAGCGATGAGACGCAGTCTGAAAGCCAGACTCAACCCTTGTCCATTCAATTGACCATGTTCAAGGAGAAATTTGGTGAGGAGGCGTCCAATTATGAACATCGAGCTGGGCGACCCCCTGCATCTGAGGCAGGCCAGGCATCGTATCCCCGAGCACCGAAGATATCAGATGGACAAACAGAAGCAACCTGCCCCATTTGCAGAAAGATACTGCCAGCAGATGATTTTGAGGGCGAAAGTTGGATGTAAACCGTTCCTTTCCTTGTCTAGTTGAACAACATCAAGCTAACTCTAAATAGATCACATGTAGACAAGGACATCAAGCCTTTTGTATGCATATCCGAATCATGCATGTCAAATCTTCAGTACTTCGAAAATAGCGCTTCGTGGATCGATCATATGCATAAGAAGCACACCACTCACTGGGTCCGATATCTACACAACGCATTTGTGTGGAACTGCCCTGCGTGTCGCGAGGTTTCTACAACGGAGTTTGCATCCAAAGATGAAGTCGAGGAAGAGTTGGTTAAGCACATGAGCAACCATCACTCAGATGCTATGGAAGTTTCGGATCTTCGATCCATGGCCGGCCTCAGTGTCGTACCTCAGCATCGTCCTCTGGACATTTGTCCCATATGTGGAGAGCAACATGAAGCTCAGGTCCCCTTGGCGGCCTCACAAGTGGCTGATGACATTGAATCCGAAGACGAAGACCCTGTGCAAACTACTAAGTCACTTGGATCAATAAAAAAGAAGAAAGAACTTGCGTTCGATGTCCCGCCAGAGTCACAGTCAAAGAAGCAGCTAAGCACGCATGAGACCGAGCTGGACCCCGTTTCTCAGTCACAATCAAAGCTTACAAAAAAGAGAACGCGCCTTACGAAAGTCGAGAAATGCATTAGAGGTCACCTGAAAGCACTGGCTTTCTATTTCTCGAACCGCTTGATAGATGACGAAGATGTCGACGACATCGAAGTCGAGCGGAAATCGATATCCGTCTCAAGACGAAGTGAAGACAGCAGACTGGTTGATCTTGAGTCATTGTCATCTGTGGAGTCAAACGACCCTCCAGCGTTCCCCGAGGGATTCCGTTATGACCAAAGTGACTCTGAGGACTTATCTACGCGGGTGCCTGACTTAGCCAGACAGCGAGAGCATATGCCCAACATATCGGTATATAATGAAAAAACTCATGAGATGTATGCTGCAGTGTTAAGCCATGGAAACCAAGAGTGGAATCTCATTGCTTCTCACGTCGTTAAGAGACGAAAGGTCGAGCTTGTTGATAGGCATACAACGCTCATATGGAGAACGCTTAGCTCAAATGATAATATTACCACCAAGTTTTTCCTCGACGAAAGCGACGAATTTGAATTCAAGCTAGGTTGGGCGGGCAACGAACTTGGAGAGGAAGCAGAGTTGAAGAGGGTTATTGCAAGGAACCTGAAGGAGCTGCGTGATCATGGCGAGTGGGATACAACAGGCCGACGAGTTCCGAATCCTAAACTTTCTCAAGAAGAAATGGACCGTTTCTACCCAGATATATCATGTCAAAGCCGCAACTCTCCTGAGTTGTGCCGCGGTGGACGAGTTGATGGGATGAGATACTGCACTCTGCATAAATGTTTGGACGACGACTGCGAAGAGGAAGCACAAGTACCGGGAGGTTACTGCCAAGCATATCATTCTTGCTTAACCCCTCTATGTCAGAACACTCGACTTGGTAACACACCCGATGAGACGAAATACTGCTCTGAGCATAAATGCGTGGACAGCAGCTGTAAAGAGGAGGCACTAGCACCGGGAGGGTTTTGCCCATATCATGGTTGCGAAATCGATGGGTGCCAGGATCGACGCTCTGGAAAGAATGCTACCACAACGTACTGCTTCAGGCACAAATGCTTAGACGACAGCTGTGGCAAGCAAGCACAAGTACCAGGAGGTTTCTGCAGACCATATCATGCTTGCGCCGTTGATGGATGTCTGAATGGACGCTCTGACAATTCTGTTCATACAGTATACTGCACAATGCACCAATGCAAAATCCAGAACTGTAGGCGGATGGCGAAAAGTCTTGGAAGCTATTGCTTGCAGGAACATGCCTGCTGGGAGACATCCTGCCAGCAAAGGCGAGGTAATGCATTCGAGGGGCGCTACTGTGCAATGCATGAATGCAAAAGATTGAAATGCATTGAGCTGGCACAAGAGCCAACAGGTTATTGTGAGAAGTTTCACGCATGCATGAGTGGGGCTGGCAATTGCATGGAGAGAAGAGCAGACCATCCCCCCGGTACAACATTCTGCATCACTCATAAATGCAATAATCATGATTGCCCGGCTGAGAGCAGAGATCCTGGCGGCTATTGTCTGGATCTCCACTCTTGTGACGTAGTTAAGTGCAAGAATCGTCGTGTAGGAAGCGATGGGCCCGAACATTTATGTTACAAGCACTACATAGAGCGGGTGGGTATGTTGCCAGCGCCGGAGAAGGGAAAGGAGAACGAAGAAGAAGAAAGTTTGGACAGGGCTGCATTAGTCGAAGAAGTGGTCAAGCCTATTGAGCCTGTTCTAGATCCTCTTATAGTAGAGGATGATGATGAATGGGAATCTCTCTGGGGCACTGCTTCCTCTAAGAAGGATAAAAAAAAGAAGAAGAAAGGAGAGTCAACTTATGCAGGTGAGTCTATTAAACCCGACGCTATCGAGGAGCCCAAGACGGACGATATCTGGGGCACTGCTTTCTCTAAGAAGGACAAGAATGGCAAGGGCACTCAGAATATGCTAGAAGACGTCACGGGGCCAACTCCGGAGCCCGAAATGGAGCTAGAAGAGAAGGAGGAGGAAGATGAATGGGGGTCTGCCTGGGGGACGACTTCTAAGAAAGATAAGAAGAAGGGCAAGAAAGCTATCGAAGCACCGCCTCCTACTCTAACACCTCTAGTTATGGATCTGACCGAACCCGAGGAGAATCTATGGGAGTTTGGAACAGAAGCCAAGAAGACTATTTCTAAGGACTTGAAGGACTCTAAAACTTCTAAGGAGAAAGAAAAGGAGAAAGAAAAGGAAGCTCCACCAGCCAAGAAGCTCACTAAAAAGGAGCAAGAAAAAGCCGACAAGGAAGAAGCCGAGGCCAAAAAGCAAGCCGAGGAAGAAGCAGCCGAGCGTCTCGAGACCGAGGAGCAAGCCAAGGCTAAAGCTGAAGCGAAGGCAGCCAAGAAGAAGGCTAATGAAGAGGAGGCTGCTCGCAAAAAAGCTAAAGAGGAGGCTGAAGAGCAAGCCAGAATCGAGGCTGCAGAGCTAATGAAGTTGGAAGAGAGGGAGCAAGAGGAAGAAGAAGAAGATTGGGAAGAAAACGACGACGAAGAAGAGGAACCGGCTGCAACGCGCCTGAGAGGGAGCAAGAGGAAGAAGAAGAAGATTGGGAAGAAGACGAAGAAAGGAGCCGGCTGCAACCCGCCTAAGAGGGAAGCAGCGAAACAGACTACCACCAAGATACAAAACCAGTAACACGAATGAGTACGGGGGCAAGTCTAAGAGGAACCGCAGATGAACACATGGTGTCTTTCTATTGTGAATAACATGGCATTTGAGAAGTCATGGACGCGTGTTGAAAGACGGGGAAAAGACAAGATGAAGAAGTTGAGGCAAACCGACGAGCTAGCGAATCAATTTAGAGAAGAGCAGAATGTACAATGTCTATTGCACTCATTTACCTCCAAACCACAAGACGCAGAAGCAAGAAGGAGAATAGCTAAAGCTCATCGATTCATCTAACAGCTGAACGCACCATAATGCAACGCAAGTTAATCATCATCACCATCACTGCCTTGCCTCGATGCAATTCTTCCATCATACTACCTCCAACAAACCATAACGCAACGCAACGCAACGCATTGCAATCCCATTTTCGCTCTCCGAGCCATTCATCTATCATCATACTTGCAAATCCCCTCCTCCAACGCCTTAATCTGCAGCGCAATCATCCGCGACCAATACCGACAAAGCGCCAGATTACCCCCAAAGAACCAAAAGCCAGGATGGCCCGTCTTGCGCCACATAGTTCTTACCTCGCCCTCTTCGTCGAAACCCCAGACATCCTTGACCTGCTCCGCCAGCTCGTCGCCGAAGATCTTGCGTGCTTGCGTCCGCATGTTCTTGTAGCCCGTTGCGAAGACGATCTCATCCGCGGGAAGCTCGCTGCCGTCTGCGAACTTTAGGCCATTGGGGAGGACTTCTGAGATTTCTTGGCCTTGCTTGATTTTAATCTTGCCGTCGGCGATGAGTTGCGAGGCGCCAACGTCGATGTAGTATCCGCCGCCGCGTTGGAAGTATTTCATGAAGAGGCCGGCACGGTCTGGGCCTTGATCGAGCTTAAAGCCGGCTTTCTCGAGGCCTTGTAGTATCTTCTCGTCGTGCTTGTTTTGTGCTGCAGTCACGTCGATATGAATTGACTTGAGGACTGAGGATGGAGTGCTCCAGAACGCAACATCTGCATCCTCGACTGGTGGGCCTTGCTCATCATAGAGTCCGGCGAGACCAATCTCGAGGATAGCTTTCGAAGAGATGACACAAGTGGAAGAGCGTTGAATCATGGTAACATCGTATCCTTTCTCATAGAAATCTTGAGCAATATCGTGTCCTGAGTTGCAGCAGCCTACTACAATGGCTTTCTTTCCTTTTCCGTCTAACTTTGCCCCAGTGAACTCGGATGAATGGCAAAGTCGATCTCCCTTGAAGTCAGAAATACCTGGGATATGCGAGGGGAAGTTCTTCTCGCCAGAGTGACCTGTAGCTTGAATGATATGTTTCGGGTGAAGTACACGTGTCTCAATGACACCTGGCTCCTTCTGTCGCTCCAGAACCACGGTCCATCGACCCTTGGACTTGTCCCAGTGAGACTCTTTGATAGTAGTGCTTGTCCAAACATTCAATTCCAGGAGTTTGGCGTATGTCTCGAAGAACTCAGCCAGCTTATCTTTGGGTGTGAAGACTGTGTATGATTAGCGAATGTTGAATGAGACTACAGTATAAGAAAACCATTACGGTATTTGATATATGAAAGGGGGGTTGCAATACTTACTTGGCCAATGTGCAGGGAAGTTGATATACGGCAGATGATCGTACCAGACCGGATCATGCAGAACGAGTTGATGGTATCTTTGTCTCCAGTTGTCTCCTACACGCTTATTGCGGTCGATAATGAGTGTATTGACACCGAGCATCTTCAAACGAGCAGCTGGAGTAAGGCCGCCCTGACCAGCCCCTACCAAAGTCAGCAGAGTTCGAAGCTTTTTTCAAGGTATCCTATGCAAAACAAGCTTACCCAAAATCAACACAGTAGGCTCACTATCTTCATAATTCTCATCCGCAATACGGCGTTCCTGCCAATTCTTCCTGCCCGGCTGTCCACCATGAGAGACACCCTCAGGTCGTCGCCCAAAAGTAGCCTCCTCATGACCTTTCAATTCCCTCATCGAAGTAAAAAGGGTAAAAGCCTTCAACTTCCCATCCGCCTGCACCAATCTCGCAACGCCCATGCCCCTACCCACATCACTCTCCGTCGTCAGAAAAGTCTGCACACCCTGGACCTTCCCCTGACCATCAAAGCCCGTGACAACCGGCTTCCGAAAATCACTACTCCTATCGACCTCAATCTTCTTCAATCTACAGCCACCCCTTTCTTTCAAAAACGCCTTAATCTTCTCCGTGCCCTTCATAGTGTGGAAATCCCACGTCAAGCATAAATGATCCCGCCAGAACGCGTTGGGGAGGAAGAGATCTGTGAGGCCGGCATGGTCAGCGCTTTGAATTGCTTTGTTGAAAGATGAGACCCAGGCGTCGGTTGCAGCGTCAATGTCTTTGGGCTGCACGGTGTGGATCTTGCTGAGGTCTTCGACGGAGATGTTCACTGAGCCTGGTTCGACGCGTTGGTAGGAGGGGATGCCAGGCTGCGTGGGCATGTTTTGGGTGGCTGCTGATGCCATTCTGATGGTCGTTATGTCTGAGTTGGAGGTATGAGTGTTCAACTGCGTTGTGTAGAAAGAGGAAAAAGGAAAATGAAGTGAAGAAGAAGAGAGAAAGTTGTACGGAGGTATGGACAGCTGGCTGTAGCACGGCAAGGGGTCTTGTACTACTTCATCGTGCAGCTTGAACTCTCTAGCTCCACGGAGCAGCGGAAATCATCCGTGCCAAGCACGAAAGGCGAAAAGAGTCGTTGAGATACCGAGCTTGCAGATGTTTTGGCGTTGCGGGGTTGCGGGGTATATTTTAGTCGAGGGTCTAGCTCTCAAAGGGGCAAGGTGCCTTGGAGGCAGTTCACGTGATTTGAATGTCACTTCTTTGGGAAAGAACGATTCGTGGGGAAGCTTGGAGGCAAGAGGAAGTTTGCTGGAATGGAAAATATGCCGAACAAATAATGCTGGCTTCTTGCTGTCTAGTAATTGTGGGAGAAGTTGGTGGCGGCCGTCCACTTAGAAAACAGGATGCATGACTCGAAAAGGGGCAGGTTCGGGTATCGTCAACAATCCCTGTGCCGATCCGTTGACCCGCTTGGCCGAATTGATTTCCATTTACGGTCTTCTTCCCCTTTCCCATGAAGCAAAGCACTGTTGACTTTCAATTGCCTGTTGTGAGAAGAGAGGGATGAGCGTCACGTGCAATTGGTGCCGCCTGACTTTGAATCTCAACGTCATACCTTCAATATTGAATTTCAGAGACAACTTTATTTTCTGCCTTGCAAATGATAATCCTTTCATCCTTTTGAAATTGGAAATCAATATCTCTACTTCAAACAAAATGTCCAACCTCGTAACCGGAACCTGCAACTGCGGGCGACACAGCTACACAATCCCGAAGCCCACCGAGATGAACCTCTGCCGTATTTCATCCCCTCCTCCCTCCTCTCACTCCTTCTCAAAACCCCTCAGATTGCATGGACTGCCGGAAATGGGCCGGAGCTATGTCTGTTCCCTTTCCTTCCTTCCTCAAACCTGACCCTGAATTCTCAACATGGAATAATGGGATTTTGATGGGAGAATAGGCATTCAGCACACCTCTTCGTCAAAACCTCCACCATCCAAACGCAAAGTCCAGAGCCCAAGAAATGGATCAGCAAAGCGGAGAGCGGGAACGAGATGGAGCGGGCTTGGTGCGATGAGTATGGGGTGGGGATATGGCTGAAGTTGAAGAGTCAGCCTGAGATGACGTTTTTGAAGGCTGGTGAGTCTTCTTTCGTTACCATTATTTGCTCAGGTGGGAGAGTGTGGAGGATAAAGTGGGAGATGGGGAATAGGAAGGGAAGAAGCTGATGGAATAGGTCTGTTTGATCACGAGATACCGAACCCGACGATGGAGAATTGGTTGAAGAATATGGAGCCCTGGGAGACGCCGGCGGGGGGGACGAAGAGGACGAGTCAGGAGAATTGAAGGGGTTGTATGGAAAGTTAGGAGGCCATCTGACTACAGTTTCGCGCGCTATCGGCGGTTTGAGTTCTGGAATAGATTGGGAACCTCACAGTTGACACAAAAAGCGGCATCAAATATCCCAGTCGTATAGGAACAATGCGACAATTTCTTGACCAAATGTTCTTTCTAGCCGTAGTACATTCATAGAATAGTTTCTAAAATCTAGGAGACATCTGAGTTGAGGATATTTGTGCTTTGGGCTTCCCAGGGTATAGAGTGAATGTTCCGCAACGCTGGGGACAATGGAGATGTAGTGCCGCTTTTTGTGTTCACCGCAAGGGAACTTAGGAGACTCACTTGAATAAGCCCCTTTCTCAAGCGAGCCGACATTTTCATCGCATTCAAAGGAACAAATATTAAGGGATGGATTTCGTGCGACTCGTAGTGGTTGAGTAAAATATATGACACGAAAGTAAAAGGAATACAGTGATTATACAACCTGATCATACAACTCGCCCTGCACGGGCATGGCCGCATTTGACCTCTCAGCAATCCAAACCTGCACCGCCAGAAAGTTCTTCAAGCACTCAACCGTAAACCCAAAATCCTTGAGTCCAACGTACATGGCCGCGAGCGTCTTATGCGTTCTCAGCAGCCTCTCCAGCGCATCTTGTCCGCTTCCAGGACTACAGACAAACAGTACCCAGAGCAGAAGGCCAGGAATCGACTTCCAGTTCGTGAGATTGAATTCTAGGGCTGCGCCATAGACTTGTTGTCGCAACAAGGGCGTGCAGACGGCAGAGATGGGGAGGCGTGAGGATATGGCGCCGGTGTAGATGAGCACGGTTGTGCGGAGAACTTCATGTATGAGGTCTGCTCGTGGTGTGAATGAGGTTAGTGGGAGGTCTAGAGGGATCGATGGAATGGCTGCGGTGGCTTGGTAAATACGTGAGGCGTGGGATGTGATGTTGATGGTGTCTTCATTTGGGGAAGGATCGTCGGGGTCACGCTTGATGGTGCCGAGGCTGGCGATGGATGAGGTGAGGAGACGGACGTCGTCGAGAATGGTTGTTAATGCAAACGGTAGAGAGAAGCTTTCTAGCAAGGTAGAAAAGGGAGTCCCAGACTCGTATAAAGGCGTCTCGCAGGTTTCGGGGCAGTGTAATGCCGTGATCGAGGTCAAGTCTTCGGATTGTAGGATGCATAGAGCCTGCTCATAGCCGCATGCAATCTCGAAGTCAAATCTGGCCAATCAGCATATATCATTGTACAGAAGCAGTTGTCCTTACAGAATAATAAGTTGTGTAACGAGTGGATTGTGAAGCGCATGCACTCCTCCACGGAGAGCAACCATATCCTTGAGACCATGAGCGTGAGCCATCACGCTTGTAGGATTGCCCCAGTAATACTAGAAGGCTGTTAGATGATCTGCAATATGCATAGTGCAAGTTTTCGTACCTCAAGAAGAGCAAGATGTAGGACAGACTGGATTGCCTCTTGGTAGGTCTTGTTGAAGTCTTTGCTGATGAACTCGTTGATCTGGGCGATGATCTCCCCCTTGAGGACTATCATTTTTCGGCTTTCTGCAAGACCCGGCTGTTGCAAGAAGATTTGTTGGAATTGGGCCGCCTCGAGGATTCCAATCTTCGGCAGAAGCGGAGAATGCATCAATAAGGGTAGGACAGAATTGTAGTGTACAGGTGGGGTATTGAACCCGTCAAGTGTTGCAATCAGAGGAGCCAGGCGTTGGAGATCTTCAGACGTCACCAAGGCGTGTACATTGGTCTGCAGGATTTAACTCACAGTAGTAGAACAACTGAGCATTTTGTGGATTCGGATCGATAGGAACAATATTGGCAGTGTTGATGTCTGCAATCGTTCCCCCGAATTGCCTGGGGGCTTCCAATGGTGGCTGATTGTTGATGATAACCTGGACCTGGTATTGAACGTTGACGGCTTTACGATTCGATTTCATCCTTCCATCCAGCTGGCTATATTACTCGGTCAACAGTAAGTCTTTGCTGACATTCTCAGAGTCCTACCTTTTAATGCAGGCAACAGGCGGATACCGTTTCAAACAATTAGCACATGTGCCGTTTGGATCCTGGCTCGGTTTACACTGGGAAATTTAGCCATCTCACTTCAACGACCTCATTCAAGTAGTTGGTCTTACCTTTTGCTTCCTCCGACGACATTCTGTGCAAGACCTGAGCCGCAAGTCTGGCCGCATGGGGACTGGCGATTCCATCGCGGCAATAGCGCGTCGACATGGTATTTGAGATCAACAAAAGCCAACATGTACATTGGGGTAGAAGGTCAAAAGGGAGAGTATTTATGAACTTCACGATGGAATGTAACCTGAAGTGACTAATAAAGGACGATTGGGGCCAGAACGAGGATGTATCTTAAGACCCAGCCTTGAGGAAGACCAGGCAGGGGTGCTCGGCCTCTCCTGCACGGCCACGCCGAAAGAGCCAATCGCTGTCTGCACAGCAAACCCAGCTTCATGCTGATTGGGAGGAACGCGAGAAATGGTAAGGAATCGTTCACATAGGGGTAGCAAATTTATACAAAAGGCTGCGAGGCTTCGGAGCGGAAGGAAGAGACGAGTTGGAGAAATATTGAAAGTCAAATGACTATTTGCACGAAGGCAAGAGCTGTTTGCTCACGGCTGTCGAAGCTGGAGCAGGCACCCGGAACTTTACGAGTCACTCGAATCGACGTGCAGTTCCAAGCAACAGCCCAGTTACTCAGCCAGAGGCTGTCCACCACCACTTACTGCATTTGAACGCAACTAGCTTCCCAGCTCGAAACCACATGCTTTATAGACTTGAACTTTGTCTGGTCGGCAAACAATCGCGCTCTCATCAGCGCTCGGAGCTAATGTGTCAGGACCTCGGTGGGAGAGTGTAGAAGCATGCGTGAGAACATAGCTTGGTATGATAGGGAAAGGAGGGAGGCGCCTCTTGCTTCTAGTCTCTGCTACCGCTCATCCCCTCGATCCAAGAGCATTCTGGATGCAACCGATGACGATGGTCCAGACTGGCTGACCAAGGGTGAGGTGTGTTGTTGAGAGAGAGAGTTTTGAGCGCGGAGATGCAGCGCGATTTGAAATCCGCTCTCGGCAAGCCTGCGACAGGGGCCTCATAGCGCGTCATCCCCCGCCTTTGCGTTGACTTTCTGCAGGTAGATTTGTCCTTCTCAGTACTGGCTCCATTCTGGAAGCCCTTCGAACACCATCTGTACTTGCCTGATGTATGTTCTTCTTCACGTACTTATTTAAGAATGTTGCGCAGACTTCCGCCATCATCCCGCAACTGTTTACACCCTCCTTGAACGTCAGTCGAGCTCTCCAACTTAACGAACCACCACTCCGACTCAACATGGCTGCCATCATCGAAGCAGAGACGGAATGGCACAAAGGAGAGGAGGAGATGCACGAATGGCTTCGAGTCCCGCATCGTGAGAATCCTACGTCACCAGGCCTCTCGGGATACGCAGCAAGACAGTTGATAAGCTCGCCCCTGGTCGCTCTTGGGACTTTGGACTCTGAAGAGAGGCCTTGGACCACAATATGGGGTGGCGAGGCTGGGTGCTCACAGCCTGTTGCACAATCAATCATTGGGATGAAAGTAACAGTCGATAGAACGTATGATCCGGTCTTGCGGACGCTGCTAGGCGAGAAGGCGGATGGTGAAGTAGTCAGGCCCGAGGGTGCGGGAAAGATTGTCAGTGGACTGGGCATTGATCTGGAATCGAGGAATCGGGTGAAACTCGCAGGTCGGATGATAGCTGGAGCCTTGGTTGCGACTGAGCCAGATATCGGAGAGGTCCAATTAGTGGTGAAGATCGAGCAGAGTCTGGGTGAGTACCTCGAACGTCCTGATGCAAAAAGTGGACACTAACATCTTTGCAGGAAACTGTCCCAAATACCTGAACAAGAAGCACATCATTCCTCATACACCGCATCCCACTCTCGTCTCCGACAGCCTTCCTCTGCCCAAAGCAGCGCTCGACCTCATCGAGAATTCCGACCTATTTTTCATATCCTCTTCAAATCACGAGGCAGACATGGACACAAATCATAGGGGAGGCCCACAGGGTTTTGTCAGAATCTTGTCAAATGATGAAAGCGGCGTCACCCTGGTCTATCCCGAATACTCTGGTAACAGACTCTACCAAACGCTTGGGAATCTTCGAACTACACCTCGGGCAGGAATCACCTTCCCAGACTTCGATACAGGTGATGTCCTTTATATTACTGGCACGACTGAAGTTCTGGCTGGCAAGGATGCCTCCGATTTGATAGCACACACCAATCTCGCAGTCAAGATCAGAGTTGATGCGGTAAGATTTGTATCCGACGGCTTAGCATTCCGAGGCCAACAAGGCGAGAGATCACCTTACAATCCTCCCGTCCGGTTTCTTTCAAGTGAGAGCAAGACTGCAGTTACGAAGAACAGCAAGCAAGTGATGGCCAAGCTCATAGAAAAGAAGCTCATCACGCCAACTATCGGACGTTTCCGATTCCAAATAGCAGATCCCGAGAATGCGAGCAAATGGAAACCGGGCCAGTACGTTGCTCTTAGTTTTGCCGACGAGCTAGACATTGGATACAGTCATATGCGAGACGACGACCCGAAGAGCTTGAATGATGATTTCCTACGTACATTTACTGTTTCTTCGAGGCAAGGTGTCCTGGATGGCCATGATCAGTTCGAGATCACGATCCGCAAGGTTGGACCCGTCACGGATTTCCTTTTCAGACGCAATATCAGGTCGGGACTAGAAGTACCATTGCAAGGCTTTGGAGGAGAGTTCTTCATTCAGCAGGGTGAAGACGAGAAAGTCTCCTTCATCGCTGGGGGTGTTGGCATCACACCATTGTTGGCACAGATCAATGACCTTGATTTGAAACGGCTACAATTCTACTGGACTCTTAAGACGCAGGACTTGGCTTTTGCCAACGATATATTTGAGCGTGTTCCTGGATTAGCAGAGTCTACAAAGTTGTTTGTGACAGGCGGAAACCCAGAAATGACTGATGCGTGGAAGAAACTCACTACATCTGGAGCTTCTCTGGAACGTCGGAGGATGGGAAAAGATGATGTCGTCGGTGATGTTGCAGATCGGTGGTACATGTGTGTTGGACCAAGCCTCAAGAATAGTGTTCTCGAGTGGATGGGTGGGAAAGCCATTACTTATGAAGATTTCAATTACTAAAGTTTGGAATAAGACTGGAGATTGAAGTTCGAATTATGGAGTCTGAGGACAAAGGTGTTTGGAATGGGGGCGTGTCGATACCAGCCAGCTTTAGCAGCGCTGAATCAAGATTGTTCTACAAAGTTTCAGTTTCGTCCTCTCTTCCACATGTGCCAAGATCATTGAACTCAGGTCACAACATTAACTACCACAATAAAGCCACCCTCCACAACCTCATAGAAAGCCGTAGTTCGGCTTCCAGAGTACATTTTCAGAAATATGAGCACCCGAGGTCGGGCAAATAATGTCCGAAAATGGGGTTCTATCCCACTCTTGCCCCCGCCCTGTGAGCCTTCTAGCCCTGTGCAACCCTTCGCCGGCTTGCCTCATCGGGCTCTGTAAGGTTACATGCCCCTCACTAAACCTTATCGGCCCCTTTCGTCATGTAGAGATCAGCATCAGCATAACTACAAAACAAACTTCATTTCTAGAAATTACTAAAACACTTCATCCTGTAACATTTTAGATCAATTTTGAAAAGAAGATACAAACAACATGGGCTCCAACGACCCCGCCGGTCCTCAACCGCCCTACCCACTCCACCCTTCAATAAAAGACAAGCTGGACCCCACATACAGAGACTTCTACAACAGGCACATATTCGACAAACAACAAGTACACCTACAACCCGTGTCCGCCTCCCGAACAAGCGGGATCCTAATCCCCGGCGGCGGTCCCCAGCTCCCCGTCGGAAAAACCGAAGACCTGCTCCTGCAAAGAATAGAGACAGAAGGTCCAGACATCCCAATCCGCGTCTTCACTCCCTCAGGCGAGAAACCAGATGAGGGATGGCCTGTAATGGTCTATTACCACGGAGGCGGCTGGGTGCTAGGTAATATCGACACCGAGAACACCGTTTGCACGAACCTCTGCAAGCGGGCAAGCTGCGTGGTGATTTCGGTGGACTACCGGTACCCTCCCTTCCTCATCCCTCTATCCAAAACCACGTAATTGACGAGAACCAGCCTGGCACCAGAAAACCCTTACCCAGCAGCCGTGCACGACTCCTGGGAGACCCTCCTCTGGCTACGCAGCACAGGGTTCACACAACTCTCCCTAAACCCCAAAAAGGTCGCCATAGGCGGCTCATCAGCAGGCGGGAACCTAGCTGCGGTCATGTGCCACAAAGCCCTTTCCTCGCCATCCCTGGTCCCGAGTTTCGTGATGCAGTTGTTGATCGTGCCGGTCACTGATAACACGGCGTCGACTAGCAGCACGCTCTCGTGGAGGGAGAATGAGTTTTCT
>Ga0302140_10006220_pt1 | contig 15007 bp, 13 predicted proteins | sample I_Bog_E1_1_FD_202095 | JGI IMG/M metagenome (GOLD analysis project Ga0302140, IMG submission 202095) | Peat permafrost microbial communities from Stordalen Mire near Abisko, Sweden - I_Bog_E1_1 | ecosystem: Environmental > Terrestrial > Soil > Wetlands > Peat | place: Sweden: Abisko, Stordalen...
CCGTTTTCTGCAACTTCTAAAGCCACTGTTTTTGTGAAGCCCACAATACCATGTTTAGAAGCAACATAAGCTGATTTAAATGGAGATGCAATGCTTCCATGGACTGAACTTATATTGATGATTCTACCCCAATTTTTTGCTATCATAGATGGTAATACCAATCGTGTTGTATAAAAAACTGATAATAAATTGACTGCTATCACTTCCTCGAATTTCTCTGGAGGGAATGTGTGGACTGGACATACAAATTGAATCCCTGCACAATTCACTAATATATCAATAGATTGTTTAAAATGTTTTGTAGACTATTGTTTTTTGTATGACATGAATATTAAAGGAATTTATGTTTAATACATTTTCATGAAAAACAGATAATTGCTCCCTTTTAGAAACATCGGCATCTTGGTAAAAGGAATCAATTTTGTATTGATCTCCAAAAAGTTTTTGGATATCTTCAAGTTCTTTTGAATTTTGAGCTTTTCCATTAAAAGCGATGTTAATTCCCATTGATGCAAATTTTTTTGCGACTGCTAAACCAATTCCACTAGTGGCTCCCGTCACAAAAGCTAATTTTTTCATTATGAATATTTTTTTAGATTTTATTTATGTACAAAATCAAAAACCCGAATTTTATTATTTTATCTGTTTTTTAAAAAATCATTAATACAAAATTTTTAAAAACTTAAAAAATCAAGCTTTCTATGTTGAACCCATCATTTTTCAAAATTACCCAAAAAATGAATGAAAACCCTGTTTATTGGAATATTAAGAGTTTTCTCTTTGAGGAATTTAAGTTGAATTCCACCCAAAATTCAAAATCTGAAGAGACTTTCCTGAAGTCATTAAGAAAAACCGATGCAGAGAAAAAACTTATCGCTTTAATAAAAGAAGTCTCGACTTTGAACAAAAATTTTATGACAAGTTACTTGTCCGATGATCCTATCGCAAATGTTAATGAATATAAAAAGAAATGGTTTGAATTTTTGAAAGTGCAATATGTGCACCTGGTTCAGAACTATTATGTTCTTTCTAGCGAAAGCAAAGATGAGACGATTTATTTTTATGACGATCAGACAATACTCAATTTTATAACTAAAATGCAAAACCCTCATATGACGACGAAAACATTGCAAAGCGAAAATTATATGATAAAATTGGAAAACAAAAATATTGATGTAGAAGCTTTTTGGGAAAAAAATTCTGCCTTTGAGAAAATGGATGAGGAAAAAGAGAAATTGATTGAGAAACTTCTAGAGAGAAACGTTTTAGACAATTGCTCATATAAAATTTATTGAATCTTGAATTTTAAAGGTTTTCGATCATGAAATTGAAAATTTAGCAGTAAATGAATTACCTGCAGGGCAAAGAGTTTTAGTCTACATCAAATATTTGAAAATTAATATCAAAAAAAAGGTTTGCATAATACAATTAATTGCAAAATAATATTTTTTAATCAGCCTTTGTCTCAAATAGAAAAGAACAAAAAAGATTTGGACGAAGTGTTTGAACTTATTTTGGAAAGTGATTCAAATGTATTCGTTTTAATAAAATATTTCTTTGATTAAATGAATTAGGAAATTTTCAATAATGATAAATTTTTCATTTTCAGAGATCTTGTGTTGAGGGTCGAAAGGTCTTATTTTAAAAGTTTGGAAATAAACAAAACGAGTGAAGTATTTTTTTCAAACAAAAAGGTTAACATTTACGCAAAAATAGGATAAAAGCAAGGAAATTCTTTATGAAAAAACTAATGTTCCCTCACTGGTTCCTTGCAAATATTTTTGCAAATATATTGTTCCATTTTGTTTTTGTTCTCAAGATGTAAAAAATGATTTTCTTTCTCTTTTTTTCTAAATTTTTAAACCAAGCCCAACATAATATTCAGTCTTTTCAAAAACTTCTACGAAAATTACTTAGGATTTTTGCATTCTATTAGCTCTCATCCAAATAGCATTATTAGTAGACAATTTTTTGTTTTTACATTAAATATTGTTAGGCGTATGCATGCTGTTTGAAAAAATTATGAATGAATCAGAAGTAATGATTGTGAGTCATTTACGAAGCCTTAGTAAAAATTCACTAAAATTATAGGAAATTAGTTCTCAAAAATAGATATTTCTCCTTTGCAAATAGCATTTCCTTGGATTTTTTATTGTTTCATTGGGTTTTTAGATGTCGATCAGGTATTTTGCATCTTCGATCGGATTTTAGGGTCAAAAAAACTTGAAATTCTTGCAATTTTGGCTGTAGCATTAATTTCCAACAAGGAGCGAACTCTTTTAAAATGCCAGAAGTATCATGAAATAATGGCTGCTTTCGATGATAGTCTCATCAATGAAAAAGTTTCGGAAAACATAACAAATTACCGAGAAAAAAAGAAATCACGATTATAAACAAATTTGTTTTTATTTTTTCTTTTGTAAAAAATTATTAATAAAAAAACAAAAATCTTTTTGATTTTTTTTAAGCAACCTTTGTTGCCTTTTAAAAATCAATCAATATGTATCGGTTCATCTTATTCTTGTTCTTTCAAATAATCAGTATGACTCAATGGTGTCTTGAGGTGCTGTCACCACTTTGCATTCAATCTTCAAATATCTCACATCATTTTTCAAATTGCTGCTCGTGCATAGCTCATAACCTTCTTTTCTTTTAAACTTCCCATTGAGGTGATAGTAGCATAGTTTCCAAGAACGGTATCATCCTGATAAACTTACAAATTACAAGAGCCAGGATCATCAATCAAGATTTAAAAATTATATAAATTGGTTGGTTGCTGAGTCATCGAACTCCCATTATGGAAACAACTAAAAACATTAACACTATCCACAAAATAATCGATTTCACTATGTTTCTATTCAGAGCATAAATATTATAATCAAGACTGTAATCTACTGACATCTTATAATCAGAACCCAAAGAATCTGGGGCATCGTGGGTGCCCCTCACCAACAAGTGGTTTCAATAATCTTTCGCTGACTTCCAATGGCTTCCATGATGTCGATTTCTCGGTAAAGGTAAAGTATCATGGTCATCAGAGAGCCAGAGCCAAAAAGCAGGACAGAGACCAGGAAGTTTCATACGAGCTTCAAATCTACCATATGTAAATTCACTCAAAACCCATGGTGTTGATTAGTCCAGAAGCATACTTTTTAAAGGTAGGTTTGTTTTCGGAAATCAAACAAAGAAGAAATTATCTCATTTTGGATAAGAAAATAGGAAGCTGTCGATTTTAGTGTTATTTAAAAACACTATGCATTCCAAGGTGATCCAAGAAAGAAAGTGCACTCTTTGCACTTTGACAAGCATTGAAGAAAACTTCCGAAATTATAAAAGAATAGAAGAATAAAATTCATACTTATGAATAAATTGGATAAAAAAAAATCATTTGGATTTGTTTTTAAAACAAACTCATGAAGGTTTGCTACCTTTTAAAATTAAATAAATAATCTATGGTTCGTCTTAATCTTGTTGAGAAAGAAGCGCGCATTTGCCTTTCATGAATTTCCAGGCAACACATTTTTCTCTCATCTCGCATCTTTCACAGCAATCAGTATGAGTATCTACCTCAATGGTGTCCATTGGTGTTGTCACCACTTTGCCTTCAATCTTCAAATATCTCACCGCATTTTTCAAATTGCTGTTCGTGTATAGCTCGTCACAAGCTTCACTTTTTTCCTTCTTTTCTTTTAAACTTCCCATTGAGGTCATAGCAGCAACGTTTTCATGTATGGCACATTCAGATTGGAGAATATAAGAGGAAATAATCAAACAAAGAATAAAATATTTCATTTTGGATTAGATTGTGAAGTGAAGCTGAGCAGGCCTATTTTTTTTATATTAAAAAAAAAACCGTAACGATTAAAAAAAAATTCAAGTATTTTAACGCAACATAATATAACTAATAATATTTTTTTTTGTTTTTTTAAATCAGAGTCTTTATTTTATTTTTCAAAATGAAAAATTTTTTTCCCAGAAAAACAAAAAATTGAATGTAAACTAAAAAAAATTTGTTTTTTTAATGATAGAAGATATTAAAAAACTTCTCCCAGATGAAAAATTAGAGTTCATAAGCAAATGGACTTCTGAGACTGATTTGGAAAAACTGCGTTCTCATGTCTTAAAAATATGGGAAGCCTCAAAAAAAAATTACTGGATCTATGACTGCATCCAAAAATGGTTTTTTTGTCTCCATTATTAAAAAGTCACCATTTCGGATATCAATCGCTATTAGACAAATTAAAACCATCTGAGAACGGTGATTCAAAGAAGAAAGTGGCTGATATTGGATGTTGTTTTGGTCAAGATTTAAGACAAATGATATTAGATGGAATTGACCCTAAGAGCATCTATGCCATGGATGTTCATGACGGTTATTGGAATGCAGGAAGAGAGTTTTTTATGGATACTTTGGAACATGGATCAATGAAATTAAGTGGCGTAACAGCAATATTTGGTGATTTCGCTCTTCCCTATCCACTTCCTGAAGAATGCACTAATAGGGTTGTAGATAGTTTAAAAGGAAACTTTGATGCAATCATCATTCAAGCTGTTTTACATTGTCTTTCATGGGAACAAAATGATAATTTTATCAAAAGAATATCTTCTATGTTAAAACCTGGGGGAATTTTAATAGGTGCCACTATGTCAACAGAGGAACAAAATGTTCTTTTAATGTCATTTCAACAAGGAAAAGCGAATAGGTATGCGCATTCTGTTAAATCACTGAATGAATTATTGAATTCCAATGGTTTTACAAACGTGGAAACTAAAGATTTTCCTCTGCTCGAAGAATTTAAAAATACTTCATCAAATGAGAAGAGAAGTATGTTGATATTTATGGCCTTCAAAAAATGAAAGATAAAAGAAAAATTACATTTGATAAATTTTAATTAAGAATATTTTTAGCCAAATTGAATGAGAAAAACTATTTTTTTCTTCATAAATTTTTTAATAGCTATATACAACAAAATTAAAAATTAAAATTAAAAAAAAAATCCGATTTGAAAGTATTTTTATTGTGTAATTACATTTATTAATTTTTTCGAAAGAAAAAAAAAAAACAGGACTTTTATAAATTTAAATTTTGAAAAATTGTATAAATTTAAATGATAAATTCTTGAAATCATTTTACAAATTTTTGATTTTCTAACTAAAATTTAAAGACTTTTTTTTGCCAAAGCTAATCCTACTCTTTCATTATCTCGGTCGAATACTGTATAATATTTTCTAATGAAAATATCTCCAAAAACCCACAATGGTCCTTTTGGTTTTGGGACATCCAGAGGCATGATTCCAACTCTGCATTTATTCCCATTTTTTTTTGAATCCTTATTTTTGAGAATATAATCTGCTGGATGCATTGGGAATTCAAAATCCCCCAAATGAAAGATTAAAGTTGGCATTTCTTCCATATTCGTACAATCTTCTTTTATATTCAAAACCTTCAACAATTGAACCACATCTCTCGACCCACCTGTTATCAATGAAGTGCCTGTATCGAGTGCAACCCGACATTTCTCGAAAAAACATAGATTCATCCTTTGGCCGTTAATACTGATATCAGTCATTTCGATTTCCCAATAATATTTTCTGGAAACGGGAAACCATAAAATCGGCTCATTAAAGTATTTAGGGTCATTTTCTCCGAAGATTATCACAGATTCTTGCTTGGGATATTCAGAGAAATAAAAGGCGAACTGATTGAAAGAGAGTAATTTCTGTTGTATTATATTATCGAAAATTGGAGTATAGTGATTGGCAGACATACTGGGGAAGGCAAGACCCATGATACCTGAAAATTTGGTTTCCTTAAAAACTTCTCCATTTTCTTCAACGATCTCGGCAAAAATCTGGTTTTGGATTTGAAGGTCATTTATTGAAATGATATCTTGTGACATAATACCCTTGACAACTCCTGTTCCAAACTCCACTTCCAAGTCGATTTCTAACGACTGATGGGTATTGGACAACTTTTCATCATATTTTTCATGATTTGAGCAATACTTGGACGTACATTGAGCAGATTGCACCCACAAATTTGTGCTGCCTGTATCAAAAATCACGTTGATGAATTGAGGTGGTGAGCCTACTCCGATTCTTCCAATGTATTGCGTGTTCTTTATGTTAGCTAACGTTAAATGCACCTCTTTTTGAATAGAATTCTGGCCAATGAAACGTTTTTCCAGAAATGGTTTATCAGGATTTTGCACAATTTCTTTAAAAGAAGGATGATATATGTTTTTGCGGAAGAGTTCTTGTTGGGAGTCTAGAACATTAAAAAAATTCTCCTGTGAATGAAATATGAAAAAGAAAAATAAAATGGATAAGAACTTCCTCTTCTGAAGTGACTTCCTGATGATAAAGATTGATTTTCATGGAAGACAACAATAGCATAGTTGTAAAAAAAATTAAAAGAATGTAGATTGATGACATTTATCCAAAGTTTGATGAGGGATGAGACTTCATTATATTTTATTGATTCATTTTGACTGATGATCAATAATTAAGAAATTTTTTATTAGGAATTCAAAAAATTACATTGTCTTCGAATTTTTATTTATTTATTTAATTTTTGTTCTGTTTTATTTAGATGTTTTCAGTTAATTCATCAAAAAACACTGTAAAATCTTCTTTGTTTATTTCAACAATGGAAGTTTCAAAATCATCATGTTTGATTTTTGTGTGAGTTTTTTCAGCAGCGTTGATAAAACGAGTTCCAAATGTACTGAAAGAAATTAGAAATTTTATGATATTTCATTGATAAAGTTACTTTTTGATGCTAGAAGAAGAACCAACCACTCCCACAATTAAAATAGTATTTTTTTGCTTATTAAGCAAAGAAACAACCATTGGTTTTGCATTTTTTTCGTTTTTTTGGATCTAGAATTTATGGCAAATTAAATTTGAATGTGATGAAAAAATAATTATTACTTTGTAAATTTCCATTAAAAATAAAGCTAGTTTTTGCAAGGCCAAAGGATGTAAAAAATATTTTTTTTCGACAATGGTTTCGCTATTGATCGTGGTGTAACGAAAACCTGAACAAGGAATGATGGATTTTTTTTCAATGAGGAAAATGGCTTTATAAATATATTTTGCATAAAGAAAAGAAAAATTGTTAAAAAAAAACCTTCATTTATCAAAGCTTTTTGGAAATCAATTGCCATTTCTATTCCTTGAAGAATTCTGGCAGTGTTTTCACTATATTAAAAAATGAAAGTTAATAATGTATTGTTTCGGAATTTATTTTTAAATTTTACTTTCTTAAAATATCACAAGCCCACCAAAAATTCTTGTTTTTTTCATTAGCTTCATTTTCATCGAGACCGCTTTCTTTTCTTTCTTCGCTATTTCTCTTCTTATCTTCCTGACCGAAGAGTCCCATTAATTGTTCAGATTGAAGGATTTTGGGAAAGATGAGAACGGCATTTAAGCAATGAACCATGTCAGGAGCAGAAATTTGCAATTTACTGTCGATTTGCTAAGGAGTATTAATAAACGTTTGGAAAGTTGGAAAAGAAAACTTTAATGAATGAATTGAAAAGGAGATCATCTAAATCAAAATTTTCTAAACCCACTTGACAAACCATTTCTTTGAGTTTGTTTTTAAGTTGAGTCTAAAATAAAAGAATATAATTATCATAAAAATTTTAGATTACGCTCATATATTTATATTTCTGTTTTGCCTCCTCCAATGGTATTCCCATTAGAGCTATGAATCGGTGCAACTCTTTTTTACCAGTTTCACTCCAAATCCCTAGTCGTGGAGCCAAATAATTTGAATAGAACATGCTATCATATAATGTCCAATGTCTCATGAGCATGAAGCGAAAACTCAAAAAAAAATGTATTTCGTAATTTAAATTTTTTTGTAAAATTACTCATTTTCAATGAAAATTTTGCCAATTGCCTTATTTTCAGTCTCTACTGGAAAAGGATCATCGTTTTGAGTGGCAGGGTTATGATCCTTATCTTAAAACAAATTTTTTTTCAAACTTCGATATGAGATAAAAACCGAAATCTAATGCATTTAATTTGAGAACATAATTGTGCAAATCTGGGACCATGTCCTGATATTGATTAAAAGTGATTTTCTCATGAATTAAAAGGTCCGTCAATCCAAGAATGGACCACCAAATGAACTCATTGGAATCTTTGTTCAATTGTTGAGCAAGATAAAACATTAGACAAGAGGTTGATCTACCGTAATAGTGTCCATTATAATATGTTTTGATTTTTTCTCCTTTTTATTATTGATTAAATGAAAAGACAAAATAATTCCAAACTTCTTTCCAATCGTAATTTTTTTTTGAGCTTTCTATCAAGTATATATTGAGTTTTTCTTTTCTTTCCGATTTCAATCTTTTTTATGAAATATTATTTTGAATTAAAAAAATAAATCTGCCTCCTCATTTTCATTCCCCTCTTCATCGACATTCATGTTAATGTCTTTTTCTTCTTCGAAATTTAGATATTGTTCATCCACATCATCTTCATCATCATCTCCTTCTCCAACATCCATGTCTTCCTTGGTAGGGCAATCCTCAATATTGCAGTATTGATCATCAATTAAAATTATCTAGTTTTTTTTCTAAAAATGACAAAATTTATTAAATTAAACCTTTTTTTCTGAATTAATGTTGTTGTGATGAATTGGCCTATGATTATCAAAAACATACGTCGTGATTTTCCGTTCTTCCGCAGCGAACCATTTTTCTGTTAAATCGACAATTGCCCCAGCATTTACAAAAATTATGCTTCGAAGCTATCATTTTTATTATTTAGAAGAAAATTATCTTAATAAAAACTTTTTGATAAGATTTTAGTTCTTCGAGCAATCTATCCATTTCAATAAACCCAGAAACTGGGAATACTCTGAAAAGAATGTTTTCAGACTTTAAGAGTTTCTAATTTATAAATTCATTTTAAAAGGAAAATTTTAAAATTCTCACCATTATTATCAAGGCAGCGCAAATGGAATCAACATCAGGACCGACGATAATTGCAACTGTAGGTGAGCCGCTGATCGATTTCTTTTGGATTTTTAGGAAGCATTTATCAATTTCAGTCAAGGCGATGATCATTGGGTTACAAAGACAAGTTTTTATAAATAATCAAATTTCAATGTTTCCCGCCTTTTAAACATTATTGATCATTTTTTAATTATTGCAAAATATTGAGATTGTTTTTTGAGATTTTATTGTTTCATATATATTTTTCTATAACTTTTTTATATAATTTTAAAAATATCCATTTTTTATTTTTTTAACTATTTTTTATATTTTTGAATTAACAAACTATTAAATTTTATTTTTTCTTATTTTTCCAGTTTTAAGAAAAATATTTCAAATGTTTATTCTTTTCTTCTTAATTTATTGGATATCCCCATTGTTTTCCACTTCGTCATATTTGATTCTTTCTCAAAATAATTACCCTTATGTTATTTGTGACCCTTCCTCTTCTTCTTTCAACTACTCAGGAATCGAAGTTGTTCTTCTTCGAATCGTTTTTCAAAATGTCAACATGAAAGAATCTGAAGATTATGAATTTATTTGTGCAAATTCAAATTCTTCTTCTTCTGGAAAGATCTTTGCGAACATAGGTGGCTTGCCCCTTACTCAGAGCAATTTTCCGTATTCCACCCAACTTTTTTCAAAAGGATTTTCCATAATTTTGATGAAAACAAAAGAAATTTTTTTCTTTTCAAAAATCATAAATATCGGATTTTATGGGATTTTATTTGTGATACCTTTCTGTGTGGGAATTCTGATTTTTTTTCTTACTGATAATGGTCTGAATGTCTTTTATAATATCTGGAGTGCATATAAGGAAATGTTCTTCGTGAAGCCGATGATAAATATTAAAAGAACTTATCTAATTTTGTTCCAGGGATTATTGAGATATTTTCTTGTAGGACTTTTATTTGCTGGGGTATTGAATTTTTTTATCGTTTCGAAAGGCTTCTTTTTATATAAAGATCATCTTGATAATAAAATAATTCAAACAATGCCAGAATATGACCATATTGTTTATGAGAAAAATGCATTCCCTATTTTAATCGATGAAAATCTGACTATGGATTCTTTGGAAAATATAATAAATAATTCACAGGAAAATGCGTTGTTTGGTGTTGATTATTTGTGGGCTTTGCATTTAAAAGGGAAATTTGATGAGAATATTGATATAATTTCAACAGATTTAAATGTTAATGGCACATTTATTGAATTCCAAGACCCAACAGAAATAGAATTGGCAAACTTAATAATAAAAACAATCAAAAGCCTCAAAAAAACGAATATCCAAACTCAACTTATCAACAATTTTTTTAATAATAATAATGGGGACAAAAAAGAAAAACAAATCGACAAATTATATATTTTATGGATAATTTTGGGTTTGATGTTATTTTCGATATTGCTTTGGAAATTTATTGCGAAATTCGTAAAAAAACCTCTTTCTTTTTTCTACAAAAATAATTTCAAAACTGTTGATCTTTTGAGACTTCGCATAGAAATCAACGATTTTTTTATTCATAAAACCACCAAGTTCCTCGACAAGTTTTCGAATGAAAGCATGTCCATGTTCAAAATTATGAAAAAACAATTTATCAAACGACAGTTCCGCGACAGTGTCAATCCAAAAGAAACCCCAAACTTAATGTTTCTCAACTTAGACATCAACAAAAATTCTGGTAAAATTCAAACTTTACTCGAAGCTCAGAAATCCATTAGAATTTTAGAAGATGTGAAATATTATGAAAGTGATAAATTTCTGAAAAAAAGAAAGAAGAAAATATCAATATTAAAGACCCATCAAACCAATCCCTCATTAACTAATATGATGATGATTCCGAAGAAAAAAAGTATTATGTATCAAGGCCCAGAAAATTTTACTTTGAAAGTACAAAAAGCACGGACTTTGTATGAGGTAATTTTAGAAAATATCAAGAAAACTTTCCATGAGAAAAAAATTAATGTTGAAGACAATAAAATAGAAATTCTTACACCAACAACAAATAACTTGGATATAAACAGAAAAAGAAGTTTCAAAAGTTTTCAAAACGCCTTAAACAGCAAAAAATTAGGGTCTATGCTTTCAGGCGAACAGCCTTCTAAAAAGCTATCTGTTAAAGAAGTGTCATATATTTTTAGAGAAGACATAATCTTCAAGGAGGAAGAGGAGAAAAAAGATTTTGAGAGAAACAACTTAACGGGAAATTTACATAATTTACCTTATGTTTCATCAACCCATAACATGCTAGTAAACAGTAATAATAGCATTTTAGAGGGGTTTAAAAGAAGAGTTATGAATAAAGATAAAAATGGAGAGTTTAGGTATCAAGCAAAAATCGTGGAAATGGAAGAAGAAGAAAAAATGAGCTCGCAAAGCAAAAATAGCAATATGAAGTTATCGGATTGAAAAATTATATTAATTTTTCAAATTTTTTTTTTAATTTTTTCCATGATGAAGCTGACTCAAACAAAAAATAAAAATTCAATAATATAGAAATATCAATAGCAGACAACAAAAAGAACGTTTATTAGGAAATTCATTCATTATGAATCTAATTAATTTTTTAAAAATATTTTCTTCCAAAATCTAGAGTTTTTTTATTTGCTTTATTTATAATTTTGTAAAAATTTGCAAAATTGTTTTTTTTCGATTTATCTGCTTTGGAACATTCAGTGGAAATAGATTCTTCATGAAGATAAGACCGCTAGAACAAAAACAATCCTCCTTTAAAAGAAACTCACTCAACTTACTTCAGACGAAAAACCTCTGGAAATTTGTACATTTTTTCTTTATTATTTATTCATATAATTTCTAAAAGGAACTTTATAAAACAAATCTTGAATCAAAAAAAGAGAAATTCATCGCAAACTCTTCATTATTCTTTGTCAGTACGAATTTATAAAAAAATCATGCCGATTTTTGTGATTTTATTTGATAATGAAGATGAAGACTATATAAATTTTCCAAAAATAAACCTTTATGAAAAAACCTCTAGTTTTTGGCAAGATATCTCTAAAGATATCATATCCCCTTTTGCTCCTTCAAATAAAACACTCTTACTTCATCTATTAAGAAAAAACTCGGAAAATCCTCTAAAAAATGAAACTCCTTTCAAACCCCAAAGAAAAATCATAAATTCAGGATTGCAAAAGAGCCATGTGACCCCTAAAACAAGATCTTCTTTTAGAGAAATCATATCAAATCCCCTTCAATTCAATGAGTTTGGACAGATCAGAAGAAAGAGTTGCAACGGAAATTTATTTGGTTTTGATACACCATTTCAAAAGAGGACAAATCATCTTGTATTTCAAATGAAAAAAGCTCCATTGCCACTTGTAAGAAATTCATCACCTGCTTCTTCAAGATCCAGCAAAAAGTCAATTTCTTTAAGCGCTCTTGTGAAAACAAGTAATTCAACTTAAAAAACCATCATTATAAATTAAACTTTATAGAAAATATGTTCCAAAGACATAGTAAAAAATTATCAAGTCTGCCAAGACCTGAAGATATTCTGAGACCTGAGCATAACAAAAAAAGTGTTCTTTTAGGTGCCTACGAACCTTCCCAGAGCATCTGTATCCAATCATCGCTTCTCAGCTACACAAGCAAAAAATCATCCATAGGGAAATTTGTTGATTTTTCAAAAAACTCCAATTATTTGAATAAGAAAAGTGGGGGTGATATTTTTATCAACACTTTAAATGAAATTACAAGTCCAGTTCCTGGAGACTCGATTAATGGGATTTCTCAAAAAAAATTGAAAAGAAGTTCAACAATTTGCGAGGAAGAAGCAGTAAAATTAACAAAGAAAGGAATTATTTTACAAAAAATGCTGCAAAACACGTTGGAAAGGAAAAAAATTATCGATAATCCAGAAATAAAAAACAAATTATTATCTGTGGATTTGGGGAAATATTGCAAGAAGGAGAAGGCGAAATCCTTTGATGGTAATAATAATATGAAGATAGAAGGGAAAAAAGGCAAGGATCAGAAAATTATGGGAGTGTATTCGAGAGAAAACGTGGCACTGAAAGTTTGCGGGAGAAAAATGAGAAGCATAGAAAAGATAGACAAAAATATTATGAAAACAAATACAAAGAGGACTTTGATGAAATTGTTTTAAATGGGTTAAAGAAATAATATTTTTTGGAAAAATTGTTTTTTTATAAAGTATTTAATAAATTATTGCCCTTTCGTATATTTTAATTTTTCAGTTTTGTTTTTAAAAAAAATAATTCTTTGAATATATTTTAATATTATCAAGATTTTTTAAAAGCGTTCATTTCTGAAAAACAAAAATAAATGATTAAATAAAAGCAAAAAAACAAAAATTATAGTTTAAACATCAATCGTTCAAATTTAACTTAAATGCAAGAATCCATCAAAAAACCCCGGTCCTTTAGCTCTGTGGATATTTCCATTAAATGTGTGATCGTCGGTGACCTTCAAGCTCGCAAAAACGAGCTTCTTTATAGTTATGTAGATCCCGCAGAAAGATCTCTGGAGAACTATATTCCCTGGATTGTGGACAATTATTGTAAAAAGATCCAAATAAACAATAGAACAATTTCTCTTACAATGTGGGACACTTCAGGTCAAGAAGATCTCAGCGCATTACGGCAGTTGAGCTATAAGAATGTCGATGTGATATTCATTCTCTTTAATGTTTTTGATAAAACTTCATTTGAAAATGCATTGTACAAATGGTATGCGGAAGTCAGTGAAAGGAGTGAAATAATGATAATTTTCTTAGGAAATTGTGATAAACCGGCTGAGATGGAAAAGGATATTTGGGTGCCGGATGCAAAAAAAATTTTTGCAGAGAAGGGACTGATTTATTTGGAATGTCCGAACCTATCTCCCGATATTATCACAAAAGCAATAACCGACTCAATTGCGATATATATTGACAGGATGGACCATAAGATAAAAAATAAAAAAAAATGTGTTTTGATATAAGATTCTAGTTCTCTTCATTAATATATTTAAAAAAACAATTAGTCTTTGATTATCCATTGTTGATTTATATCTGTGGAATTATATTCACTTAGATAAAGCTCTCCATGGTCTGTGACTGCCAAAACATATTCCGATTCATCAAAAAGTCTGATAAAACTCAGGTTATTGGCTGTATAAGTCACATTCCATTTAAAATTGCTTGAATTCGCTTCAGTCCAAAAGTCCGCCATGACTTCCCATTGATTTTCATCCATGGAAACATGGGCCATTGAATAAGCTCTCGTAATGTCGTTCCAAAGAAATGAATTAGATTGGTCATCATTTTCAATAATACACCATTTGTCTTTGTTAAATAAGCTGCCATAAACCTGAGAAAAAAAAATTAATACAGTATCCATAATTATTGTTCTTTAAGAACCTTGGTGTAGTTTTCATCGCTCATATATTGAAGAGATAAATAGGCGTTGAGTTGTGAATTTATAATATATTTAGGATCAGGACATCTTGAGTAGTTCGAGGAATTGCTTGAGGAATTGCTTGAGGAATTGCTTGAGGAATTTCTAGAGGAATTGCTTGAAAAATCGTTTGAGGAAGCATTTGAGGAGTTGCTTAAAGAAATGGAAGTTGTGAATTTCTGCTTTTTCCGTTTTCCAAGGACAGAAAATGAAGAAAGGACCAGGAAAAACAAAATAGCAAAAAACAGAACTTTCATTATTCAAGAAAAGGATATTTATTTTTTTAGGGCTTGATAATTAATTTTTTAGGAAGAAAAGCTTATGGAAAAACACAATAAAAAAATTAAAAAATTATGTTTTCATTTTTTTTTTTTCCTAAAATCTTTTTTTTTTTTTTTCTGTTGATATTTTTTTATGTTTTTATTCAAGCAACCACTGTTGATTTTTATCTCCTTGGTCCAGAACTGTAATATACAATTCTCCAAAATCGTTCATCGACAAAGCATAGTCAGGATTCTCGAAAATTCTAATGAATACATATCCATCTGATTGCCCAGTTACATTCCATTTGAAATTTG
>Ga0302140_10006229_pt1 | contig 15000 bp, 9 predicted proteins | sample I_Bog_E1_1_FD_202095 | JGI IMG/M metagenome (GOLD analysis project Ga0302140, IMG submission 202095) | Peat permafrost microbial communities from Stordalen Mire near Abisko, Sweden - I_Bog_E1_1 | ecosystem: Environmental > Terrestrial > Soil > Wetlands > Peat | place: Sweden: Abisko, Stordalen...
TCTTTAACAGCAAAAGAAAAGGCTCTATTTTGATAAATGATTGGAGGAGCTAAATTTAACTGTGAGGTCTCTATTACGATCGTTGGATTTAATTTTAAGAAGAAATCACTTTGAGAGAAAAAATATATCAAACATGAATAAACTATACATGAGAGGAAAATTCCAAAATTAGTGGATATTGTTTCCTCTTTGACCACTCGCAAAACCAAGGGTTTTCTGAATAAGTCTATACTAGTAAAAATCTGCCAGGAAGTCATGACCCAAAGAATTTATCAGGGTTTTTATTCTCAAAATATTTTAATCTCTTCTTTATGGAAAAATAATAAATAATATTTGTTCTTCAATAAAAGTATCGAATGATTAAAATATGTGTGTAATCCTAAAAAACAGAACATAAAAATATATATACAAAAAAAAATATTTTCAAAAACTATATAGATGTTTTTAACTTTCTTTCTTATTTTAATTTTGGAAAACAAAATTTTCTGTCATATATTTATTAAAATTTTACAAAACGACTTTAAAAACAAAATTTTTGATTTAATCAAAACTTTTTCCAAAATGAAATTTCTCGAGAAAAGAAAGAAAGAAAAAAAGAACAAATATCAAAAAATTGCAAAAATGATCAAAATTACCTAAATAAGATCAAAATACATTTCAAAAAAAATAAATATAATAAAAATTATCTATAATATCTAATTATTTTATTCCCCATCGTCTAACAAAATGGATAAAGACTCCAATGTTTTAAGCATACTATGTTTGGTCTATTCCTTTTATGCTTTGATTTTTTCACTTCTAGTATGTGCTTCACTCCTCATGAAACATAATAGAAAAATTCTCAAAACTGAAGTTTCACTTTTAATGTTCTCCATGTTTTTCTCAGGTTCCTTTTGTTGGTTAATAACAACCATTTGCACAAGCATAAGCCTCTTTACCGGAAAGAATCTTTATAAACATTCATCTGTTGCTTGTGATTTTCTGGGGTTTATCTTGCTGATGTGTGAATTTTTCAAGAATATTGTAATGTTTTGTATCTGTTTCTTCACATATATGGAGATATGTCAAGGGATGAAACTGTTTAAATATAAATCTCTTGTTTTCTTAATTATTTTTTCAATTTCATGCTTTGTTGCTGCGATTCCCTTTATTGCAAACGATGGTGGTGACGTATTTTCTGATAATAATGATTTAGAATGTTGGATAGGGGAAAACGGATTGACATTGTTCATTTATTACGTTCCATTGCTCGTTATTTTTTTAGCGAGTCTTGTGATGTTAATCTTATCATTACGGAAATTTCGCATGCAACATAATATGAACCAGAAGGAATTAATTAAATTGTTCATTTTTCCTATGATTTTAATAATTTCCTATTCAGTGGGGATGTGCAGAAGCTTTATCCAGGAGATTTGGGATTATGATATTGATGAAATTGATGCTTTTCGCTATATGCATTATATACTCTTGCCGATGCATGGAATTTTTAATTCTTTATATTATCTGTATCTCAAAAAATCGCTCAGAACCAAATTAAAGCGTTTTCTTTTCCCAAGAGAAAGCCGAGATCTGGGAGCAATGCTGATTCCTGAAAATCAATTGGGAAATATTCAAAATTTGGAACAATCTAATGAGTCTAATGAGGATCTTCCTGATTTTAGTGATAATTTGACTGAAAATGAAGAATAATACAAGGAAAAATATAATATGACAGAAAAAAAAATTAATTTAATTAAAGAACTTAACATAGAAAAACTTTATAATTTTCAATAAAATTACTCTAAAACCCTTGGTTTTTTCCTACTTTCTTCTACAAAATGCTTGAAAAATGGATATTCCTCGTGGATCCTGACTCCAATCAGTTCTACAGTCTCAATCTCCTCACATATAAAATTTACATTGAAAAAGATGTCCCAGCCTCTATGCGTAAAAAGGCTGGTCAAACAATCCGTTCAATTAACCAACTTCTCAAATTAGACAATCCGCATTGGCTTTTCGAATCGCAGCCAGCCCGGAACTATCGTTATCGTAAATTGCATCCTTATCTCTTAAAGAAGATAACATGTGAATTTCCGCTTTATCTCTGTAATTCAGATCTAAGTTTGGCCTTTGCTGAGGTCACTGAAATAACCATAGAAGTGCTTCTCAACCAATATCAGAAGGAAATCGTGGATTTGATGGTTAAAGCAGGGGGTTATCATCCAAAGGTGGATACTCTTTTGGAAATGAAGGTGAGTTTATTGACAAGTGCTGATGAGATAGTGAAGAATGTTCTGAGAAGGATTTTTAATTATTATGAAGTGAAGCTGAAACCAAAACCAGGTATGAAGTTTGTCTTGCGGATATTCGGATATAGAGAATATCTCGCCCGTGGACATTCGATGCTTATGTATGATAGAATCAGACTGATATTAAGAGGCGTGAAGAGTCTTAGAGTGATGTTAACAGAAATCAAGAAAATCGACCCTAATAGTGAGCTTTTACTCCCTATTTTCGAAAGAGAATCTGAAGATGTCGAAAAAGGAATTTATTCAGAAATCGATTGGAATAAGTTCCTAGAAGCTCCTTTATTCCTTTGGTACCCACCATTCAAACTCCCGACTTATAAGACAGAAACAATATATAATCTACAGGAATATCAGAAAAACCTCCAGGTTTTCAATGAAAAGCTTTATGATGAAGTTTCGAAACCGAGGGTTTTGAATCAGAAATGTATGGAGGAATTCAAGGAACTTCGAAGGGATCAATATCGCAAAGGGATAATTCATATGAATGAAAATAATAAGCTTTATTCCGGAGAATGTGATTGGGTTTTTCGTTTGAAAATCCATGGAATTGAGAATTTATTCAAATTGCTTGAACAGGCGGATGAGAAAAACCAAGACGATGACCCTCATAAAAACGCGATTTATAATGGACTTTTGACTCCTAATTATATCACGAAAACATTGACTAATCGTCCTAAAGAAGAACATCTGACAAAAAGCCATAAGCGAAAAATCAAAAGCCAAGAGAAAAGCAAGCGATCATTGACTCCCAAATTGATAAAATCAAAAAAGGAAAGAGAATCTTCTTATAATCCGAAATTCGCCCCTTCTACTGAAGGCTTCTTTACTAGACATACTCATCATGGACTCATACAAGGGGCTAATCGTTTCACTCAATTAGCAAAGTATTATGGCTTAAATTTCACTCCTTATCTTGTCCAAATCAATGCATATCTCTATTTTGGATCCAAATTATTAACAGATAAAGCGATTGCTCAAACAACACAGATCCCATTGTCAGGATCTCCAAAATGGAACCAATGGCTCGAATTCCCCTTGAAAATCAGTCAACTTCCTCAAGAATCAAGGATTTGTTTCGATATCGCTGTATTTTCAAGTACTGGAGATTCACAGATCATAGCTTCAACCACTCTCCAGATCTTTGATTGTGTAGGTGAATTTCGTCAAGGGATGAATTCATTGAATTTATGGCCTTTTTATAGACATGAACCTCGATTAACTTGTGCGGAGGAATTCTGGGGATTAAGATATCATCAAGGACATAGCACTAATGAACAGATGAAAGAATTTGTTGCGAAGGAATTCGCAGGACTTTATTTGAGTTTAGATAAGTTTTCAAGCGCAATGTTTTGGAGCAATAGAGATACTGAGATGATGTCATTAATGTGTATGCCGAAATTAGAGGAAATTGAAGAAGAAAAACAAGAAAATAAGTTCAACCAAATAAAGAATAAGGTTTTGAATCATATGAAACATTTGAAAGGCGTGCTTTTGAATGATGAATTGGAGGAAAGCGAGAAAACTACTGTTTATGAAAGACATGATTGGCATGATAAGCCCACGAATGAAGATTTGACGAAATTACAAAAACTATTGAATTTGAATCCTTTGGAAATGCAGGAACTAACTGAGGATGAAAAATATATTCTATTGAAATGTCGGAATCATTATAAATCTCTTTCAAAGGCCTTGCCTATCTTTTTAGCAGCGATAGATTGGTCAAATCCTGAACAAGTAGGTGAAGTTCATAAGATGTTAAAGGAATGGGCACCTTTGACTCCACAAGAGGCTTTGCCTTTATTAGATGCCTTATATGCTGATGAGGCTGTCAGATTATATGCAGTAGAAAGAATAAGTAATTTCTCAGATGATGAATTAGGGTTATATATGCTTGAATTAGCACAAGCTTTAATGTTTGAGAATCTGCATTTTAGTCCTTTATCGGAATTTCTATTGGAAAGATCTTTATCTAATCCTTTTATGGTAGGTCATCCTTTTTTCTGGAATCTAAGATCACAATTACATTTGAAGCCTTCATGCGAAAGATTCACATTAATTCTTGAACAAATGTTGATGTTATGTGGACAATTTAGAGAGGAACTCTTCACTGATGCGAGAGTTAATGATAGTATAATGCAAATTGCAGAGGATATTCAGAAATCCACAACCAAAGGCAACACTGAAATGGAGGATCGTAAACAAGAACTTAAAAGTTTATTGAAAAACTTCAAATCTAAATATCAATTTTCGAATACTTTTTGTTTGGCTATCGACCCTCGATGGGAAGTAGAGGATTTTGTATATGAGAAATGTAATGTCATGAATTCTAAAAAGCTTCCACTTTGGCTCGTGTGTCAAAATAGTCAAAAAGACGCTCCTCCTTTGAAGCTTCTTTTTAAATGCGGAGATGATTTAAGACAAGATCAATTAGCCATGCAATTAATCATGATAATGGATAAGATCTGGCTTGATAATGGGTTAGATTTCCGGATGAAGCCTTATAAAGTCCTGGCTTCTTTAGATCAAGTTGGAATGATCGAAGTGGTGCTTAACGCAGAAACCACAAGCAAAATACATAAGACCTTTGGTGGGAATTTCGGTGCTTTAAAGGAAAGCACTATAAAAGATTACTTAAAAAAACATAATCCTGATGAAAAATCTGAAAATAATGCTGTTGAGAATTTTATTAGATCTTGTGCGGGTTATTGTGTCGCAACATATATTCTAGGTATTGGAGATAGACATTCTGGTAACATAATGGTGACAGAAAAAGGCCATTTGTTCCATATAGATTTTGGTCATTTTCTGGGTAACTTCAAGACGAAATTCGGGTTCAAAAGAGAAAGAACGGCCTTTGTGTTTACAGAGGAAATGGCCTTTGTGATGGGTGGTCGAGGCGCGAAGGATTTCGATACTTTCGTGGAATATTGCCTGCGAGGGTATAATTTATGTAGGAAAAATGGGCATTTTCTGATAAGCATTTTCATGATGATGTTGAGTGCTGGTATGCCTGAATTAAGCACAGCAGCTGATTTAGAATATCTTGTGAATCAATTATCATTGGATATAAGCGAACATGAAGCGAATGCCAAGTTTAAAAAAGAAATCTCAGATAGTCTGAATTCTAATTGGAGAAGAGTCGATAATTTCATACATACTTTAAAACGGGATTGAGATTTTTATTGGGTTTTATTAAAGACTAAGTAAAGAATAATTATGAATAAAAATAACATTTTCACTCAAGAAAATTATGCATTTTTATGCCAGGATCATCCTTATTCGAATCCTGAAAAACTCAATAGAAGGAAATATCTACATATTCCTCAGATCACGAAACCTTCTTGTAAAAACCTACATAAAATCGTCGAAATAAAGCCTTTCAACCATTACATCAGACGAAAAGAAGCCATTTTCCATCAAATCATGGTCTCCCATAAGCAATTGGATAATATTTTACATGAAATTGGGGAGAAGGAAGTAAAGAAAAAAGCAGAACCTGGGTCGATCTTGAATTTGAATCGAAAGAAGATCTATGATATTATCAATATATATTCAGAAGTCCTGAAATTCAAGGATAATTTCATTAACAAAGAAGGCTCTTTTTCTAATGAGAAATCTTCTATTAATGAGGAAAAGGCTAAAGAAAACGATAAATCTCTTGATTCTCCTCATAAATTATTAAGGAAAAGACAAAGTGAGAGTGAGGAAATGAAGGAATTAAGGGAAATTAACAGAAAACTCGTAGGGATGGTTTCGACTAACCAAAAAAGGATTTATGGGAAAGAGAAATATAACCAAGATAAAGCCAAATTCCTCTTCGAAAACAATAGTTTCTTCATAGATTTGGTCTCTGAAATCTCATCTTCAGAGAAAGATAAGAAATCATTCATAAAATCTCCGAAAACTCTTAAAACAGAAAGGAAAACTAAGGAAAAGCCTATTATTGCTCAGAAAAGAAGATCACTTTCTGAATATATTCCTTTGAATAAACAGGAATTAGATGAAAGAGAAAAGGTTTTAAAAGAAATAAATGGATTATCTGAAGAATTGCCATCGGTTGTTATAAATGAAAAGACCGGAGATTTCGATTTTAATGAGATCAAGAGCTCCAAACAACAAAAAAACCTCGATTTCTTTAATAATTTTCATGAAAATAGTGCTTGGAACTCTGTTTTTCAACGGAAAAACCAACCTGAGAACCTAATTGAAGAAAAACCTCTTGTTATTAAGAAAAAACGGGCTATTTCGTTTTCAGGAGAAAACAAGTCTTTTTTCAGAGAAATCTCACAAAATCCTAAAGTGGAAATCGTTGAAATAAGGAAAATCCTCAAAGAAGAAAAGATTGATTGTAAAGACCTGAAACAGAAGCTTCGTCAAAGGAAAAAGAACTATTCGAAATCATTAAATAGATTGGATAAACAGCTTTCGCGGCTTATTTAAATAAAAGAATTCTGCCTTTATTAAGATGTTTTTTGCGAACTCTTTTAAAAGATATTATTTCCTATATTATAAGATTTCCTTCGCTATGGGAAAAAGAAAACATCGTCAGTCAAAACAAAAAAAAGCTGCTGCCAAAAAGAACGAAAGCACTTCCCCGAAGCCCGATAAGAGACTCAAGACTGAATATATAGACCCTACCACCGTAAAGAACAATCTTCATCTTGAACAATATTATAAGGAGGTGTTAAAACCTTATCTTAATGAATCTAAAGATCCAGAAAGCGAATTCGCGAGCTTTCTAGAAACTTTAAGAGTGAGATTGCCTGTAACCTTTAGGATAAATAGCAATATATTGAATTATGAGGTGTTTATGGAGAAGGTAAAGGATCCTAATTGGATATCCGAGCTGATTTCAAAGCAAACTAAGGAATTAAAAGAGAAAAAGCCTGAGGAAACAGAAAAAACGACTCATAAAACTATGGACATTGAGAAAAAGCCTCTTAATGCTTTGGGGACTGAGAACACTATGGAAATTGAGAAAAAGCCTCTTAATGCCTTGGGGACTGAGAAAAAGGCCATTAAAATCGAAAAAGAGGAAAACAAAGAAGATCAAGACTTATTATTACAAGAACTCGAGACTTTTAAATCACTTGCCTTTAAGAAAATCTGTTGGTATCCTGATGATCTCGTATGGGAGCTGAATCTCGATAAAACCAAGCTGAAAAGAACCAAGCTTCTTGATAAAGTGCATGAATACATGCAGAAAGCAACTGATGCTGGGTTAATAACTCGTCAAGAGCTGGTTTCGATGATTCCTCCTTTGCTTTTAGACATAAAATCCTCAGATATAATCTTTGATATGTGTGCGGCTCCAGGTTCGAAGACCGCACAAATGCTTGAATTGCTTTATTCTGATGAAAAAGATGGAAAAGGCATGACTAAAGGAGGAGTTATAGCTAATGATGCAGATTTTGTGAGAGCCTATATGTTGATTCATCAGATCCAAAGGATATCAACTGCTGGAATGGTAGTTCTTAATCATGCAGCACAATTTTTCCCTACATTGAATACAACGACTTTCGAATTGAATAATATCGGCAAATATGATAATCGATTCTATTTCGATAAGATTTTGGCTGATGTGCCCTGTAGTGGAGATGGAGCTATAAGGAAATTACCGAATAAATGGTTGAATTGGCATACACAAGATGGGATGTGCTTACATCAATTGCAATCTCAGATCTTATTAAGAGGCTTAAATCTATTGAAAGTTAATGGATATTTGTTATATTCCACTTGTTCAATCAACCCCATAGAAGATGAAGCTGTGGTCACTGAGGTTTTCAGGAAATGTAGTCTGGGTTCATTTGAACTTATTGATGTCCATGAGAAATTGCCTGGTTTCATTGGGAGAAAAGGCCTGGTGAATTGGCCGATTTGGGAGAAAATCGGAGGGAAAACAAATGAGAAAAAAGAGGAAATCAAGGAAAATGAGGAACTCTTCAGGAAACATAAGAACTTCAAGGAATATATGGAAACTATGAAAGGAATTGAAATTCCAGGGAAACATCCTATAATAAAGGCATCTATGTTTCCAGAGGATGAGGAATTCATGAGGAAAATCGTGCAGATTGAAAAGACAATGCGAGTCTTGCCTCATGATCAAAACACTGGTGGTTTTTATCTGGCTTTATTTAAAAAATTAAAGCCAATAGTTCTAACAAAACCATTCCCAGAAACTACAACAAGCATTAAGAAGCTTGAGAATCTGGAAGACAAAAAGGAAGACAAAACTGAAGAAATCATAAATAATGAGGAACTAATCGAAGATTCAGAGGCTATGAAAGTGATAGAAAAACTGAATAAAGAAGAGGAAATCGGTGAAAATAAAGAAGTCATGTTAAAAGCGAAGAAGAATTCTTTTCAACCTGATAAGAACTCGAAGAAGGCGAAAGTTCTATGGAAACCATTAGAAAATGAGGAATATGATTGGATCCGTGATTATTATGGTCTTTCTAATGATTTCCCTCGGGAACAGCTAATTTATATGATGGAATCTGGTCCTAAGAAGATCCTCTTGATCTCCGAGGCGATAAGGAAAATCCTGGATTTTGATACTAAGCAAGTCTTAAATAAAATAAATTTGGGTGTGAAAGCATTTGCCAGAAATAAAGAGGGGTTTTCTAAGAATTTTTGCAGATATAGGATATGCCAGGATTCGATAGTGGCTTTATTTCCGTTTATTTCGAAGAGAAAGATAAAATGCCAATTGGCAGACTTTAAATTCATTTTGGAAAAGAAGAATTTAAGACATGATGAAATAAAGAATGAGGAATTGAGACAGGAATTGAAGGATATGAATGAAGGGTCGGTGGTTTTATATTTGGAAGGGGGAAAAGATGCGAAAATGGCAAAAGATGTTTTAGTGTGTCAGAATTTCACCAAAACTATCACCATCATGTGTTCCAAGGAACTATATGGCAGTTTCTATATCAAGTATTTCTAATAATTATTGGAATTGTTCAAGAATTTCCCATGAACAAAAATGAATTAAATTAAATGACATTTATATGGTTAATTTTATTAGAAGAGATCAGGGTTTTCTTGGAAACTCGATATCGGGTAGATATTGCCTCCGTTTTCTATATATTTCCCCCAATGAAGGAGGTCTGTTCCTCTTAAAAAAGGTGGATTTTCTCCTAATTTCTTTAATTCCTCCATCGAAACCCATCTCGCTTCTAAACTCTCTTTATCTGGTATAGTCTTTACCTTTTGATTATCATCCTTAGGTTCCGCATAGAAAATCACTCTATATCTCATAAAAGTGCCTCCATCAATGATATTATATTCATGTTTCAAAATACCCTTGATTTCTATATCAATAGAAGCTTCTTCTTTGGCTTCTCTAATAGCTGCTTCGTAGAAATTTTCAGGGGGATCCACACGACCTGCTGGCAAATACCAACCTCGAGCGTTTTTCTCATTAACTGCCAGGAATTTACCTGCTTTGTTTCGACAAATCACCAAAGAAATGCCCAACATTTGCGTGGTTTCTAATCCGAGACGTTGGATTTTATAATTAGTTGAAGAATTTCGTTCATACATCCGCATTTTCATCAAGTTTAAAGTAAAAAACTTGTTAGTTTCTGGATCTTGATATTCGTGAGTTATCAAAGAAGAAGGGTTTTCCTCATCAAAAAGCGATAGATATTTCTCTTCGAGTTGTAAGGAGAAGATTGAGGGAAAAAGGATGGGCTTTCCTAAATTAGAAGGAAGAAAATACCCCCAATTGATTTTTGTCTTATTGAAGAAAAACATCAGATTTTTTGTAATTTTTAAGATTTTATTAGAAAAAAACATTCGTTTTTTTTAAGAAGCTGAAATTTTGGATATTTCGTTCTTTGATAAGGTCAAAGTGCCTCCTTTAAAGCTTCCCAATTGTTTCGATCTCATATCCTTATATTTATATTTGTTCTTGAGGAATTTATGATTCGAGCTTTGTTTTTCTTGGGTTTTCTTAGCGAGGAAACCCAGGTCATGGAATTTCTCTGAGGAACTATATTGAATATTTTCCTGGAAGTTTTGTTTCTTCTTTTCTTCATAATCTTTAATGATTTTTTTACGGATCCCAGTCAACATTTTTATCGGCATTTTGGGACCTTTTTGCTTGGAATGCGAAGCTTTCATATTGAAGAAGTTTTTCTCCTTTTTATTAGTGAAGTCGTTGGCTAATTTATAATGAAAAAAGTGATGAAATTATGGTTTTATGAGGAAATTACTCATGTTTCTGATATCATGGATGGTATCCCAGAAAGGGTTGGCTTTGTTCTTTTTGGAGTTTTTATTTTTCATTGGGAATTTTTAGAAAAATGAATAATATTTATTTTGATTTTTGAAATTTAATATAGAAAAAAATTGTTTTTTTGGGGTTTGAAATTTTCTGAGAAAAAATGAATTTTTATTTTTTTTTTTTTTTAAGTAAATAATTTTAAAACTCCTAATAAATAATAATTTTTATTCTTTTTTTTTATATTTTTCTTTTAATTTTCTTATTTTAACAATTGGTTCTTATATTGAAATAATTTGATAGTATCTCCAACAATTTGTAAATTCACAATATCCATGAATTGTGGGTATTTTACAACATTCCCATCGGTCTTCACAATCTTCATTTTCTTTATATTCTTCAATAGTTTTTCGATCATTTCCACCTTAATTTCCTTCCCCACAGTTAAATTTTCGAAATTGTTTTTCATCAAAACCAACAATTCTTCATCTTTTTTGAAATCATCATTCTTTATTTCCTCATATTGTTTCAGGTTTTCGAACATCCGTTGGAATTTCTTCCAAAAAACTTCTATTTTTATCGTTTTCTCATGATTTATCTCCAAATACATCCTTACGACTTTCTTCAGAATTTTATATTCTTCTAATGTGAATTCATCTGATTTCGAAGGCTCATATATATCATCGAAGGCCTTTTTGAGAAAACTCATGAGATCATATTTGAAAATCACATAAATTAAATATAAAGGCCCAATTAATAACCATTGAATCATATGTCCGATTCTTATACTAAATCGAATCCTCGATACCTCATAATCTTCACCATAAGTGTTCGTTAAAAGCCTCCAAAATACCAATAACCATGCCAAAGGCAAAATTACTATATGCGCAAGAAGAAAAAAGATGACCAACACAGCTAAAAGACAACAATACCCCATTTTCAACACGATTTCATTGGTTTTCTTATCCCTTTTATATAAAATCCAAGGACTTAAGAGAAGAGAAACGATATTAAAGGGACTTGGTAAAAGAACCAAAGAATTCATGGTTTTTTCCTTATGATCTTGAAACTTGTTATATTCATGTATCATGAGAGAGATTTCCAAGCCGGATTTTTCCTGTATTCTTTCATAGATGTTCGATAATATCGCAATTAAAATGTTCAAGAAAATGATCCGAATAAACACTAAGCCTATTGTTAATACGGAGAAATATGAATAATCCATGGTTGGATCATCACCTTGATAATAGGCCATTTCTCCAAAAATGAATTTGAAGATGGTTTCAAAGGATGATAGGAGAGTATTGTATTGTTCATCCTTGGTTATAAAGAGAAAATACATGAAAATGGTGAAAGTTGTGAAGATCAGGATGAACATTATGATAATGGTGGAGAGATGACTCATCATTTTGAAGAGAATCCGAAGAGGAACACCTAAACAAGTGGTCATTCTAAGGAAAATGATGATTTTGATGAAAGTTAGCAGAACCAAAGCTATTAAAGCAATTTTCATGTCTTGCAAAAGAGAATCGAAATTATTAAGAAAATAGGTCTGATTATTACTGATTGTATTATAATAAAGCAATGCCGAAGTGAAGGTGATTATTAAGAAATCGATGATATGTTGGAAGGAAAAAGATAATTTCTTGGTTTTGAAGAAATAATATAAGACCTGTAGGACTCCAGTGAAACAAGTCATAATCAACAGGATTTCTTTCGCAATATTGTCATTTACTTGGTCGAAATAATTCTCAAAATTTGCAACAATATCAACACATTGTGCTGTTTCTGTATTAAATAGGGTTTCATCAACTTCCATCGTCTGAGAAAACATATATAAGGCCGTTTTACAGATAAAGGTTAAAGAATCATCTTGATTGGCTGTTGAAAAAAAGGTTAGGAAATTACTTTGTTGATTTTCAGGGAAAAAAGAAAGTAATTTCTCTACAAGTAATGTATCATTAGTTTCTGAGCTATATATTATCATAAAATTCAATACGCCTTCCATAACATCAGGCGCTTCATTCGCAGCAAAGATTGTCTCTAAATTTTGCATGAGAATGGTTAAAATCACACCAAACGCAGTGAAAAAGCTCAAGAATTCTATGAAATAACGAAATCCCATGCATTTCATGAAGACTTTCAATTGATAATTGAAATTCATCTTCAAATTCAAACTTTCTGCGGTTTTCATATATTTGAATAAATTGGCTTTACCCATCGAAAAGCCATCACTATTAAATGTTATAATAGATTTCAAACTATTTACAGCATTAAGGGTACTACTGCTTTGACTCAATCTTTTGGGGGAATCACTAGGACTTAAACTTGCACTTACTGATGATTTCTCCATTGAAAAACTTAAACCACTACTATTCAAGTCCATATCTGGGAAAATCGCCATTTTGCCTGAAATGAAACAAAATCCAGTCGAAAATCGAAGTAAATTACAACTATTTTCATATGGGGAATCCCAAATTTCGTTGATTAGAGAATAAACATTGGGTTTTATCAGAATTTTTTCGAAAAATTCACATTTTTTTAATAAAAGCTCGAGAATCGAGGTTTTGGCTGGGAAAAAGGTTTTCGTGAGTAAAAGACGCAAATTCACAGAATTTTGGAGTCTTTCGAAAATCGATAAAGCTAAATCTTTGAATTTCACAGCCAAAAAGTCGAATTTTAACTTCAATTCCTTGCTATTCATGGCGATTTCATGGAAAATATCACTTAAAACCACACAAAGACTAAAGGGATTGACATGAGATAAGAGAATTCGATATAAGCTAAGCTGAGATTTATTAGTACTTGATAATAAAGTCTCGAATTTCATTATAAGGAACCTTTGATAGAAAATATCGAGGGGTTCGGATTTAATTTCATTCAGAAGAAAGATCCCATCAAGGAAATTGGCTTCATTTTCTAGAAAATCAAGGAGTTTTGAGAAATTCTCCTCATTTAAAAGGAATTCCTTGGCATTTTCATTGATTTTCATGAAATTCTTCAGAGTTTCGAGGTTTTTATAAGACAATGAGGATTTAAAAAGCCTCATATTATCAAGTAATAAAGGCCTGAATTTCACAATAAGCCGAAATAACGATTCCCAGCTGTTTTCTAGACATTTTATTGAGAATCTAGTAAGGACTTTCTCTTCATTAGAGGCTTTATATCTTTGATTTTTGATTTCATTCAGGATTTTCATTAAAATACGATCAAAAAACTGCTTTTCGTTCTCAAAAACTCCATTTTTTCGATTTAAGAACTCATTAATATCAGGAAAACTCTCCAATAAACAATCAATGAGTTCGGAATTCGCAGTTTTCAAGGTAAAAGTGACTAATCTGAAGAATTCCCGCTTCAAAACCACGATTCCTGGTCTGTGCCTTAAAAAACCGAGCATTTTCATATAGAACTTCTCCTCAGAACCCTTATAAAAATCATATAACCCTTGATATATCACCTTGCAAATATCAATCAACATGAAATCTTTAAGACTATCGAGGAAATCCTTAACTAAATCAGGGAATTCTTTAGCTAGAAAGAGAGCCATTTCTTGGTAATCGTTCTTTAAGGCGAAGATTATTAACAAGAAGCCGGCCAGATTATGATCGGAAAAAGTCTTTTCGAGGATCTCGTTTTTTGTCGGCTTATGTGAAGGAATCTGGGTTTTTTCCTCTAAATCCTCCAGTTCTTGCTCTGAAAGCTCAACTTTTTGCTGTTCGGAACGCTCAACTTTAAGCTTATCTGAAAGCCACATTTTTTGCTCTGAAGGCCCAATTTTTTGCTCTGAAAACCCCTCTTTTTGCTCTGAAAACCCCACTTTTTGTTCTGAAAACTCAATTTTTTCCTCTAAAATATTATCTAACAAATTATGTTTTTCTTCACAATTTTCGGTTTTTTGCTGTGAAATGCAGATTTTCGGGTCCTGTGAATTGTCGCAATTGGCCAATTGGATCATTAAATTCTCCATGGAGGTCTTTCGATTTCCTTTAGGTAAAATCATTGATAAAAGTGTTGAGATTTCTTGGATTAAAGGTGGATTTAAAGGGATTTTGAATTGGAGATATGAGCATAGGTCTTCAGGAGATTGGAGAATGGTGTCTTTAGGGTTTTCAAATTCAGATTTCGAAATGATAGCATTTAAAGGACTATAATGAAGCTGTGACATAATATTATTATTCTTATTAATAAAAGTCGGGTAGTGCTATAAAAAAACCCAAATTTATTTAATTCAGCTAAGATTTACTAAAATCTGCGTATTTTTTGGTTAGTTCCATATTTTTAAGCATTTCCTCTATATTTTTCATCAAAGTCGGAAGGAAAGTTGGCCTAGTTTAAAAAATCCCATTTCTTTCTAGTATTTTTCAGGAGAAGAATTTAAAAAAACAAGGATTTAAATTGGAATTTTAATAGCCGGACGTTTATATCCTGAATTCAAGCATTTTTTCTTTTATTATTACAAATATATATAAATAATCCACCGATGGA